>Ga0302217_10000279_pt1 | contig 13038 bp, 14 predicted proteins | sample II_Fen_N3_3_FD_198779 | JGI IMG/M metagenome (GOLD analysis project Ga0302217, IMG submission 198779) | Peat permafrost microbial communities from Stordalen Mire near Abisko, Sweden - II_Fen_N3_3 | ecosystem: Environmental > Terrestrial > Soil > Wetlands > Permafrost | place: Sweden: Abisko... | reverse complement strand
TCCGCCGAGAAGGCGCTGCTTCGCCACCAGTGGCAGGGGAATGTCCGGGAACTGGAGAACCGCATGCAGCGGGCGCTGCTGGAGGCCGGCAGCATCCGCCTGGAAGCCGAGCACTTCGGCTTCGCGGAAGACCGCCCCACCGAAACCGGCACCCTTCAGGAGGCACGCGAAGCCGCCGAACGCGCTGCCATCGAAAAGGCTCTGAGCCGCAGCAGCGGCAATCTCACGCAGGCAGGATCAATCCTGGGAGTGGACCGCAAGGTGCTGCGCGACGTGATGAAACGCCTAGGCATATACCACCCCAGCCACGACGAAGCCTAGATGCGGCGTCCGCAGCAGCCTCTTCCATCCCAATGACCAGACTCCCCAACTTTCTACTCCTTTCCGCCACCACGATCCTGTGCGGCTGCGATACGCTTGTAAGCAGTCGGATCGTCCACGCCGACGTGCGCCTGCCTCCGGCCATCGCGCCTGTGGTTCCCAACCCACGCGCCATGACGGGCCAGCTCCAGTTCGGCGCATCCGTCGCCTCGCATACCTCGTTCTCGTCCTTCGGCTTTCTGGAAGATTCCATCGCAGAGTCCATGCATGCCACCGTCCCGATGCTTTTGGGCGGCGGATTTTCCCTCTCGCCCTTGGGGTGGCTCCACATGTCCGGAAGCTTCGACAACAGCGGCATCGATGGGAATGGCGGCGTTTCGCTGCGCACGCACCAGATCACGGCCCTCTTGCACAGCGGCCTCGGCCTTCACTACATGCGCTCCAACCTGATCGTGCGGCAGATCTGGCGGAATGACGATGGCCGCACATCCATCGGCCACGACACCTTTTCCAACGACGCGCTATGCTTCACGACCCACACGGGCCTGACCATCGCCGTCCTGGATTCCGGCCCGGTGCGTCCCTTCGTAGCTGTGGCTTGGCAAGTCAACCCGAAAATCCAAACCAACGGTCCCTATGACCTTTTTGACGACGATCCGACGCCCTCCAAGCATATCGACTATTCCATGGTCGATGTCGGTGCCCAGATCAAAATCCGTCCGCACTGCTTCCTGGAGGCCGAAGTTGGCAAGGTCTTCGCCTACCGGGATCTGCACGCCTCCTGGTGGCGAGGCGGCGTGTCCCTGCTCTTCGACACCGATCTGCCGTTGAATAAACCAGTTTCTAACAAACTCTAAAACACCCAAGGTGGTAGGATGATGACATGAAGTGCGCATTCATCCCGCCGCTTGCCGTCCTTGTTCTGCTAGGAGGCTGCTCCTCGACGAGCCGCGCCCTCATCCAAGCTCATGTGAAACTGCCGCCGCCCGCGCAACCACTGGTGCCTCCTCGCGCGCCCGATTGCTTCGCGGCTTGGGGCAAGGCAGCCTTTGCCACCAAAGGATCCTTCGAGAACACGGCGCCCTTGGATGGCGCCAACGGCGAGCCGTTGAAGGCCCAAATCGCCTCCCTTACCGCCGGCGGCGGTGCCGGCACCACCTTTCTGCACGACTATTACGCGGCCTTGGAAGGCGATCTGAGCGGCGTCGACCTGGAAGCCGGCTGGATCCACCGCTCCGAGCTTGCCACCGTACTTCTCTACGGCGGCCTTGGCTACCACAGCATAAGCATGGATCTCGTCGTCAAGAAGAAGAACACCTTCCTTGGCGTCACAACCTCCACCAAGGACGTTCCCTACTCCTTCAACGGCTTCAGAGCCACCGAGCGCCTTGGACTAACGGCCACCTTTCGCGACCAGAGTAAGGTCCGCCCCTTTGTCGCCATCGCGTGGCAGTTCAACCCCAAGATCGCCCCCGACAACGTGGCCAGCGACAACGCCGACGCCTCCCGCAACATCAACTACGTCGCCATCGACCTGGGGGCACAGATTCGCCTTTTTCGGCGCGGCGCCGTTCAGGTGGGACTCGGCAGCGTCTCCGCCACTGGCGATCTGCCTGCCCACTGGTGGCGCGGTTCGCTAGCCTTCTCGTGGGAGTGGGAGCGTCCGAAGCCTCCTCCCGTTGAAAACAGGTAAGGAAGAGACCTCACCTCAGACCGTGCGGGAATAGCGCCCCGGACCATCCTTGAGCATCGGATCAAAGCGCATGGCCACCACCCGCACCAGCAGATGCCCGAGCGGAGTGAGCTGCAGACGCCGCCCCTCGCGCCGGCACAGGCCGTCGGCCTCCAGGTCGTCGAGGCTCTCCCAGCCCTGAGCCGCCACCGCCTCGATATCTGACAATTTCTGTCCGGGAAGCACGGGCAGGTCGGCGAGGTCCAGGCGCCCTTCGCACATGATGCGGTTGATGAGGGAACGCCGCAGCCGTTCCTGCGGAGTGAGGAAATAAGCGCGTTCCACGGCCCATTCGTTCCGCTCCACGGCCTCGATCCAGGCCGAACTTTCCTTGAGATTCTGGACGTAGGCCGACTCCAACTGCGAGATGCCCGAGGCCCCGAAAGCCACCACCTGCCCGGTGGTGCGCCGGCTGCAGTAGCCCTGGAAGTTGCGGTGAAGCCGATGGGAGGTAAGTGCCTGCGCCAGCTCGTCGTCGGGACGGGCGTAGTGGTCCATGCCGATGGCCACGTAGCCGGCCTCCTGCAGGGTGTCGAGCACCGAGATGGCCATCTCCACCTTCTCTTCGGGGCTCGGGAAGCGATAGACCTCAAGAGCCTTCTGCTGCGGCATCATCCAGGGGACGTGGGCGTAGGAGAAGGTCGCCACGCGGTCGGGGGAGGCCGCCACGGTGGCCTCCAGGGTGCGGCGGAACTGCTCCGGGGTCTGGAGCGGGAGCCCGTAGATGAGGTCAATGTTGACGCCGCGCATGCCGAGCTCGTGGGCCTTTTTGACAAGTTCCGTCGGAGGGATCCTCGGGAAGCCCCGCCCGACGGCCGCAAGCACCTTTTTGTCAAAATCCTGCAGGCCGTAGGAGACGCGGTTGAAGCCCATGTCGGCAAGCTCGGCGAGCTTTTCCAGGGTGAGCAGGTTCGGGTCGCACTCGATGGCGACCTCGGCCTCCGGCGAAAACGAGAAGCGCGCGCGCAGGCGATCCAGAATCTGTCGCAGGAACTTGGCCGGCACGCCGTTGGGGGTGCCGCCGCCGAAGTGGACCTGAGTGACCGGACGACTGGCGTCCAGGAGCGGGAGGGTCCGCTCCATCTCGCGGCCCAGCGCCTCGAAGTAGCGCACCACGTAGCTCCCGGGGCGGCCGATCTCGGTGGTGCAGCCGCAGAAGAGGCAGCGGTGCGGGCAGAAAGGCACGTGCACGTAAAAGGAGAGCTCGCGCATCCCCTCGCTGTTGGACCGTTCCAAGGCGGCGGGGATGTCGGCCTGCGCGAAGTCCTTGTGAAAGTGGGGCGCCGGCGGATAGGAGGTGTAGCGCGGTCCTGGCACGTCGTACTTGCGCAAGAGCTCAGCGTCGATCCTGACCTTTCCGTTTCCTGTCATCTCCGACCTTCCTTCCCGCGCAGCCGCGCAGAACGGGTAAAGTAGACGCTTGGGGCTTTCGCGGCTTTTCTGCGGCGCCCGTAGTGTGATGCAGCGCACACCTTTTCCAAGTCGCCTTGGCTATACTTGAATCGACGGCGCACCTCGCCCCGATTCACCCGTGCGGGAATTGCCGTCGGAGTCTTCTATGCGCCGATACCTGCTGATTGCACTTGCCCTTTTGTGGCTTCCGACGTTTGTCATGGCCCAAGCGAAAGATTCGACCTCCGCAGCGCCGCCACCTGACTCTTCGTCCTCTGCGATCATGCCAACGCCCATGGCAACGGATACCACAGCTCACGCGGTTGTCTCGGCTCCAGTTCCTGCGATTGCGCCGTCATTGCCTCCAGATACTGCGACAGTTTCTGCGACGGCTATCGCAAAGCATGATTCCATGGCGGCTCCTGCTGCGGATGCGGTCTCTGCCCCTATTCCGACAGCGCATTCAAAACAGGATTCTTTGAGCGTTCAGCCCGCATCTCACAAATTCGTCCTCAAGCGGCTTCCTCAAGTGGCCGTCCTCTTGTTTACGGGTGAAGGCATTTCAGCCAAGGATCTCTCGACCGTGACCAATCGGTTCGAGTCCGAACTTTTGGCCAGCGACAGCTTCAAGATCGTGGAGCGGCGCAATATCGACAAGATCCTGAAAGAACAAGGTTTTCAGCAGTCGGGGGCTTGCGACAACAGCGAGTGCTCGGTGGAGATCGGACAGCTTTTGAGCGTGCAGGGAATCTTCACCGGCGACCTATCCAAGGTGGGTAAGACCTGGAGCCTTTCGGTGAAGAAGACCGATGTGGGCAGCGGCCAGACGGAGTTCAGCCACGTGCTGGACATTCAAGGGGGTCTGGAAGATGTGTTGCGCGGCGGCTGCGCCGAGATGGCGCTGATCGCCAGCGGCAAGAAGAAGCCCGACAACAGCCATACCGTACTGGTCGCCCAAAGCAACGGACACGTGTGGCCTTGGATTGTTGGGGGCGTAGTGGTAGCCGGCGGGGCAGCCACGGCGGCGATTCTTTTGACACAGAACAAATCGCCGTCCGGCACGCAAACAACGACATCCACTCCCGACCAACTGATTGTGAGGTGGTGAGATGAAGCTTCATTCCTTAGCCGTCTTCCTTCCAACGCTTGCGCTTCTCTCGTGCGACCGCTCGGAGGTGGTGGATCCTTCGACATCGAAGACCTTCACTTTGGCGCCGCGCATCGTCAGCGCCAATGGTGTTTCCCTGCCCGCGGTAGATTCGGTGCGCATCGCCGTTCTGAATGCGAATTCCCCCACAGCATCGCCGTTTTACGACAAATCGCTCGATTACAAGCTGCATGGCGACACCATCGAGGGCATTCCGCAAAATGCACAGCTTGAGGTGCGCGTTTCTGGAGTCAAGATCCAGCGGGACAGCAGTCGCGCCGTGTGGTGGTCTGGCAAAGCCGCCGCGACCTTTTCCGGGACGCAAACCCTTGATGCGCAAAGCCTCCCCGTTCCCGTATTCACAGGAGACACGGCGGCTCCGCACGTGATTTCACGGGCAGGCGATACGATCGAGAGCACGGACACGGCAGCGCATCTGGTTTGGCATATCCGAGAAGACAGCGCCTTTACCGCGGTGGCCAATGGGGACACTCTGCGCCGTTTTTCTGATGGCAGCGATTCGGTCGTGTGGCAACACACATGGGCAGGCAAGAGTCTTCCGGTCTCGCTGCTGCTGCGGGACAAGACAGGAAATCTGAGTCGCGATTCGCTGACGGTGACCCGGCGCGACCGGGTGGCGCCACCTGTATTTGGCACAAAGCCAGGAAGCTATGCCGACACGATTCGAGTGAGCCTATCCGACAGCACATCGGGATCGGGAATCCAATACAGCCTAGATGGTGGCTCAAGCTGGTCTACCTACGATACGGCATTGTTGCTTGGCTCTAATGCGACAATAAATGCGCGAGCAATCAAGATGGGGATGACGGGCAGTGCCACATCTTCTGCCGTCTACTTGGTCCAAGCGGCTACACCGACGTTTTCCGTAGCTACAGGCGCAAGCGCCAATGATCTGATGACAGTGAAATTGTCCAGTCTCACGCCCGCGGTCGGGTTCCTCTATTCGCTGGACACAGGAAAGACTTGGAAAGCCTATGCAGATTCCATCGTATTGGGAAGCAGCGTAAAGCTGCAGGCGAAAACGGTCAAGGCTGGGTTGGATACCAGCGTCATCAGCTCGGCAAGCTATGCGATTCAAACGGCCGTTCCTGTAATTACCGGTGCCATTTCTGGAACCTACTACGCATATCAGACGCTGCGGCTTGCAACAGTTACGCCTAATGCCATCATTCGTTACACATTGGATGGAACCGAGCCTGTCGACACCTCATCGCTATATTCAGACAGTGTTTTTATCGACACATCCTGCACAATCAAGGCGAAAGCATTCAAGACGGGATTGGCGTCTAGCTCGGTACTTTCCGCGCAATATGTGCTATCGCTGGGGGGGACGATTTCCATTTCCATCCCAACGGCATCAGCTTTGTGGTACACCAGAAACGTTCTCTTGACCAGCGATCAATCGCCTGTTTCGATCCACTGCACTACGGACGGAAGCAATGCCGGGATAAGCTCCCCTCTATGCAATGACTCAATTACTGTTGGAGATGGCACAACCATAAAAGCGATCGCCTATTCGACAGCCTATCCTAAGTTATCCCCAACAACGGCAATCTTTACATATCCCTCGACATGGAATACCGGAATCACTTATGGAACCCTTTTAGATAGTCGCGATGGCAAGAGTTACCGAACTGTGAAGATTGGGACCCAAACGTGGATGGCGGAAAATCTGAATTACCGCAATACCACAGGAAGTTCAGATACCGTAGGAATGTACTACAACAATAGCGCAGATTCCTGTGCCAAGTACGGTCGCTTATATACCTGGGCCGAGATAATGGCCGGTTCATCGTCCAGCACATCCATTCCCAGTGGCGTTCAGGGCATTTGTCCGAGTGGTTGGCATGTTCCCAGCGATGCAGAATGGAACACGTTGGTTCTGTCCGTCGACTCTGCTACGTCCGGAACGAAATTGAAATCCACGGTCGGTTGGTCTAACAACAGTGGTACGGATGCGTTTGGCTTCCGGGTTCTGCCGGCGGGCGGCCGCAACGGCGGCGGGTCGTTCTACTACCTCGGCTCCGGCGCCTACTTCTGGTCGTCCTCCGAGTACGATGCGTCCGGCGCCTGGTACCGGAGCTTCTACTACGGCCACGCCTACGTGATCCGCTACAACGACGACGAGTCGAACGGCTTCTCGCTTCGGTGCGTAAAAGACAACTGAGGCACTTCCCCCTCTCCCACGATGTTTTTCGTAAACGCCTGACTGCTTACCCCCTCATCCCCAACCCTTCTCCCCCCGAAACGGGTGGAGAAGGGAGCGTAGCGTCGGCGATTCATGCAGCCCCCTCTCCTGCGGTTTCCGTAGGAGAGGGGTGGCCGCGTCAGCGGCCGGGGTGAGGCGGGTCCGGACAACACGGCACTTCACTTCCCTGCTGAGTTTCTTGGGCCCCGGCGTCGAAGGCGCATCGCCTTCGCTCGCCGGGTTCCGTAAGGCTTCTTTTCCGCTGCCATAGTTTCTGGAGGCTCCCTTTGCTGGGGCGCAGGGGGCGGAGCCCCCGCAAGCGGGAGTCCAGAGGGGGTGCGGTTCCCCCCTCTGGAAAACGATGTTCAAAAATGGAACTTGCAGATCAGTCCCGGAACAGCTCCAGGGCAACCTGCTCGCGCGTTTTGTCCAGGTGATCGGCCACGTCCTGCAAGATGGCGTTCACAGTGCGAAGACCTCTTCCTGTACTCGATGCAGACGCACGAGACGAGGCGCCTGTCCCGGCTCGAAATGGCACAGAACGGCTTCTCGGGCGGCCTCCTGCAGATCCCGCATCGTCTCTCCTTGGATGAAGATCGACATCCCCAAGGCTCGAGCTTCCAGCCCGCCTTCTGGAGAGTCTTGTACGATCAGGATGAGTTCGTTCATGGCTTTAACCTACATCCACGCCGAGAAAAATGACAGCAAGACATCTCTGAGGCGAGTTCGGGGAAGCGGATTCAGGCGCAGCTACCCCTTCAGTCGATGATCCAGCGACACGGGGCCGATCGCTTCGATTTGGAGCCTTTGGAATTTGGGATGTTCGGGGGAAAAAAGGAAGTTCGCTTGAGAGGGGACGATTGCGCTTGGAAGCCGCAGGACGGGCTTCGGGCTTGAGCACAAAAAGGCGTCTCCGATGGCCTTGAGGCGATGCGCGATCTCTGGGGTGGGATGGCCTGCGTCCCAGTTCTCGGGAAGCGCCTCGGCGGCAAGGGGCGCGATCAGTGCGTCGGGAATGGTCACTCGGAATCCGACAAATTCCATGCCCGCAAGTTCCTCCCGGCCAAGATGAACCAAAAGCTCAAGGATGCCTAGCGACAGGGAGTCGGCCAGGTAGACGCCCCGAAGCCCGGCACTTGTCCAGCGAGAGCCGTAGCGAAGGGTGCCAGAGCCGTCGAAGGCGATTTCGGCATGGCGACGCTTCACGATCCGGAAGGCAATCAGACGACGACCCCGTACTCAAGCCGTTCGAGCAGGAGCTTCACCTCTTCGATCCCCGCAAGGCTCTTGCAATGCTCGAGGGGAACTGCGCCGCCAAGCGCCAGGGCTGGCCGACGCATCCAGCTTTGAAGAGCGCTTCGGTTGCCATCGAAGAGCCGTTCGGCAGCACTGACCGCGCCCATGACGAAGTCCAGACGCTCGCGCATGCGGGCGTCGAGAGGTCCGTGCTTCTTGCGCATGTAAGTGCTGCGAGGAATGGCGAGCAAGGCCGCCGCCTCAAAATCAGAAATTCCGAGTGTCGCCTTGAGGAGGGCAAAGGAATCTTCAGGAAGGGCCATTGACGCAAGGCGTGCGCGAGGCCTGGAATTCAGGATCACAGCTGTCGGCTCTGCTGCTTCCAGAGCGGCGGAGGCTCTTTTTTTGGATGAGATGGCACCCTTCATGACTTCAATCTACCTTCTCAAATGAGACATAGATGAGTCCTAAATGGGATTCCAAAACTCATGAGCTCCGATCATCTCTTGGCGGTAAATCTGCGTCTGCGTGTCTTTATCTTGGATGCGGCTTTGTAGCGGCATCACGTCGGTGTTGCCCCCTCGCCTGCGCAATGCCCTGAGCGCAAGCCGAAGGGTTGAGCAGGAGAGGGGTGGCCGCGTTAGCGGTCGGGGTGAGGTGTGCTCAGGTTGGCTGTCTTATTAACGGGTTTTGCAGGCGCTCCGCCCTGCACCCGGCCAAGGGTGCTGCCGCGCACCCTTGGAACCCGCTCGCAGGGGTTCCACCCCTTGCATCCCCGATTAGGCCGAAACTCCGCGCTAGGCTTTCGGTAAAGTAGCCTTGCGTGTCTCAGACAGGTAAGACATTGGACGCCGTTGCTTTTGCTGCCCCTTCCGGCGTCAAGCGGGTTCCGGGTGGTCGTCATACAAGCGGAGTCGAAGGGCAGCGGTCGGGGTGAGGTGTGCGAAGCGTAAAGCCTGTTCCTACAACCACGGCCGCAGTTCGGCGAGGAAGGCCGCGCCGAAGCGCTCCACCTTGGCCTCGCCGAAGCCGTAGACGGCCAGGAGCTGCGTCTCGTCGCGCGGCTTCATCAGCGCCATTTCCTGAAGCGAGCGGTCGCTGGCCACCATGTAGGGGGCGATGTCCAGTTCGCGGGCAAGCTCCAGGCGCTTCTTGCGCAGCACCTCGAAGAGGTCGCCGTCCATCCCCTCGGGGGCGGGCTTGGCGCTGCGCGAGCGAAGCCCTCGCACCTTGGTGGTGGCCTTCTGGGGCGTCGGGTCGTGGCGCAGATGAATGGTGCACTCGCCCTTGAGCACCGGCAGCGAATCCTGCGTCAGACAAAGCCGCCCGTGGCCCTCCATGTCCACCATCAGATGCCCAGCCGCCACCAGCTGGCGCAGCACCGACATCCAGGTGGGCCGGGACAAATCCTGTCCGACCCCAAAGGTGGGCAGGCGGTCGTGGCCGAATTGACGGATTTTGTCGGTGGCCTCGCCTAGGAGCACGTCCACCACGTGATTCGACCCGAACCTCTCGCCGGTGCGCACGATGGCCGACATGGCCTTCTGGGCCGCCACCGTGCCGTCCCAGGTCTCCACCGGCGAAAGGCAGGTGTCGCAGTTGCCGCAGGGCTCGGCCATCTCCTCGCCGAAGTAGGCGAGGATGGCCTGGCGCCGGCATCCGGCCGTCTCGCAAAGGCCCAAGAGGGCGTTCAGTTTCTGTCCTTCCAGGAGCTTCCGCTCCGGAGGGAGCTCCGACGCCTGCACCATGGAGCGCTGGCGCGCCACGTCCTGGAGGCCGTAGACCATCCAGGCGTCCGACGGCAGTCCGTCGCGGCCGGCGCGGCCGGTCTCCTGGTAGTAGGACTCGATGGACTTGGGAAGATCCAGATGAGCCACGAAGCGCACGTCGGGCTTGTCGATGCCCATGCCGAAGGCGATGGTGGCCACCATCACCTGGCCTTCCTCCTTGAGAAAGCGCGTCTGGTTGGCCGAGCGGGTGGCGGCGGGAAGTCCAGCGTGGTAGGGCATGGCCGAGACCCCCTGCTTGCGCAGCCACTCAGCGGTCTCCTCCACGTCGCGGCGCGAGGTGCGGTAGACGATGCCGGAATCCCCCCAGTGCTCCTCGCGGATAAAACGCAGCAGTTGCTCGCGGGGCTTGTCCTTGAGGCCGATGCGGTAGCGAATGTTGGGGCGGTCGAAGCTCTTGGTGAACCACCGCGCATTCTCCAGATGGAGCTTCTCGACGATGTCCTTGCGGGTAGGGCCGTCGGCAGTGGCGGTGAGGGCCATGCGCGGCACCTCGGGGTAGCGCTCGGCCAGACGCCCGAGGTCCAAGTACTCGGGCCGGAAGTCGTGGCCCCACTGGCTCACGCAGTGGGCCTCGTCGATGGCGAAGAGGGAGACCCGACAGCGATCCAAAAGTTCCAGGAAACGATCGGTCAGCAGACGCTCGGGCGCTACGTAGGCCACTTGCAGTCGCCCGGCCAAAAGGTCTTCTTCATCCATGCGGGACTGGCGGTTGCCGGAATGGAGCGCCGCGGTAGCCACGCCGTTCTGGCGAAGCGCCGCCACTTGGTCGTCCATCAAAGCGATCAGCGGCGAGACCACGATGGCTGTCCCCGAACGAAGCAGGGCCGGAATCTGGTAGCAGAGAGACTTACCGCCGCCGGTGGGCAAGAGCACGAAGGCGTCTCCACCTTGGGCCACATGCTCGACGATTTCGTCCTGGGGAGGACGAAATTCCCGGTAGCCGAACACCGACCGGAGCGTCTCCAGGGCCTTCTCTCTCATTACCCGCAAAGATAGGACGAACTCCCGTTGTCTCCCTTTCCGGGAAGGGTGTATACTTTCCAGTGTGCCGGTGACGGCGAGCATAATGGACGTTCCGAAACGGTGTCGCAAGGGCACCGGGAGGTGTAGGATGCGCAAGTGGTTCATCTTTGGTCTTCTGGGCGCGGCAGTGCTCACGGGCTTTCTCGTGTGGTATCTGTGGCGTGAAGATGACGATTTCCAGGAATTCGCCGGCGGTGTGCTGGGCGGATTGAATCGCCGCGTCAATGGAACGCGCGAAAAGCTCTCGAACGTTTGGCACCGCTTCCGCGGGGCCTAAGGAGGCCATATGACGATTTCCGATTACGTCAAGGAGCACGTCTACCTGCCCTATTTCCGTCGCCAGTCGAAGGAAATCCGCCTGCAGCAGATCTTGCTCGGTCTGGGCATCGGGCTCGCTCTCATCGCTTTGGGAGCTGTGGCTTGGTATCTGATCAAGCGCCATGGCGATGACGACACCGATTACGAAGGTGACGAGGGCGCACTGGCCGAGGACGAAGCGGTCTGAGCGATTTGTGAGCGGTCCGGAGACGGGCCGGTTAATATCTTAGCGCCTCAAGGGGAATGCCTGCATTCCCCTGCGTCGTCTTTGGCGATGCCATTCGGTTCGCAACCAGCCAGGAAAGGCTCTCATGCCCACCAAGATCGAGACGAACGTCGTCGCCACCGTTGCTTACATCCTGAAGAACAGCAAAGGCGAGGTCTTGGACCAAGCCAGCGCCGAAGACGGTTTCGAATATCTCCATGGCCACGAGAACATCGTTCCTGGTCTGGAAAAGGCTCTGACCGGCGCTGCCGTGGGCGACAAGCTTTCGGTGTCCGTCACGGCTGACGAAGGCTACGGTGACTATGACCCGTCGCTCATTCAGAAGGTCGAGAAGGGCAAGTTCCCGCCCGACCTGCGCAGCAAGCTCAAGGTTGGCGAAATGCTTCAGGTGGACACCGGCAATGGCTGGGGCGTTGTCACCGTGAAGGAAATCACCCCGACGCACATTGAACTGGACGGCAACCACGAGCTGGCCGGTGAAGACCTCTTCTTTGACGTAGAGATCGTTGCACTGCGCCCGGCAACTCCCGAAGAAATCGAGCACGGCCACGCCCACGGCCTGCACGGCCATGATGAAGACGAATGCGGCTGCGGCTGCGATTGCGAAGATGGCGAGTGCGAGTGCGAAGGCGAAGAGGGCGGTTGCCAGTGCGGCGGCGAAGGCCACGAGCATCACCACGACTGAGATGCGTGCGGCGGCTTTGACCGTGTTCGCCGCTGCGGCGACGTTTCTGGCGGGATGTGGTCCAAGCCAGGAATCTGAAGTCGCCGCGATGTTCTTTGCACGCATCGACAGCGGCAAGGCCGGCCAGGCCTGGGACATGCTCGTCGATGCGGACAAGGCCGCGCTCGGACGGGAGGCGTTCATCGCCTTCTGCACCGACACCTCTCGTCCGCGCGACTACGATACGTTACTTGAGACCCGCGAGATCGGCCGCGTTTCTGGCGGAGTGCAGATCCAGCAACTGCGACGCATCCCCGATTGGGATCTCTTGCAGACGCTGCGCAAGCCAGGCGTATCGTTACGCTCGTTGGCGACCACTCTGCACGGCGGCAATAACCTACGCAGCCTTCCCGATTCCTCCCGCATTGTGACGGTGGTCGGTCAAGGCTCTGCGGCCCGCGTCTCGATCGGAGCCACCGGACAACAGCGCTACCGACATGCCCTCGATTCGCTGGAAAAGACCCAGTTGGCCCTCTTGGACGGGCGAATCCTGCGGGCCGAGCCGCGCGCCAACATCGGCGTGTGGTGCAATGCCCAAGCCGAGGTTCATTCGGGTGCGGCGTGGGGACTCCGGCGCATCGTCTTCGACGTCTCCTGGAAGGGACGTCCTCTGGGAGAATGGCGAGTCGAGGCAGAACTACCGCCTCATGGCCACTGGTCCGGCCCGATCGGCGTCTTCTACGGAGACGGCATGGGACCTGAAGTGCTTGGCACCGCCCCCCTGCCGGGGCGGGAATTCTCCCTAAAGGCCGTAGCGGCCGAGCCGATTGATCCGCGCGGAGTACGCGAAATTGCCCGACGGCTTTCGGGCACCCAACCCATGGAGCTGCTGTAATGCGTGTCTTTGAGCTGCGCGTCGCCCGACGCTTTCTGGGCGCCCAGCGCCGTTCGCGTTTTTCCTCGTTGGTGGGAGTCTTCTC
>Ga0302217_10000278_pt1 | contig 13064 bp, 11 predicted proteins | sample II_Fen_N3_3_FD_198779 | JGI IMG/M metagenome (GOLD analysis project Ga0302217, IMG submission 198779) | Peat permafrost microbial communities from Stordalen Mire near Abisko, Sweden - II_Fen_N3_3 | ecosystem: Environmental > Terrestrial > Soil > Wetlands > Permafrost | place: Sweden: Abisko... | reverse complement strand
AACGTGTCGCGCGTAAACACTAAGGAGACATCGGGATGGCTGTTAAAAAGACTACTCAGAAAGAAGGCAGCTCGTGGGTCGGGAAAGTTGAAGAATATTCCCGCAAGATCTGGCTGGCTGGTTTAGGCGTTTACTCGAAGATCGACAGTGACGGCAGCAAACTCTTCGAGACATTGGTTAAAGACGGCGAGAAGGCCGAGAAGTTGACCAAGAGTACCGTCGGCAAACAAGTGGATGCAGCCAAAGCGACTGCAGGTTCCGCCAAGTCGAAACTCAGTGACAAATGGGGCGAATTGGAAGGGGCTTTCGACAAACGTCTCCACAGTGCCATTTCACGACTGGGTGTTCCTAGCCGTAGTGAAGTGAAGGCACTGCACAGCAAGGTTGACACGCTGACCAAACAAATCGAAAAACTCACCGGTGCCAAAGTGACGCCGGTGAAGGCTGCTGCTGCGGCTAAGCCTGCGGCTAAGCCTGCGGCTAAGCCTGCGGCTAAAACCGCTGCCGCCAAGCCACTGGTCAAAGCCGCCGCCAAGCCGGCCGCCAAAGCGCCCGCCAAAGCCGCGGTTAAACCTGCTGCCAAGCCGGCTGCGAAAGTTGCAGCGGCTAAACCGGCGGCCAAGCCTGCGGCTAAACCAGTGGCCGCTAAAGCCGCTGCCAAGCCGGCCGCTAAACCTGCCGCCAAGGCCGCAGCCAAACCCGCCGCTAAAACGGCTGCCGCCAAACCTGCGGCCAAGCCAGCGGTGGCCAAACCTGCCGCCGCGAAGAAGCCGGTAGCCGCGAAAAAGCCCGCAGCTGCGAAGCCGGCCGTGGCCGCCAAGCCTGCGACCCCGGCACCCAGCGCTTCAAGCGCCAACTCGGTAGCCGCGCCGACTGCTGCGCCTGCACCGACTGCTGCGTCGGTAACCCCGACGCCATCCAGTCAGTCCTGATCTATTCGGGACACATAAAAAACGCCCGGCCTGTGAAGGTCGGGCGTTTTTTTGCGTGCGCATAATGGGCCGGTCAGTTGTACGTGATCGACACCGTCACGGCGCTGGCCAGGGTGCCTTGGGTGACCGCTGCGCCGGTTTTATGGTACGCCGCCGTGAGTGGCAATACGGCCTTGTTGCTGCTGGTCTCCACCGTGCGGCTGCGCTGGGCGTCGGTGCCGTTGGCGGGGATGGTGTAACCGGGCGTCGCGCGGTGCAGCAGCCAAAGGGCCGTGCCGCCTGAGGTTCCCGTATTGGCAAACAGCACCGCGTTGCCGGTGGAGGCGCTGCCCGCGAACAGGAACGTGACGTTGCGGATGTCCGATTCGCAGTCGGCCGATATCTCGAAATCGAAGGCTCCTGTGGAGGGCGTTGCATCAAAGTCGGCGATCTTGATGGTCGGCAGTGTGACGGTACGGTTCAGATCGCCGGCCGCCAGGTTGCAGGTACCGGCGTCGACCTGGCCGACAAAATTCAAGGTGCCTGTGGTTGCGGCCTGAGCCGCATGGGCGGTGAGGCCGGCAGTGATTGCCAGCAGTCGCGGCAGCGTGCGGATGTTCATCGGGTAATCTCCGGCGTTTCAGTTGTAGGTAATGTTGACGGTGGCGGTACTGGCGAGCGTGCCTTGGCTGACCGCGCCGTTTTGGTGATAGGCGGCGCCGAGTGGCAAGACCGCACGGTTGTCGGAAACCACCAGCGTGCGGCTGCTATCGGTGCCGTTGGCGGTAATCGTCTGGGCCAGCCCATTGATCCGCGAATACAGCCACAGCCCGATGCCACCGGCGCTGCCGGTAGTGGCGAAGAGCGCGTCGTGCCCGGGGGCGGGCGTGCCGGCGAATCGAAAGGTGACGTGGGTGGCGTCGCTGCAGTTCGCCGTCAACTCGAAATCGCGCGCGCCTGCGCTGATGGCGTTTTGGAAGACGCTGACTTGAACCGGGTCAAGCGAGATCGTGCGGTTGACGTCACCGGCCGCCAGATCGCAGGTGGCGGCGGGTCTGACGAAGCGTACCGAGTTGTTGAGCCGCAGGCTAAAGCGGCCTAAGTAACCCCAGGGGCCGTGCAGTCTGTATTCAAAGATAGTTCCGGCAGGTACGACCCCGTCTGTTACCGGTCCGATTTTGTAAAGGGTCACCTTCGCGTTTGTGAAGGAGGGGTGCCTTCCGGGGGGCACGACGGCGCCGGTAAAGCTTTCGATGGCATAGGCGCTGGTCGATGGGCGGGCGTCGCTGATGAACAGCCGCATGCCAACCCCGGGTGCTTCGGTCGGATAGGACCCGGTTATCGGGTCCAAGGGTCTTGCATAGCGCCCGAAGGCCGAAGCTGGGGTGCCGGTGCGGCAACTGTAGAAGAGGGCAGGCACAGAGCCGCTGAATGCTTGTTGGGTAATCACACTTCCCAGCGGCAGGCTGTCGGGGACGGTAATCACGGCCGGGAGGGAGAGGCCAAGCTCGGCGTCAGGAGGATAGCTCTCGCACGCCGCTTGAGCCGCGATTGGCAAGCCAAGCACGAGCAGTATTGAAACGAGTTTTGTGGAGTGTTTCATCTTCAGTCCCGCCATAAAAAGTAGGGCGCTTGCCTGCGCCGGATCAACCGCCCGCACTGCCTTTGCAGGCGCCCGCGTTCAGATGGCGCAGGCGGTTAGCGCCTTTAGCCGCCGATTTCGTACCCAGGTCGTAGTCCAGCTGGCATACGCCCCCGGCATCGGCCCCCCACTTGACCGTCAACGGCCCCTTAGGGCGCGCCACACGGACAAACGCCTTACCGCCCTGCCCGACGATGCCGACACTGGCACCGTCTTCATCGAAGACATCCGAACCAAAGGGAAGTGGATTGCCATCCTCGCGCAGGGCCGTGATCAACAAGGCCTGGCCGCTGACCGTGGCGAACTGCAGCTTCACCACCGAACCGGCGCGGGGGGCGACGTTTTGCGCGGCGGTCTTGAGCTCCACATCGACGGAGAGGTCCTTGGGGTCCAACTCGACGACGTTGCGGCGGTACGGCGTGAGGTGGGGGACCACGGCATACCCGCGCTTGCCGATTTGAGCGCTGTGGTTGCCGTTGATCCGTGCGCCCTCGGCGTCGGGCGCCTGGACGATGCCGATGGTATCGCCCAGCTCCGGCGCGAACGTCACGCCGCCGGCATGCGCGACCATGCCGCCGGTCATGCCGAACGATGCCGAACGGTAGGCGCTGCTCTGGCCAACGCTGGCGGAAAGCACACCCTGGCCGGTCTGGTATTTCATGTCGGCACTGGTGGCGTTGCCTCTGCCGAGCGTCTGGCTGGCGCCGATGCCGTAGCTGAACGCGCTGCGTTCGCCCAGGCTGCCGCCGAGGGTCACGCGCTCGCCGCTGCTTTGATCGCCGCGATAGGCCGTGGAGGTCAAGGTTGGCGAGCGTGGGCCGCTGCCCAGGGGCAGGCTCAGGGTCAAGTCCACTTGCTTGTCGACGCGTTCACTCAGCAAATCACGGCTGCGCTGGGCGCTGAGGGTGTAGTGAATGCCCTTCCAGGCGCCGCTGTAACCGGCGGTGAAGGTCAGGTTGGCGCTTTTGCGGTTCCAATAGTTTTGTGAGGCGCCGGTCAGGTACACCGTGCCGACGCCCAGGCTTTGGTTGAGGCTGATGTCCATCCGGTCACGCAGCCGCGACAGGCTGTCGACGCGCAGCCCATCGATGACGAGGCCACGCACGCGTGCCGCATCGGCCGTGCTCAGGAAGCCTTCGGTGGAATACCGGTAGGCGCCGAGCGCAAAGTGGGTGCCGGTGTCCGCGAAGTTCTTGCTGTAGCGCATCTGCAGGCTTTGCCCTTCAAGGGAACCGTGCCCTTTCAGTTGCGCGCTGGATTGGGTCAGGTCCAAAGACAGCGCGCCAAACGCCGTGTTGAATGCCGCACCTGCCAGTTGCGAGTGGTAGTCGTCGGCCAGCACCGCGCCGGTGTAGCCGCTCAACAGGTTGCTGAGGCCATGCTGGTAGGTGGCCTGCAGCAGTTTGGGAGGGTGGCGCACGCCAATTTCATCCAGTTGGCCGAGACTCACCGAGTAGCGCTTATAGCCGGCACGCAACAGGTTGGCGTTGGCGGCGAACGGCACGACGAACTCACGCCGGCGCCCGTCGGCTTCGGTGATCGTGACGTTCAGGTCGCCCCCATAGCCGGTTGGGAACAAGTCATTGAGCACGAACGGGCCGGGGGCGACGGAGACCTCGTCCAATAACACGCCGCGTTGGCGCACGCTGACCCGCGCGTTGGTCTCGGCGACGCCACGCACGACGGGCGCAAAGCCGGTCTGGGAGTCGGGCAACATGCGGTCATCGCTGAACAGGCTGGCCCCGCGCAGACGCACGCTGTCGAACAACTCGCCCGGGGTGTAGATCTCGCCCACCATCAGTTGTGACTGCAGTGGGCTCACATCGCGCTGCACGTAGGTGGCGTTGCTTTGATAACCCGAGGCGCTGTCGGTTTGGCTGTAGCTGCCGTTGTGGCGCCAATGCCAATCGCCCAGGTTAAGCCCGGTATTGAGGCCTAGATAATGGGAGCTGAGCGCGCGACCGTTGGTGCGGGTCGCAAAGGTATTGGCGTTGTAGCGCACAAAGGCGGCATCGATGCCGCTGTCCCACTGGCGCGGGTCGACATAGCCGCGCGCCTTGCGTGTCAGGTAGATCTGCGGAATCTGCAGGTCCAGGCGGTTTTCGCCGGCGTCGAATGGGCTGCTGGCGCCCGGCAGGTAAGTGGCAATATCGGCGCAGTCGGCAAACGGTGAGGGGGCTGCGACACCGGCTTGGGCGGATTGCCGGTCGACCGCGTCCAGGTCGACGCCGAACCTGAGCAGCGCCTCACGCGCCATGCACAACTGCGCGCTGTTCTGGCCTTCGACCGCCGCGAACGACACGGTTTCGCGCCCGATCCACTGGCCGTTGAGGTGGACATCGGTGCGGTAGTTGCCGGGCAGCACAATGTTGCCCTGGCTGAACTTTGAAATATCGACCTGCAGGCCGCCCACGCGATCCGCAAAAAAGGCCGGGTTGAATGCGACATGCTCCGCCGCGTGGGCATCTAGGGCATGAGCGCTGCTCAGCAGTAACAGGCATCGTGTCGTTAGCCGCAATCTATGGTGTGTCAGGGGCCCGTGGCCTGGCCTGGCGGGCATGTTCAAACGCATGGTGACCGTTCCCGGAAAATAGGTGCTGTTCGAATTCGGGCATGGGCAAGCCCTGCCCTGAAAAAAGGGCATCAACCGAACGTGTGGAATGCAGTGAGTCAGGCGGCCAGCCGGCCTGCAGAGGTGCTGGCGGATGTATTTAGGCGGTCATGGCGCGACCTTGGTGCTGTGCGAGACCTTGGCCCCGAAATCGTCGAGCGTGCGGAACTCTACGGTGGCCGCAGCACCTGGCGGCGTTTTGAGGGTGGGTAGCTCGAAGCGCTGGCGAGCGCCGGGTGTCACCATGTTTTCGGCGCCTGATGTGGCGACCTGGCGGGGATGACGCCGCCCCGACTCCAGCAGGTCGATCTGTTCGAATGTCACGTGATAAGGGCTCGGGTTGTAGACCTCCAGCGCCTGGCCTTGCGCGCTCGAAACGCGGCGCCATTGCAGTTTTCCAGGCGCGGACTCGACCGCGTAGGGCAGGTTCTGCGGGCGGAAAAACAGCTTGATCCGCGAGTGGAAGGCGAGTTGCAACTGGTTGCCCTGTTGGGCGCCTGGCGTCTGCGCGGGCACTTCCAGTACGTTGAACCAGAACAGGCTTTCCTCGGCCGACGGCAAGGTGTCGCCCGTGTAGGCCAGGCGCACGACCTGTTGTTTACCCGGCTCCATGCGAAAGATCGGTGGCGTGGCGACAAAGGGGATTCCGGCGAGGTCCGGCGTCGAGCGCTCGTCGCCGTTGTCCAGCCATGCCTGGATCAGCACCGGCGCCTGGTTCTTGCTTTCGAGCCGGACCGTCACCTCCTTGGCTTGCTGCGGGTAGACGATGCGCGTGCTGTTGATCACCACGCTGGCCTGCACGACGGCGGCGCCGAACAGCGCCCACGTCAACAGCAGGCACTTGGCTGGCAGGTGTGAAAGGGAAGTAGCGTTCATACCGTCAGTCACTGGGTGGAGGCAGGGGTGAGGCCCGCCGAATGGCGCACGCGGGCGCCGAAGTCGCTGACCGTCGTGAACTCAACCTGGGGCGCGCCACTGGGGCGTTCGCGCAGCAGCGGCAGCACAAAGCGTTTCACATCGCCGGCCGGCATCAGCAGGCTGTCATTGGCGGCCTTGTTCGGCGCTTTGCTGAACCGCTTGCCGTCGCTCAGCAAGTCAACCGAGGTGAGGGAAATATGGTACGGCGTCGGGTTGCTTGCCTGCAGGGCGAAACCCTGGCCGTGGCGCACCAGTTGCCATTGCAGTTTCGCCGGGGCGCTGCTGACCGGGTAGGGCAGTGCCTGCGGTCGCAGGAATACCCGCAAGCGGCTACGGAACGCGAGTTCGATCTGGTTGTTCTGCGCGGCATCGGCGGCAAGTGGCGGTACTTCCAGCACGTTCAGCCAGTACAGGCGTTCGCGGTCGCCGGGGGCTGATTCGCCGGCATAGCGCAGGCGCACCGCCTGTTGCTGATGGGGCTCGATGCGGAAGATCGGCGGCGACAGGCTGAACGGTGTTTGCGCTGTCGCGGGTGTCGAGCGCACGTCGCCGGCATCCAGCCAGGTCTGCACCAGCGCCGGGCGGTTGCCCTTGTTCTCCAGGCGTACAACCACCTCTTGCCGGTCGGCTGGGTAGATTACGCGTGTGCCGTAGATAATCACGCCCGCGTGGGCGCTGGATGCTAGCAGCGAGAACCCTCCGACAGCACAGCTGGCTAGGGCAAGGCGGGCGATTGTTTTCATCATCTGAATGCTCTTCGAATCAGCGGGCAGACCCTGCACGACGGCACAGGTCCGTTGCGTGCGAGGCCGGCCCGCTGGCCGCTTAATCGGCGTACTCGATCAAAAAACCGACCCGGGTGCGGACCGTCCCTTCGGTGGCGGCGCCGCTGGCGTACATTTGCGCGGCCAGTGGGATGACGGCCTGGTTGTCGGCAATCACCACCCCCGCCGATTTCTCGGTGTAGACGTTAATGGGAGAGCCATCGCGGTTCGTCACTTCGATCTGTACGTTCTTGGCGTTGGTGGTGTCGGCCGGGTCGTTGTAGCCGTCGATGTTCAAGCGCCCGGTCGCCACATCGATGGCCGGGCTGGTTGGGTCAAAGGCCACCATCGCGGTGCGGCCGTTAGCGCAACTGCCTTCGCCCGGCCCACCGATGCGAATGGTGAAACCGGTCAGGTTGGCGCGATCGCCTGGGTTCGCCAGGCGCGCAGCAGCCACGCCTCCCAGGTTGACGTCCTTGACCACCGCGCCGGTGCCCGGCGCCGAGCCTTCGACGGTACAGGTCACGTCGTTCACCAACCCACTGAAATTGAGGGTGCCATCCGTTGCCGCGAGAGCGGGTTGCGATACGGCGGCGGTCACGGCAAGCATGGCCGCAACGGTGGATAGAGCGTTGTTGTTCATAGTGTTCCCGAGCGTAAATTAGCTGTAGGCCCCGCCACCCCTTCAAACCGTGGACCTGAAGTTTGTTTGTGGTTTTCAAGTGGCTGGCACGGCGTAATTGTTCGCTGGAACCTGTGGTTTTCCCATAGAGAAGTAACGAAATTTGTCTCGTGATTGTTCGAAAAAATAATCGGCACCTATTCGAGGTTTTTCTAAATAGTGCTGTTGCAATTTTTCTGTAAGACACAACTGTCAGACACTGCTGAAAGAGTCGGTCTTAGTGTGTTTCTGTATTGCTCAGTGGTTTGGCCTGGGATATACCGAGCGTGTAATGGCGAGAGTTTGTTTGTCATGAGCTGAATCCACTTATGCAGGTTTCGTGATGACTACTTCACTTTCCGACACCTATGCGGTCATGTTGCTCGATGACCATGAGATGGTTCGACAGGGGATCGAATTGGGGCTGAGCAAAGAGGCCGACCTCACTGTCATCGGCTCCTTCGGGACCGCCAAGGAGTTGTTGGAGGCGCTCGCCCAGCGGTCGGCGGATATCGTGGTGATGGACTTTATCCTGGGGCCCTCGGACATGGATGGCCTCAGTCTGATCCAGACGCTGAATCGACGATTCAGCCAGTGCAGGCCCATCGTTGTTTCTTCGCACTACACCCCCGCAACGGTTTCACTGGCGTTGAAAGCCGGAAGTTGGGGAGTGTTGGGCAAAACCCAGAATCTGATTGAATTGATCACGGCGATTCGCTCGGTCGCTCAGGGCAGGATTTACTTGCAGCCTTGTATGTTACCGACACTGCGGGGGATGCCGCCGATTCGCGATATGGCGACAACCCGATCGAAAAAAGAGTCATCGATCCCGCAGCGCTTGCACGCTTGCCTCACGCCCAAGGAGCAGGAAGTACTGCGTTGTTTTTTGGATGGTATGTCTGTCAATTCGATTGCGGCAAAGTTCTCGCGCAGTGCAAGTACGATCAGCACGCAAAAACAATCGGCTTATCGAAAGTTGGGCATCCGGAGTGACTGCGAGCTGTTCAAGTTCTCTCACCAGTTCGGTGAGCCTCAATGACGCAGTGTCTGTAAGGCGGACAGTTAAACCGGATCGTCCATATAGCGCAGCGCCAAGCGCTCCGTTGCTTCCCGCGCCGCCGGCAACAGGTGCGGCGCGACCAGCATCATGATCTGGTACACCACCACCTGCACCTCGCCTTCGCGATCGAGAATGCGTTGGTAGTCCAGGGAAAACAGCAGGGTCAGCGTGATCTGTTCCACCAGTTGGCCCAGCGCCTGGGTGCCGCTGACCAACTGCCCCGCCGCCTGCAGTCGTGCGAGCAATGACGCCAGGGTGCGCTTGAGCGCCGTGAGCAGGTTGCGAATGCCCCTTGCCAGCTTCGGCAGGCGCCCCGCCAGGTTCGACAGGTCCTGGAACAGAAACCGGTAATGGGCCATGCGCTCGACAATCAGGTGCAGGAACAGCCAGTAATCCTGGGCCTCCAGTTGCGCGCCCGGCGGTGGGTCGAGCAGGGGCGACAGCTCACTCTGAAAACGCTCGAACAGCCCGAGCACCAGCGGTTCTTTGCCATGGAAGTGGTAGTAGAGATTACCGGGACTGATCCCCATTTCATTGGCCACCTCCATGGTCGACACGTTGGGTTCGCCCTTGTGGTTGAACAACTGCAGGGCACATTCAAGGATACGGTCGCGGGTCTTCATCCGGTCTTCTTAATAGGATCGTTGAGCTCAGCGGACCCGCACGTAAGTGCCTGGCGCTGCTTCCATCGGTGGGTAATTCTGGTTGCCCAGGGCGGTGAGGGTTTCGCGTTGTACACCCGAGCGTTGTTGAATCCAGGCCAGCCACTCTGGCCACCAGCTGCCTTCGATGTGGCTGGCGTCGTAGTACCAGGCGCGTGGGTCGCTGCTCAGCTTGAGGTTCTCGACGTAGTTGGCCTTGGGGTTGCCCGGCGGGTTGAGGATGCTCTGGATATGCCCGCTGTTGGACAACACGAAGCGCCGTTCACCGCCGAGCAATTGGGTGGAGCGGTACACCGCGTCCCATGGCGTGATGTGGTCGTTGATCCCGGCCACGCTGAAGCTGTCCACCGTGACCTTTTGCAAGTCGATGGGCGTGCCGCACACCTCCAGGCCACCGGGATGGCTCAGCGGGTTGTGCTTGAAGAAGTCCAGCAGGTCGCCATGCAGGGCGGCGGGCAGGCGCGTGTTGTCGTTGTTCCAGTACAGGATGTCGAAGGCCGGCGGTTCCTTGCCCAACAGGTAGTTGTTGATCCAGTAGTTCCAGATCAGGTCGTTGGGGCGCATCCAGGCAAACACCTTGGCCATGTCGCGGCCATCCAGCACGCCCTGCTGGTAGGAGCGGCGCTTGGCGGCTTCCAGGGTTTGCTCGTCGGCGAACAGGGTGGCGGGGCTGTCGATCTGGCTGTCGAGCAGGCTCACCAGATAGCTGGCGCTGGAGACGCGGCGCAGTTGGCGTTTGGCTTGCAGGTGGCCTTGCAGGGCGGCGATGGTCAGGCCGCCGGCACAGGCGCCCATCAGGTTGACCTCGCGGGCGCCGGTGATTGCGCGGCAGACGTTGAGTGCCTCCTCCAGCGCGGCCACATAGGTGGACAGGCCCCATTCGCGGTGACGCACATCCGGGTTGCGCCAGCTGACGATGAAGGTCTGCAGGCCGTTTTTCAGGGCGTACTGCACAAAGCTGTTGGCCGGGCTCAGGTCGAAGATGTAGTACTTGTTGATTTGCGGCGGCACGATCAGCAGCGGTTTGGCGTACTGTTTTTCGCTCATGGGCTTGTACTGGATCAGCTCCAGCAGCTCATTGCGAAACACCACCGAGCCTGGGGTGGTGGCCACGGTCTTGCCCACTTCAAAGGCGTGCTTGCTGACCTGGCGCGGCAGGCCGTTGTTGTGCAGCAAGTCTTCGAACAGGTTGCTCATGCCGCGCACCACGCTGTTGCCGCCGGAGTTGAGCAACTCCTTGATGGCCAGCGGGTTGAGCAGGGTGTTGGAGGGCGATACCGCATCGTTGATCAGGGTGAACGCGAAGTGCGCACGGGCGCGGTCATCGGCGTTCAGGCTGCTGTCATCGATCCAGCGGCGGGTCTGTTTCTGCCAGCTCAAATACGCCTGCAGGCTACGCCGATACAGCGGGTTGAGGGCCCAGGTCGGGTCGATGAAGCGACTGTCGTGGGGGTTGGGTTCATGCACCGTTTCGCCGAGCAGCACGCGCCCCAGTTGGCCGCCGAGGGCCAGGGCATGACGGGCGGTATGCACCGGGTTGCGCAAACCGTGGGCGGCGACGCTACGCAGAGTCGACAGCAAGTCCCGGCCGCGCAGGCCGGTGATCGCATTTTGCGCGTTGATGAACACGGCAGGGGTGGGCGCCGGGTTCGTCACGGGTCTTTCTCGCATGAGCCAACACTCCTTCGTCAAACCATCAACAGGCACGCCAATTCAGAACCATAGTCGGTTCTCGGCAAGTTGCGCGGCGGTGTGGTCCTTACACCGCCGGACGGGGATGAATCACCGCGCGCAGGCGCTCCTCCTCGAGAAATTTCATGATGATCGGCGCCACGGCTTCGGCGCGGGTGATCAGGAACAGGTGGCCGTCATCGATGATGTGCAACTGTGCGTTGGGAATACGCCAGGCGAGCATGCGCATGTTGATCAGCGGGATCAGCGGGTCGTCGTCCCCGGCCAGCACCAGGGTCGGCTGACGGATCTTGTGCAGCCAGTGGATGCTGGTCCAGCCCAGCCCGGCGAACAGTTGCCAGTAGTAGCCCAGCTTGCCGGCCGAGCGCACTTTGCTGGCGTGTTCGGCGGCCAGTTTCGAATCGCGACGGAACGAGCCGCCATAAATCATCGGCGCAATACGCACCACGTGGGACGGCTGGATATAGCGCCGCGGGCTTGCCATCAGCCACAGCACTTTCGGCTTGCCCGGCACCATCACCGCACCGGCGGCGGTCGCGGCGAGAATCAGCTTCTTGCAGCGCTCCGGGTAGTCGTAGGCAAACTGCTGCGCCAACGCGCCGCCCCAGGACACGCCCACCACATTCACCTGGCCATAGTCCAGGTAATCGAGCATGCGCGCGGTGAGCTTGGCCAGGCCGGGAAAGCGATACGGCCGCTTAGGCGTGGAGGAGCCGCCCACGCCCGGTACATCGAAGGCGATCACTTCCAGGTCCGGGTCCAGCGCCTGGACGAACGGAAACACCAGCTCGAGGTTGGCGCCGATGCCGTTGAAGATCAGCAGCGGCGTCAAGTGCGGCTTGCCCGGGCGTACCGCCGTGCGGATGGTTTGGCCATCCAGGTCGATGGTGCGGAAGATGAACGGTTGCGGCATGCTCAAGCCCTGTGAAGTGTTACAGCTGGAATGCAGTCCAAATGTGGGAGGGGGCTTGCTCCCGATAGCATCACTGCGGTGTAACAGATACACCGCGCCGCCTGCATCGGGGGCAAGCCCCCTCCCACATTTGATCCCATTTCAATGCAAAAAAAGTGTGCGCTAGCGTTCATGCACATAGGTACCCGGTGCGGCTTCGGCTGCGGCGTAGGTTTTATTGCCTAATGTCGTCGGTGCCTTCTTCAACTTGCCCGCACGTTCCGCTTGCCACGCCTGCCAATGCAGCCACCACGAGTCAGTGTGCTTAGTCGCATTTTCCTGCCACTCCAACGGTTTTCCCGCCAGGCCGTCGCTGGTCTGGTAACGCGCCTTGGGGTTGCCTGGCGGGTTAAGGATGCTCTGGATATGCCCGCTGCTGGACAGCACAAACTCCACCTTGCCGCCAAACAGTTGCGCCGACTTGTAGCAGGACTGCCACGGTGTGATGTGGTCGTTGGTGCCGGCCAATGAGTAGATATCGGCTGTGACCTGCTTGAGGTCGATCGGCGTGCCGCACACCTCCAGGGCATTGGCGCGCACCAGCGGGTTGTTCTTGAACAGCTCGATCAGGTCGCCGTGGAATGCCGCCGGCAAGCGCGTGGTGTCGTTGTTCCAGAACAGGATGTCGAACACCGGCGGCTCGTTGCCCAGCAGGTAGTTGTTGACCCAGTAGTTCCAGATCAGGTCGTTGGGGCGCATCCAGGCAAACACCTTGGCCATGTCGCGGCCTTCCAGTACGCCGGCCTGGTAGGAGTGGCGCTTGGCCGCTTCCAGCGTCTGCTCATCCACAAACAGCGCCACCTGCGTGTCCAGCGTGGTGTCGAGCACGCTCACCAGCAGGGTCAGGGCGTTGACCTTCTTCTCCCCCAGCGCCGCGTAGTGACCGAGCAGGGCGGTGCAGGTGATGCCGCCGGAGCAGGCGCCGAGCATGTTGATGTCTTTGCTGCCGGTAATCGCGGTGACCACGTCGACCGCTTCCTTGAGCGCCTCGATATACGTCGACAGGCCCCACTCGCGCTGGGCCTTGGTCGGGTTACGCCAACTGACGATGAACGTCTGCTGGCCGTTGCGCAGGCAGAAGCGCGCCAGGCTCTTATCCGGGCTCAGGTCGAAGACATAGAATTTGTTGATCTGCGGCGGGACCACCAGCAGCGGGCGTTCGTGGACCTGTTCGGTGATTGGCTTGTACTG
>Ga0302217_10000275_pt1 | contig 13138 bp, 9 predicted proteins | sample II_Fen_N3_3_FD_198779 | JGI IMG/M metagenome (GOLD analysis project Ga0302217, IMG submission 198779) | Peat permafrost microbial communities from Stordalen Mire near Abisko, Sweden - II_Fen_N3_3 | ecosystem: Environmental > Terrestrial > Soil > Wetlands > Permafrost | place: Sweden: Abisko... | reverse complement strand
GACGTGCTGCGCGAGCAGGCGTTGCAGGGGAGCGGAGCGGTGGATCCCGCCACCGTCTCGGGGACGGGCAAGCTCCTGGGAGCCGATGTCCTCCTGGTTTCGGCGCTCCATGCTCGCGGCGGAGATCGCGAACTGGTCCTGAAGCTGCTCAAGGTCTCGACCGGCGAACTTCTTTCGGCCACCCGCGCCCGGATTGCCCAGTCCCTGTTGCCGTAGGCCTTCTTGCGGCCGGTGCCGCGACAAGGCGCTTATTTGGACTTCGGCGGCGGGGCGATGGGGAAGATGGCCATGGACAGCTCGAGGACGCGGTCGGGATGGGATGCAGCCTCCACCCGCTTCTGGATCTGACGGCGGCATTCGCGCAGCAAGGCGCGGATGTCCTCGAAGGCTTCTTGGTCGACCGCCAGGGTCAGGGTGGAGATGTCGCGTAGCTCGGGAGGAAACCGCTCCAGGCTCTCTTTGGCGAGTTCGAGCACCTGCTTCTGGAAGTGGCGCACGGCCACGACCTTTTCGTCGCCTCCGGCAGTGATGTGTGCCTCGGTCAGAAGAAGTCGTCCGGAGGCGGCCTTCTTGGCAAAGCCCAACTCCAGTAAAATTTCTAGCGCAGATTGCACCTCGGTGACCGGCACGCCGGGCAGGAATCTGGCGGCTAGCTCCTCGGGGCGGGAATTTCCGTCGACCACTTCCAGGAGGCAGCGGATTCCGGAAACCCACCAGTCCCGAAAGAAGGCCTGCTCGCCCTTTCCCAGACGCCGGCGTTCTACATCGCGCAAGGCTGCGGCCTTGGTGAGGATCTCCTGCTTTTCCAGCTTGCCGCGGCTGCGAGCACAGGCCAAGAGCAACTGGAAGTATTCAGCGGCTCTCCCCGAGAGTCCCAGGAAATCCAAGGCGTCGGGGACGCAGCGCACGGGCAGGTGGAGTTCCTTGCGCAGGATCCGAAACAGGTAGCTCGGGTCGGTGCCCAGGCGCTTGGCCATCGTCCGGTACGAGAAGAGCGGATTCGCGGCCTTCCCGTCTTCGTAGGCGTCCTTGAGCATGTCCCGGTAATCCAGGTAGTCGAAAGCCCTGTTCACCAGACTATGGTAGATCTGCAAAGCCCGGGATGCACGGGTTAGTCGAGGGCAAATCGTTGCAAAAACATCAACGATGCCCCATTGTCTTGCTGAGCTTGGATCGGGATGTGCCGCCAGTCCTTGCGACAGCCCTTGCGATTTTTACAACACCTCCACAAGAATGGCATCGCCGGAGATCGGCGTTTTGAGGCTATTATGAAGGTGTGTGCAGTGTCTTCGAGTCTTTCGAACGCGGCGATCTGCCGAAAGGCGCGCGCCATTCTCCTCGTCAGCCCGGCGGAGGCTCCTTCGTGGTCCTTCTGCTTACGCTGCTTGGAAGTTTCCTGCTGTGGGGCTGCGATGACTCCTCGGCGGGAAACTCGGTGGAGACGGAAAACACCGCTTCGGCGCGCATGATTCCCGTTGACTCGATCCTGCCTCTCTGGAACCGTCCGTCCGGCGTCACGGTCGCCACTTTGCGGTTCAATGCGCAAAACTTCGACTTTCGAACCTCAAGTTCCGACGGGCACGATCTGCGCTTCGAGCGGCTTGACGGAACGCCGCTTCCCTTCGCTGTGAAGGGGTGGGATTCTTCGGCCTCCCAAGGACGAGTCCTGGTGCGGCTGGACTCCTCGCTGCGCCATCCCCAGTCCGCCATCCGCATGTCTTGGGGATTCCGCAGCCAAGTAAGCCTTTCCAACCCCTCCGCCGTGTGGGCCGGTGTCTCGGATTCAGTGGCACTTTTGACAAATTCCGTCTTGGTTGATGATTTCGAGGACGGCAACCTGGTCTCTCGCCTTCCCGACGGCGCTTCGTGGCTGACGGGAACATCGACCTCGGCTTCGCTGAAGTCCTGTTCGGTGGAGACAGTGAGCGAGGGCAAGGCGCTGCACATCACCTATGCGGCCACGCAGCCGCAATACGTGGTGTTCTCGGTGGCCCTGGCTCCGTCTGGAAGTCCCCGCAACCTGCGCAGCTTCGATTCCCTGGTCCTGCGGGCCCGTGGCAACGGAAACCTCTTTATGGCCCTGGAACATCTGACCAACGGCTCGGGTCCCAAGGCCTGGACGCATCGCGCCCTGGACACCGGATGGAACAGCATACGGATCCGCCCCTCCGATTTCGATCCGATCGACACGGCCAGCAAGAACCTGGGCTGGGGCGTCGTGCGCGACTCTGTGACTCATCTGACCTTCATTCTGGCCGACGGGACGGATGCGTGGCTGGACGACATCCGCCTGTACGGAGTGAATCAAGACGATCTGCGCTGACGCCTAGATGTTGAGAATTTCTCCACAGTGGAATGCGAAAAGGGGACGGCATTTCCGTCCCTTTCCGTTATCCTAGGGATAAGCGCTGAATCTAGCGCAGTCCACGATGGAGGCGTTGCAATGGGGATGAAGTGCGGATGGAATCCAATCCATGGGATCTTGGCGCTGGTTTTGCCGGTTTCTGTGGCCTTAGCTAGCCCTGTCAAGACCGTTCCCTGGAACGGTGCCCCCGGGGCTGTCACCTTCACCTTTGACGATGGCTGCAGTTCGCAGCTGACCAACGTGTTTCCCGCTTTGCGCACGCGGAAGATCAACGCCACCTTCTTTGTGATCGGGAATTCCAGCTTCTGGTCCAATCGTGCCGCCTGGGTCGGCGCGGCTCAGGCTGGGGATGAGATCGCCAACCACACAGTGGATCACACAAACCTGACCACCATCTCGGACACCACCAAGATTCGCAAGGAGATCCAGATGTGGGCCGACTCGCTGCGGACGTTGGACACCTCCATCCAGGCGGTGACCATGGCCACGCCCAACTGCGCGGCCAATCCCACCATCGATGCCATCATGAATACGCAGAACATCATTTCACGCACCTGCAGCAGCGGATCTCCCTATATCTGGAAGACCAAGCCTTCCAACTGGATGGAGATGCAATCTCAGTTGGTGCAAGATGCCTCGAGCCTGGCTACGGCGCTTTCCGCCCTGGACAACGCCAAGAAGGACAGCGGTTGGGTTACCTCGCTCAACCACGGCGTCGGCGGGGACTGGCTCTCGATGTCGGCTTCGGACGTGGCAACGATGTTCGATCGGGCGATCACCAACAAACTGTGGATCGGGACCTACCAGGACGTGGCCGCCTATTGGCGCGCCTCGTTCACCATGGATACGGTGAGCGCGGTGGCGAGCGCCGCAGGAAGCTGGCGCCTCGCTTGGACTTCTCCGCACGCCCGCATGCCTCGACACGTGATGCTCAAGGTGAAGCTCGATGCTCAGGTCTTCGGGGCACCGGGGACGACGACGGTCTCGCAGGGGGGCACGACGATTCCTCCCAATGCGGACGGTTCTTACACCATCGACTTCATGAAGCTGCAGCTCTCGGTGACCAAGAACTCCGCCACGGGGATTTCGCCGACGACTTCCTTGCCCGTTTCTGCGAGCCTTTTGCGCCAAGGTTCGGAGTTGGTCTTTGCGGGACTTTCCGACGGCGCCTATCGCTTGGAGATACGTTCCCTCTCCGGGAAACTTTTGGTGCGCACGAGACTTTCAACATCGGGAACGCAGGCGCGCATGGCCATTCCTGCCTCGCTTCACGGTTGCGTTTTGGCGGTCCTTTCCCGCGAAGGATCCCAGAACTTTACCGCTCCCGTGTGGGTCCCTTGAATCTTGGGGCGCTGTTGAATGTATGTCAACGCGGTGCGGCATTTTCCCGAGGTGCAATCAATGACGTGGCTCCATCTTAGGGGCATAACCTTTACGAGAGGGAGGTCTCTGTGCACATTCGTCCATTCACCGGCGCCCTTGCCGCGCTTTCCCTGTCTGTTCTGACGGCCGCTCCGGCTCAGGCGCAGATCGCCAAGGGGGCTACCAAGTTTCTTGGCAACATCACCACCAACGGCGCCTGGCGCACCGATTTTTCCACCTACTGGAACGAGCTCACTCCAGAGAACGAGACCAAGTGGGGGAGCATCGAAAGCAATCCCGGTGTGCGCGACTGGAGCAAGGCCAAGGCCTACTACGATTCCTGCAAGGCGCACGGCATCGTCTTCAAGTTCCATACCTTTGTCTGGGGAAGCCAGGAGCCTTCGTTTATGAAGAGCTCTTCCTACACTAACGCCCAGAAAAAGCAGTTCATTGAGGATTGGATCGCTGACGCGGCCAAGCAGTTCCCCGACCTGGAAGTCATCGACGTGGTGAACGAGCCCGACAACACCAAGCCGAGCTGGACCGCTGCGCTGGGAGACACCACTGGACACGCTTGGGTTGTCGAGGCGTTCCGGCTGGCGCGCAAGTACTTCCCCAAGGCTACGCTAATCCTCAACGACTACAATAATCTCCGCTGGAATGTGGACAACTACATCACCATCGCCAAGGCGGTGAAGGCGGCTGGCTATCTGGATGCTATCGGCTGCCAGGCTCACGAGTTGAGCGCTAGCACTGGCACCTACACCTATCCGGAGATGACCGCTGACGAACTCACGGCGGCTCTCAAGAAGCTGCACGATCAGGTCGGGGTGCCCATCTACATCACCGAGATGGATCTCTCTTATCAGGATAACACCGAGCAGTTGAACGCCTACAAGAGCCTCTTCCCGGTGGTGTGGGAATCTCCCTATGTGGCGGGAGTCACCCTTTGGGGCTACATCTACGGGAGCACCTGGTCGCAGGCCTCCTACAGCGGTCTCATCAAGGACGGCACCGAGCGTCCGGCCTTGGGCTGGCTGAAGACTTACGTCGCCTCGCATTTGAATGTTCCCGTTCCCACGTCGCCCACGACCGGCGTCGCTGCCAGGGAGACGGTTTCGTCGGATTCTGGACGGCGGCTGCGTGTTACCAATGAGGACGGCCATTTGCGGTTGCGCGCCGTCGATGGTGCGCAGGCACTTGATCTCCAAGGGCGGCGCTGAAGTGTGGTGAGGTGGTGAGCGGCGCTGTTTGCCCCAAGAGCCTTCCCGGATTTTTCCGGGAAGGCTTGTGACCTGTGATTTTATGCTGTCTCAGTTTTTGCTCGCGAAGAATTTTCAATCATCCCGTTTCTGAAGTTGCTTTGGAATGCCATGGAAGCATCGTGTGCGCCATCGATCAGCGGGTCGATGACGGTCTTGTCCGTTGTCCGTTTAAATCCCGTTTCCACCGAAGGAGAATACATGAGACACCATGAAGGCCTCGTTACCGGAATGCTCGCGGCGTCTTTGCTGTGCGCTGCGTATGTTGGAGCTGCGACTGACGCCTGCTCACAGACAACCCCTCTGACCGGAGGTACGCTCTACACCGCGGACGGCCAGGATAACAACGCCGGAGACAACAACCATACGCTATGGCACGACGGCAACGGCTCCATGAAGATGACCGTCTACGGCAAGAATGCTGCCTTCAAGGCCGAATGGAACAATGCCGGCGACTTCTTGGCCAGGACTGGCCTGCAATGGAACGAGACCAAGACCTACGACGCCTACGGCAACGTGGCCGCCGACTTTAACTTCACGAAGTCGGGAACCGGAGGCGGCTACTCCTACATGGGCATCTACGGGTGGTCCAACACCCCTCTGGTGGAGTACTACATCGTCGAGAACGGCTTCTGGACGACGCCTCCAAATGCGGGTGCTCTGGGCGGTGCGACCTCCAAGGGATCGTTCGACGTCGACGGGGGGACCTACGACATCTACACCTATCAGCGTGTCAATAAGCCTTCCATCCACGGTAACGCCACGTTCATGCAGTTCTGGAGCGTCCGCAGGACGCCGCGCACCTGCGGGCACATCTCCATCTCGGAGCACTGGAAGAAATGGGCGAGCCTTGGGATGACGCTTGGCAAGATGTACGAGGCCAAGATCCTCGTCGAGGCAGGTGGTGGCCAGGGTTCTTTTGATCTCTCCTACGCGACCGTCCAGGCCAACGCCGCTGCGGTGTCAATCGCACCGAACGCGCCCAAGGTTGTGCGGAACGACGACGGTGTTTCCCTGGGCAATGGCAAGAGCGGAACCGTCTCTCTCGTCTCGCTCGATGGCACCGTGATCCGCTCCGCGCGGCAGAGCGCTGCAAGTCCGGCAGTTGTGCCTACAAGCCACCTGTCCAAGGGCGTGTACTTGCTGCGCTTCCAAGGAGAGGATGGTCATCCTGAGGTTCAGAAGCTGCTCGTGGAATAGCCTCGCCCTTCGCCGCGGGGCGGATGCGGCGCGTTCCTTTTGCGGTAGCCTTTCGAGCGCCAGCAGTCCTTCAGTGCTGCTTGGCGCTTGCCTTATCAGGGTAATGGCGGAAATCGCCGCGAAGACGAGAAAGGCCCCATTGCTGCTCATGTTCTGATGAGCTGACTAGCCCGTCGCGCCAGTTCCGGCAATCGGAACGGCTTGGTGAGGATGTCGTCCATGCCTGCTGCTAGCGCTTTGGAACGCGTCTCGTCGGAGGCGTCGGCCGTGAGCGCCAGGATGGGCACTTGCTTGCAGAGGATGGAGGATGCTGGATCGCGCACCTGCTGGGCCACTTCGTAGCCGTCGAAGAAGGGCATGTGGATGTCCAGCAGCACAAGATCCCATCCCCCTTGCGTCAGCTTCTCTAAGGCTTGCTGGCCATCCTCCGCCACTTCGAAATCTGCGCCAAGCTGGCGCAGCACTCGGGAGGCCAAGTGGATGTTCATCGGAGTATCCTCGCACAAGAGGATGCGTTTGCCTTCCAGACAGGCGGTAAGCGTTTGTTGCCCCGATGCAGCCGGCGCTTCCAGGCGCGCTGTCGCCACTGCGAAGGGTTGCCGGTATCGGAAGGTGGTTCCTGAGCCGAGCTGGCTCTCCACTGTCAAGGAGCCACCCATCGTTGCGACCAGTTGCTTTGAGATCGCAAGGCCCAGTCCTGTTCCGTGGGCCTGGGTCGGGTTGGATTCCTCAAGGCGAGTGTAGGGTTCGAAGATGGAGGCCAGCTTTTCGTTAGCGATTCCCGGGCCCGTGTCGCAGATGCTGGTGATCATGGCCTTTTCGGCCGCATCCCAGGTGGCGTCAATCTCAAGATGTCCGCTCTGGGTGTAGCGGATGCCGTTGCTCGAAATGTTGAGAAGGACCTGAAGCCAGCGCAAACGATCCCCCTCGACAGCAGGCAATTCGCCTGCGATCTTGAGCCGTACCGCCAACTTCTTTGACCCGGCCAAGGGCCCTAGCGTAACAACCAGTTCCTCCAAGGCCTGTTTCGGAGCAAAGGGGGCCCGATTGAGAGGCAACTTTCCGTTTTCCATGCTGGAGAGATCCAAAACGCTATTGACCAGATTCAGGAGATGGTCGGCCGAGGTGTGGATGGCATCTAGGCTATCCTTGACATTTCCCTGGTGGATGCTCGGATCGAGCTGCAGAAGCTCTGTGAAGCCTGAGATGGCATTGAGAGGGGTGCGGAACTCGTGGCTCATGTGCGAAAGAAATTCACTTTTGGCCTGACTTGCCGCCATGGCCTTAGAAAGTGCCTTGGCGTGCTGCTCCATCATGTAGCGCAGGGCGAACAGGGAGGTGAGGATGGCGGCGACGAAGTTGGAAGCACGAGTGAAGTAGAGGCTGGAGTGAGGGATGAGCCGGTTCATGCGCGGCGTCCAATCCGTGGCTCCGACCAGCACTAGGCCGAAGGGGATGGAGAGCAGCCAAAGCGTCTGATTCCATCCGCGCGGCAGGAAGAGGAGGATGCCAAGCGACAAGGGGATGTAGAAGATCCAGGTGATCCCGGTGCCCATGAAGCTGTCGTCAAAAAGGATCACGGTGAGCCATACCATCCCGAGAACCAATTGGAAGGCATCCGATTTCTTCTGGCGGGCCCGCAGGTGGGCGACCATAAAGCCGACGAATTGCCCGAGCATCGGGGCGTAGCTGCGAAATCCGCCCCCCTGAGCCAAAATGACGCCGGCGAGGCTGATGGCCGCAATGGCCGAAACCAAGGAAACTTCGGCTGCCAAGACGTGGACAGTTTCTGGGACTTCCCTGCCAAGTGGCAGCAGCCGGAATCTGGACAATTTTGACATCAGATTAACAGTATCTCACGCATTGCCTGCGTTTGGAGGTGTTATTTGAACAAAAATAGGCTAATCTCAAAGGCCGATTTGAATGGCCGTACCTTTTCACAAGGCCTTCATTGAGCTTGAGCTCCTATCGACAACGTCCGAAGCGACTCGAAAGAGATGCGCTGCGGTATGATACAGAAAAACCTCCGGATTGCTCCGGAGGCTTCTATCGGGACGGCGGGATTCGAACCCACGACCTCTTGAACCCCATTCAAGTACGCTACCAGCTGCGCTACGTCCCGTTGGCAGATTTGCAAAGATAGTGCCCCTCGAAAGCCCTTGTCAAAGGGATTCTAGGGATCTTCCGAGTCCTTGGGTTCCTCTGCCGGAGAATCGGCCTTCGGAGCATCTCCAGAGTCGGTCGAATTGGTCACGGCGGCTTTGGGGGCATCCTCGTCCTCCGTGGCTTTCTCGGTGGTGTCTGCATCCTCGGAGTCCTTCGTTTCGGGAGCCGGGGCGGTCAGGCCGGACGGGTCGATCTTGCGGGCTTCCAGCGCCTTGGGCGTGAGCCAGCCGGCCTTCTGCAGCACTTCCAGGATACACATGTCGCGCTGGTAGACGGCGTCCCAGTATTCGTGCTGGAGATCAATGAATTTCTGGTAAGGGGAGATCAGATCGCGCTGGCGGGAGGAGTCGGCGTCCACCTGCAGGGCGATGGCTTTCAGCCAGCTTTCAGCGGCGTTGCGGGCCTTGATGGTCATGGCCAGGCGTCGGCCCGTGCTCTCGTAACGGGCATAAGCTTCGGAAAGTTGACTTTCCAGGCCGGGCCTGGCATAGACCTCCTTGCGACGCAGATCCTCCATGTCCAGCTTGGCGTCGATGAAGTCGCGCTTCTTGGACCAGAAATTGAGATCCCAGTTGAAGCCCAGCCCGACTCTTCCTGAAGTCGAGTTAATGGGGTCGGTGACCAACACGTCTTTATTGGAGGCGTCGTTGCGGTTGGCGACCCAGGCTTTGGTGTAGCTGAAGTCGGCAAAGATGGCAATGGTCGGGCCGATGGTGGCCTTCTTGTACTCCATGACCGCGCGCTTGGCGTCGATGCCTGCCTGGAGACGGCGCAGGTCGGGGCTGCGCAGGTCGGAGAGCAGTGAATCTCTGGGAGGAAGGTCGGCGAACTGGAACATCTCCTTGTCAGCAATCAACAGAGGGTCTTCGGGGCGCAAGCCTAGCGTGAAGCGCAGCCCCTTTTCAGCGCGCTCCAATCCGGTGCGGGCCTCGTCCAGCCCCTTGTCGGCCGTCAGGCGGCTGGCGCGCAACTGCAGCAAATCAGTTTGGCTGGCATCCTCTTCGTCGTTGTCGAGCTTGGCCTGCAGGCTGGAATCGACTCCGTCGAGTTTGCGAACGGCCGGCTCCAGGATGTCGATCATGGTGCGGGCAAAGACGTACCCCAAGTAATATTCGGCCGCTTCTTTGAGATAGTCCTGCCGTTTTCCGACGAGGGCAGCCTCTTGCACGGCGATGCCGCTTTTCGCTGCCGAAAGCCCGGAGCGCAGTTGCTGGACGTTGAGCGGCTGAGCCACGCTGATCTGGGTGCCGAAGTACGGTCCCCAGTGGTCCCAGGCGTAGGTCGTGGAGGAGTCCCGAACGTAAAAGCTGTCGCTACTGCTACCCGTGTGTTTGCTCACGTGGAGCGAGGAGTCGTAGTTGTACCGAAATCCAGGTGCCGGACCGAAGGCTACGCCCAGTTCTAGGCGTGGTAGGATGGCTCCGTACTTCACCTTGTCGTAGTTGTTGCGGGCCTGCAGCAGGCCGACAGAATCCTCGGAGAGGCGAGGGTTGTGCTCCCAAGCGCACCGGGAGACGTCGGATAGCTCCCAGGCATAGGAACAGGCACAGAGAAGGAGGAGGCAGCAGGCGCCGTTTCGCATGTTCCCAAAGGTACTTCTGTGTTTCAAGAGATTGCGTCAGTGCTAGATCCATTGCGGCTTCGCATTTTGCCCTTGACTGGAAAGGTGCGAGACAGTAAGTTATTCCTATAAACCCTATGTGAGGGATAGGAAACAGTTCACAACCATCGAGGTCGAGATGAGCCAATTCAAAGACAATTCCCTGTCCATCGGACGCACGCCGCTGGTGCGCCTCAACCGTTTGGCTCCGGCCGGGGCCACTGTGCTCGCCAAGGTCGAGGGGCGCAACCCTGCTTATTCGGTGAAGTGCCGCCTAGGTTCGGCTCTGATCTGGGATGCCGAGCAGCGCGGTGTGCTTAAGCCTGGGGTGCAGATCATTGAGCCGACCTCCGGCAATACCGGCATTGCCCTGGCCGCTGTGGCTGCGGCCCGCGGCTACAAGCTCACGCTGGTCATGCCCGAGACGTTCAGCATCGAGCGCCGCAAGGTTCTCAAGGCCTTCGGAGCGAGCATTCTGCTCACCGAGGGCTCGAAGGGCATGAACGGCGCCGTGGCCAAGGCCAAGGAGATCGTTGCATCCGATCCCGAGCATTGGTTCCTGCCCAATCAGTTTGAAAACCCCGCCAATCCCGCCATCCACGAGAAGACCACCGGCCCCGAGATCTGGGAAGACACCGAGGGTAAGGTGGATGTGATCGTTGCTGGCGTGGGTACTGGCGGCACTCTCACTGGCATCGCCCGCTACCTTAAGATCACCCAGAAGAAGGCCGTCACGGTGGTGGCCGTGGAGCCCGCCGAGAGTCCGGTGGTGAGCCAGAAGCTTGCCGGTCAGCCGCTCAAGCCCGGTCCTCACAAGATCCAGGGCATTGGTGCTGGCTTCATTCCCGGCGTGCTGGATCTTACGCTCATCGACCGCGTCGAGGCGATTCCCTCCGCCGAGGCTTTGGAGTACGGTCGTCGCTTAGCTTCCGAGGAAGGCATCCTCAGCGGCATCTCCAGTGGCGCCGCGGTGGCGGCGGCTCTGCGCCTTGCCAAGGACCCGGCTTTTGCCGGCAAGACCATCGTGGCGGTGCTGCCCGATTCGGGCGAGCGCTACCTCTCGAGCCCCCTCTTCGAGGGCGTCTTTGACGGCATCGAAAGCGCCTCGGCTGGCCAGACCATCTGAGGCCTGATTTCCTCTGACATTTCTAGGGCCGCATCCCGAAACCCGGGGTGCGGCCTTTTTTGTGGCCTCACCCCCCCCTCTCTTGGACTAATTTCGCGATTCTATGGGCCCTGACAAACCTTTGATCGTCCAGGGAGACCTGACTCTCCTGCTTGAAGTCAGCCATCCTGGCTACGCGGCGGCGCGCGACGCCATCGCTCCTTTCACGGAACTCGAGAAGAGCCCCGAATACATCCATACCTACCGCATCACCCACCTCTCGCTCTGGAACGCCGCCAGTACCGGACTTTCGGCCAATGCTGTGCTGGAATCGCTGGACGAGCATTCCCGCTTTCCCGTGCCTACCAGCGTGCGCCGGGAGATTGAGCAGTACATGGGGCGCTATGGGCAGGTGCGTCTGGTCAAGCGCGGCGATGATCTGGTTCTGGAGGCCGACGATCCGCTCTTCTTGAAAGAGGCGCGCACCGTCAAGGCGGCCCGCGAGTGGTTGCTGGAGGCGCATCCGCAAGGCGGCTTGCGGGTGGATGCTCGCTATCGCGGCCATGTCAAGCAGGCTCTGACGCTGGCGGGGCTTCCCGTCGAGGATCTGGCCGGCTATTCCATTGGGGAGCCCTTGGCCGTGCGGCTGCGTTCCGAGACCAAGAGCGGAAAGCCCTTTGGAGTGCGCGACTACCAGCAAGAGGCCGCTGAGATCTTTTACGCCGCCGGCTCCGAGCGGGGCGGCGCCGGTACCGTGGTGCTGCCGTGCGGCGCCGGCAAGACCATCGTCGGCATCGCCGCCATGGCGTTGTGCCAGACCCGCACCCTAGTGCTCACCACCAACGTGGTGGCTGTTCGCCAGTGGATCAACGAGATCCTCGACAAGACCGAACTTCTGCCCGAGCAGGTGGGCGAATACACCGGGCTCAACAAGGAAATTCGCCAGGTCACGGTGGCCACCTACCAGATCCTCACCTGGCGCGCCGACAAAGAATCTGACTTCCCGCACTTCTCGCTCTTCAAAGACCACAAGTGGGGCCTGATCATCTATGACGAGGTCCACCTGCTGCCGGCGCCGGTTTTCCGCGTCTCGGCCGAAGTGCAGGCCATGCGCCGTCTGGGACTCACCGCCACTCTCGTGCGTGAAGATGGCAAGGAGGCTGACGTCTTCTCGCTGATCGGCCCTAAGCGCTACGACGTGCCTTGGAAGGTGCTGGAAAGCCGGGGCTGGATCGCCTCGGCCACTTGCGCCGAGTACCGCATTCCCCAGCCGCTGGAGCAGTACGTCAAGTACGCCGACGCCGGCGAGCGCGAGAAGATGCGGCTGGCGAGCGAAAATCCGCTCAAGACCAACCTCGTGGAGCAGCTCCTGGAGAAGCACGAGGGCGAGAACATCCTGATCATTGGACAATATCTGTCCCAGCTCAAGGATCTCTCGGAGCACCTGGACGTGCCGCTCATCACCGGCGCCACGCCGCAGCGCGAGCGCGAGGTGCTCTACTCGCGCTTCCGCGAAGGGATCATCCGCCAGCTCATCGTCTCCAAGGTGGGCAACTTCGCCATCGACCTTCCCGACGCCTCGGTGCTGATCCAAATTTCTGGCACTTGGGGCAGCCGTCAGGAGGAGGCCCAGCGCCTGGGCCGCATCCTGCGTCCCAAGTCCGACGGACGCGCCGCCTCGTTCTACACGGTGGTCACGCGCGACACCCGCGAGCAGGACTTCGCCATGCACCGCCAGCTTTTCCTGGTTGAGCAGGGCTACCAATACGCCATCGAGTTCTGGGAACCTGGGGCCTGAGCGGCGATTGGCGCCCAGCCTCGATACGACTATCTTTGCGGCCACCATTCATTCGGAGGAAACTATGAGCTACCGGATTGCCACTCTCAACAAGATCAGCCCGAAGGGACTCGCGCTCTTCGGATCCGACTACGAAGTCGCCGATGGCCTCTCCTCTCCCGACGCCATCCTGGTCCGTTCCGCCCAGCTGGACACCGACACCTATCCCGGCCTCCTGGCCGTGGCTCGCGCCGGCGCCGGTGTGAACAATATTACCGTGGACAAGGCCGCCGAGGCTGGC
>Ga0302217_10000270_pt1 | contig 13292 bp, 10 predicted proteins | sample II_Fen_N3_3_FD_198779 | JGI IMG/M metagenome (GOLD analysis project Ga0302217, IMG submission 198779) | Peat permafrost microbial communities from Stordalen Mire near Abisko, Sweden - II_Fen_N3_3 | ecosystem: Environmental > Terrestrial > Soil > Wetlands > Permafrost | place: Sweden: Abisko... | reverse complement strand
CCGCTTTGGGCACGGGCGTGGCCGTTGGGGCTGCGCACCCGGCCGGTGCTGCGGCCCTTCGTGGCTGGGCGGGCAAGGCTTCCGCTCAAGCCGGGACGCTGGCGCCTGGAGGTCTGGCAGGACGACGGCGGCGATGGCAAGCCCACGCCTTCGAGTCTGATGAAGGAAAAGCCTAGCGAACCTGTTTGGCTCTGGAAGGATCGCGAGTTCACGGCTGGCTTCGACGGCGTCCCGTGACAGGCGCCGCAAATGCCGGGCGAGGGGATTCGCTGCGAGCTAGCTTGTGGGAAACCACGCCTGGGCACTGCGGAGCCGCGGGCGGATTCCTGGCGGAGCGAGCATGAGATACGGCCATTTCGACGACGTGGCGCGCGAGTACGTGATCACGCGCCCCGACACCCCGAAGTCGTGGATCAACTATCTGGGTTCGCGTCTCTACGGCGGGATCGTCACCCAGAACGCCGGCGGCTACAGCTTCTATCGCTCTGGCGGAACCGGGCGCATCCTGCGCATGCGCTTCAACGGCGTCCCCGTGGATCAGCCCGGCCGCTACCTGTACCTGCGCGATGACGAAGACGGCGATTACTGGTCGGCCTCCTGGCAGCCGGTGGGGAAGCCCTTGGACAAATACCGGGCCAAGGTCCGCCACGGCCTGGGCTACTCGGTCTTTGAAGCGGAGTACGGCGGCATCCTCTCGGAGCAGACCTGCTTCGTGCCTCGCGGCCAGGCCTTTGAATGCTGGGTCCTGAAGCTTGTGAACTGCTCGAAGACGGTGCGCCGCCTTTCCGTCTTCTCCTACGCCGAGCTTGCCAATAATTGGCATTACCGACAGGATCTGGAAAATCTCCAGTACAGCCAGTACACCGTGCAGATGTCGGTGCATGACGGCATGATCCGCTGGCGCAACGCCACTGACCTCGGCTTCGAGGAGGTGTGGTTCGGCCTCGCGGGATCGCCGGTGGAATCCTTCGACACCGACCGCGACCTTTTCCTGGGAAGCTACCGCACTCAGGCCTCGCCCCTTGCCGTCGAGCGCGGGCGCTGCTCGGGCTCGCTTGCGGTGGGGGACAACGCCTGCACCAGTCTCCACACCAGTCTGGAGCTGGCTCCGGGCGAAGGCCGCCAGATCGTCTTCATGCTGGGCATGGGCTCGCCCGACGAGTCGTGGCATGGTTTGCCGCCAGGCCGCGCGGTCCTCTCTGAGTACGGGGATCCGGATCGGGTGGAATCGGAGCTTGCGGCCATCAAGTCCGAGTGGGACGGGTTGCTCGATACCCTGCAGGTCCACACCCCCGATTCCGAACTCGATTCCATGGTGAACGTCTGGAACGCCTACCAGGCCCATCAGACCTTCACTTGGTCGCGCGGCGTCTCGCTGGTGGAGGCGGGCGGGCGCGACGGCTTGGGGTATCGCGACACCGTGCAGGACATGCTGGCCGTGATCCACGCCATTCCCGAGGCGGTGGAGGAACGGCTGGATCTCATGCTCACGGCCCAGACCTCGGCGGGCGGAGGATGCCCGCGGGTGAATCCGCTTTCGCACCATCCGGGAAGCGAGAAGGCGCCCACCGACGAAGAGTACCGCTCCGACGACACCCTCTGGCTTCCCATCACGGTGTACGGCTTCGTGGCCGAGACGGGGAACCTCGCCTATCTCGACAAGGTGCTGCCTTATGCCGACAAGGGACACGCCAGCGTCTATGGGCATCTCAAGCAGGCGCTGCAGTTCTCCCTGGACCACAAGGGGCGCAACGGCCTGATTCAGGGATTGCACGCCGATTGGAACGACTGCATCAAGTTCGGCACCACCGGCGAGTCGCTCTTCACCACCTTCATGTTCCATCACGGCTGCCGCATTTTGGCCGAGCTGGCGCGAGCCAAAGGACGCCTGGACGACGTCGACTGGGCCGATCGCGAGGCTGCCACGGTGCTTGCGGCCATCCAGGCCTCGGCCTGGGATGGCGAGTGGTTTCTGCGGGCCATCTCCGCCACCGGCGGGACTCTCGGTTCGGCGAAGAATCCCGAAGGCTCCATCTACCTGAATGCCCAGAGCTGGGCGGTGATCGCTCGGGCTGCCACCCCGGAGCAGGCCTGCCGCTGCATGGAATCGGTCCACGAGCGTCTGGCCACCGAGCACGGGCTGCTCTTGTGCGATCCGCCGCACGTGCATCCGGATCCCCACATCGAGCTGCCGCTGCTTTCCTATCCGCCTGGCCACAAGGAAAACGGCGGCATCTTCTGCCACTCGAACGCCTGGGCTGTGGTGGCCGAATGCGTGCTGGGAAACGGCGCGCGCGCCCACGAGTACTATCGCAGCTATCTGCCGGCTCGCTACAACGACTCCGCCGAGGTGCGCCAGGTGGAGCCCTACGTCTACTGCCAGTTCACCCATGGCAAGGCGTCGCCCCGCTTTGGCCAGAGCCGCAACCCTTGGCTCACCGGCGCCGCCTCCTGGAGCTATGTCGCCGCTACCCAGCACATCCTGGGACTTCGGCCTGTGTTGGAGGGATTGATGATCGATCCCTGCATCCCGCCGTCCTGGGAGGGCTTCGAGGCGGAACGGCGCTGGCGCGGGAAGCTCCTGCGCATTATTGTGACAAATCCTGACAAATCATGCCGCGGGGTGCGGAAGCTCTCGGTGAACGGCATGACAATTCCTGGCAACATCGTCCCCTTCGAGGGGCTAGAAGAACGCAACGAGATCAAGGTGGTGCTGGATGGCTGAGATCGCTTTTTCCGGGGTGCGCAAGGTCTACGACGGCAACGTGATGGCCATCGACGGCTTTTCGCTGAACATTCCCGACCAGGAGTTCCTGGTGCTGGTGGGGCCTTCGGGCTGCGGCAAGTCGACGCTGTTGCGGCTGATCGCGGGCCTCGAGGAGATCACCGAGGGAGATCTCGAGATCGACGGCGTGCGCGTCAACGATCTCGCGCCCAAGGAGCGGGACCTGGCCATGGTGTTCCAGAACTACGCCCTCTATCCGCACTTGGACGTTTACGAGAACATGGCCTTCGGACTGCGACTGCGGGGCTTCTCGCAGGAGGAGATCGACAACCGCGTGCGCGAGGCCGCCGAGATTCTCGGGATCACCCCATATCTGGAGCGGAAGCCCAAGGCTCTTTCGGGCGGGCAGCGCCAGCGCGTGGCCATCGGGCGGGCCATCGTGCGGAAGCCCAAGGCCTTCCTCTTCGACGAGCCGCTTTCCAACCTGGACGCCAAGATGCGGGTGGGCATGCGCACCGAGATCGCGAAACTCCACCAGCGCCTCAAGACCACCACCATCTACGTCACTCACGACCAGGTCGAGGCCATGACGCTCGGTAGTCGCATCGTGGTGATGGAGCAGGGGCACATTCGCCAGATTGGCGCGCCCATGGAACTTTACAACCGTCCTCAGAACGAGTTCGTGGCGGGGTTCTTGGGAACGCCGCCGATGAACTTCTTCGACGTGCAGGTGGCGCCCGACGGAGCCCTCATTTTGCCCGGCTCAGGTGACCCGATTTTCCTGGACCCTATGCGCACTGCGGCTCTGCGCCGCGCTGGCATTGCGACGGCGAGGCTCGGCATCCGCTCCGAGAACATCCGCCTGCAGAAGGGCGACGCCAAGGGCTGGAAGGCGCTGGTGGACGTGGTCGAGCCGCTGGGCTCGGAATCGCTGGTGTACTGCCGTCTGGGTCGCGACGGCACCGCGGTCACAAGCGTGGCTCCCACCTCGGAACCGTGCGTGGGCGATCCGGTGACGCTGGTGCTCGATCCGCTGCGCATCCACCTCTTCCGGGCCGACGACGGCTCGCGCATTGCGGGAACCTGAACATGTCGCTTGCAACATGGTGGAAAGTGGCGCGTCCCTTCACGCTCTCGGCCACGCTTTCGCCGCTTCTGGTAGGGTCGGCGGCGGCGGGCACCGAACTTGCCAGAAACAGCAGCCCCTTCCGCACGGGTCTCTTCCTGTGCGCCTTGCTTTCCTGTCTGTTCCTGCAGATCGCCGCCAACTACTTCAACGAGTACTTCGACTGGCGTTACGGCCTCGATAGCGAGGCTTCGCTGGGGGCCAGCACCGTGATTTTTCGCGGCGAGATGACCTCGCGTCAGGTGCTGGGCGGCGGCATTGTTTCGGTGCTCTTAGCGATTGTCCTGGCGGTCTTCTTGGTGGTGGCGACGGGGCCGCGCATTCTCCTCTTCGGCCTAGCTGGCATCGTCGTCCTCTACTTCTACAGCGCCAAGCCCTTTCAGTTTTCGGCGCGCGGTCTGGGAGATGTTATGGTCTTCCTGGCCATGGGGGTGCTCACCACCTGGGGCGCCTTTTATGTCCAGTGCCCCCATGCCGCAAGCCTTGCCTTTGCGGCTAGCGTTCCGGTGGGGTGCCTCTGCACGGCCATCCTCAACATGAACAACACCCGCGACTATGAGGAAGATGCCCAGGTGGCCAAGAAGACGTTGCCGGTGCGCTTCGGGCGTGTCTTCGGACAGCGCTTTCATGCCGTGCTGGTGGGCGGGGCCTTCCTTTCGGTGTTGGTCTTTTGGAAGCTGCGACTGCTTCCCTGGGAGTGCCTGCTCGTCTTCGCAAGCCTTCCCTACGCTTGGCGCAACGTGCGGCAGGTCCTCAAAGGCGGCCCCAAGGCCCTCTACATGGTGGCTATCCGCGAGACCTCGCTTCTGCACCTGCTCTTTGGGGCGCTCCTGGCGGCAGGTCTTTTCCTGCATGCCCGCTTCGGAGTGGTGCCGCTCCACCTGGAAGGAAGCTCCACGGCGGTGGCTTGGCTTCAGTAGTCTTCTGTTGCGTTTTATACGCCTTTGGCGTATATTCTAACTGTGTTGACCGTAGTCGAGACGCCGACCTTTGCTCATCAGGTGGACGCCTATTGGGGTGATACCCAGCGGGAGGAGTTCATTGTTTGGATTGCCCATCATCATGATTCTGGTGATGTCATTCCTGGCTCTGGCGGCTGCCGAAAAGTGCGTTGGAGTGCCAAGGGCAAAGGCAAGAGTGGTGGAGTTCGGGTGGTTTACTACAACATGATTGAGAACGGACGCTTGGTCCTGCTGCTGATCTACGGGAAGAATGTCCTGGAGAATGTTCCGGGGCCGACGCTGAAACTTGTTCAGGAGAAGATCCATGCCTCGTTCCAAGGTTGAACTTGCCAAGTGGGAATCCGGGCGCGACCTGGGAGCCGAGTTACTTCAGTCGGTGACCGAGATGTGCGAAGGGCGTGCGGTGCGTCATACCGAGGTGGAAATTCCTGCTCCGGCCGAGGTGCGGGCTCGTGTAGGCATGAGCCAAGTGCGCTTTGCCCAACTCTTGGGAGTGTCAGCGCGTACGCTGCAGCAGTGGGAGCAGGGGCGTCGTCAGCCCAGTGGCTCGGCGCGTACGGTTCTGCGCATCTCTGCACGTCATCCAGAAGTGCTCCGGGAGCTCATGTTCGAGGGGTGATGCAGGGAGGTTCCACGGCGGTGGCCTTGGCGTCCTTGCCGACGATCGGGGCGAAGTAGTATTTGGGCAATGGCGGGAATTGTCTCGCCGTGAATGGAAAGTTCCCCATGAAGACGATACTTGGCTTTGCCTTCGCCGCCCTTTCTCTGTGCCTCTGCGCTTGCGACTCGTCCACCTCTTCCTCGAATTCCGACGCCTCCGGCGCGTCGGTCGACGCCGCTGTGATTGGCACCTGGAAGGGCGTGTCCGGCACAGATATTGGTGACACGCTTACGATCACAAAAGATTCGATGGCGCTGACAAGCGAATATGGTGGCATGAGTCTGGGGCCGACCAAGCTGGGTGCTCGCTTCTACGCGAAGGACGGGAAGATGGGACTCACCACCGGGCAGGGAACTCCCGGCGTAGCCTACGAATACTTGGTCAGCGGCGACACGCTGTGGATGGAGTTCCAAAATCTCTCCGTAGCTCCGGTCGATGGTGTCGTTGATCGCTCGAAGTCGACGGCGTTCTTGAAGATTCCATAGTCGTGAAGTTGTCTTGCCGAAGCTCTAGCAGCGGATCCATTATCCGAGATTTTATTAAGATCTCATAAGAAAGGCTTTTCCCTCAAAGGATTCATAATGCGACTCAAAAAGCAAATGGCTGTGCTCAGCTTGGCATTGACGCTTCCGTCATATGCGACAAGTGTCCTGCTTACCGGGACGGTAGTTGATCCTCTTGGGAAGACCGCCATTGTCGGCGCAACTGTTACGCTTGCTAAGGCTGGGCTTTCCACAACGACAGCAGCTGGTGGTTCTTGGATGCTTTCTGGAGACGTTAATCCGTCGACGGGAATTTCCATGCATCGCAATGGCGTCACGTCTGTTGCAAGTCCGCATCTTGTAGCTCAGGATGGTCACTTGCTTCTACATTACGAAGGCCATGACCTTCTCGGTCATGTGCAGCAGGGCGCCTCCATTACTGCATCGCAAGCCACCTTGGCGCGCAGCGCTAGCGCTGCAACGGATGTTGTCGATACGCTTCTCTTCGCATGGCGGGGAGTGATTGCGATGCGTCAACCAATTACGAGCTACACGCAGTACGGAGTTGCCACAGTTCTCGATACATCAAGTTCTAGTTCTGCAGTCGCGGGAGATTCCGGGACATTCACCGATAAGCGCGATGGCCAAAAATACAGATATGTAAAGATTGGAACGCAGACTTGGATGGCGCAGAATCTGAACTACAAGGTGGACAGCTCCTGGTGCTATGGCAACATCGATAGCAATTGTGCAAAGTACGGTCGCCTCTACCAATGGGCGGCGGCTATGGCGATTGACACGAGCTATAGCCACAATCTGTGGCAAGGAGCAGACAGTGCGTCGCACCAAGGGGTCTGTCCAAGCGGATGGCGTGTCCCGACGGATGCGGAGTGGGGGACATTGATTGCCTACGTCGGAAGCGACAGCGCAAGAATCAAGCTTAGCGAAAAGAATACATGGGCGTCATGGAGCAGCTCTACGGGTGATATAAGTGCATACCAAGGCACAGATGCATATGGGTTTACTGTTTTGGCGGCAGGGCAACGTGAAAGTGGATACAATTATGCGAAAGGGCCATTTATTGATCGTGGATCAGGTGCTTTCTTTCATTCTGCGTCTGAATCCGGTTCCGCATTTTTTTTGGCTCGATCCTTTGTTGGCATCTATAAAAATGTGCGCCCTTATGAAGGAATTAGAATATTCGGCTATTCGCTTAGGTGCATTTGGAATGACTGAAGCATCAAGCTGCCAGCCAGAAAAGCGTGCTTGCCATCACATAGCGGGAAGGCATGCGAGAGGAATGAACGTGTAGATGTGATGTTACGGTTTTAGATCCAATAAAACTGTGACTTATCGCGGTTTCCGCCCGGCTCCCGGATGGGCGGCAAGCATGGCCTTCTGCCGCTCCTTGCCTGAAAGCTTCCGCTCCACGTACACCGGATCCAAGGTCCACGGGTCAAGCCCGGTTGCGTACATGAGCGTGCTCCAGGTGCTCGGGGTGGGCGTGAAGACCTGCACCTGCTCAGGCAGGATGCCAAGCTCGCGCGAGCAGGTCTCGCGCAGCTCCGCCATCTCGCGGTCGGAACATCCGGGGTGGGCCGCCATCAGGTAATACGTCAGAAACTGGTTTTTATCGGCCTTGTGGGACGCGGCCAGAAAGCGTTCGCGGAACCAGTGGAGCGATTCCATGCCGGGCTTTCCCATGCGCGCCAGCACCTGCGGGTCGGAGTGCTCGGGGGCGAGCTTCATCTGGCCCGAGGTGTGGAACTCCGCCACCTCGCGCACGTAGGCATCGCCCGCCTTTCCGTCGGCCATCGCGAGGTCGGGGCGGATCCCCGAGGCCAGGAAGATCTTGCGCATGCCGGGAAGCGCCCGCAACCGGCGCAGCAGCGCGATCTGCCGCGAGTGGTCGGGCTTGAGCCCCGGGCAGACTTCGGGGAAAAGACAACGTTTGTCGGAACAGGAGCCGTGGCGCAGCTTCTTGGCGCACTCGATGCCGAGCATATTGGCGGTGGGGCCGCCCACGTCCGAGAGGATTCCCTTCCAACGCGGGTGGCGCGTCATGCCCTCGGCCTCGGCCACGATGGAGGCGTCGCTCCGGGTCTGCACGGTGCGACCCTGGTGTGCGGCAATGGCGCAGAAGTTGCATTCGCCGTAGCAGCCGTAGTGCGAGAGGATGGAGAAGCGGATGGTCTCCAGCGCCTTGACTGGCCCCTGGGCGGCGTGGAGCGGATGCGCCTCGCGTTCCCACGCTTGGTCGTGGTAGCCCGAGAGCTCTTCTGTAGAGAAGGACGTCTCGGGAGGATTCTGCACCAGATACCAAAGCGGGTCCGATTTCTGCGCCAGCCCCTTGCCGGTGATCGGATCCTGGTTGGCGTAGAAGGTCTTGAACATCTCGATGAAGCGGCGCGGGTCCGAGAGGCATTCCTCGTGGGAGGGAAGCTCCAGGTAGCCTTCGGGAACGGTCTTCGACTTCCAACACACTCCGCGCAAATCTGACAGATCCTGTCCTGCTGCCAGACGCCGCGAGATCTCGAGCGCAAGCCGCTCGCCCATGCCGTAGACCAGGAGGTCGGCCTTGGCGTCGAAAAGAACGGATCGACGGATTTTGTCGCTCCAAAAGTCGTAGTGGGAGACGCGCCGGAGCGATGCCTCGATGCCGCCCACCACGATCGGGCGGGTGTTCTTGAAGGCCCGCCGCACGAGTCCGGTGTAGATCATCAGCGCCCGGTCGGGACGCCGGTCGTTCACGCCGCCCGGGGTGAAGTCGTCCTGATGGCGGCGCTTGCCGGTGGCGGTGTAGTTGGCTACCATGGAATCGACGCATCCGGAGGTGACTCCCCACCACAGCCGAGGCTCTCCCAAGCGCGAGATGTCCTCCGTCGTGTCCCAGCGCGGCTGGGCGATCACGCCGACGCGGTAGCCCTCTTTCAGAAGCACCTTGCCAAGCAAGGCGACTCCGCAGAAGGGGCTGTCGAGATAGGCGTCACCGCTCACTAGGATGACGTCGAGCGCATCCCAGCCCAGTCGTCGCATCTCTTCTCGCGTCATCGGCAGAAACATGGTTCGGGGCAATCTACCTCCCTTGCGCACTGGTGTGCCGGCAGGAACGAACATTTGCACTTCAGGCCAAGAGTGATAGAATGCCGACATGTCTTACGGAACTGCATATCGGATCGTCGCCTTGCTCTTCTTGGTGCCGCTTGCGGGCCGCGCGGCACCTCTGAATGGGACTGCCGGAACTTCGCTTGCGACTTCGACGCCATCGACCACCCCAGTGGCCTTGGTAAATGCCGCGAATGTTCTCGCCGATGCCTCGGCACCTTCGGCTCTTCGGCCGGACTGGAAGAATCAACTCGCTGCTCCCAGGCAAACGTCGCTGGTCGCCCCAACCTTGGGGTCAGTCCTGGGTTTCGGAGTTGTGGCACTCGGGATGTTCTGCGCTAATTCCTCCAGGGTCGAAAATGCTTTCAGCTCCAAGGCGGATGCCGGGCACAAAGCTGCTGTGGTGACGGGGTCGGGAATCGTGCTCGGCGGAGCGGCCATTGTCTCCGTGAGCTTTGTGCAGCTCGGGAAGGCGCTGTAGGAGGTCTTCCCTCTTTAGCTAAAGGTCACGATTTCCTGCACCGAACTAGCGCCGAGCGAGAGCATCAGCAGGCGATCAAACCCCAAAGCCACCCCGCTCGTCGGGGGGATTCCGGCACGGTGGGCCTCGATCAGGTCGTGGTCGATGGCCGGAACATCCTTGCCCATGGCCTTCCGTTCTTGGGCGTCTTCCTGGAAGCGACGCAAAAGTTCTTCGGCGTCGGCTAGCTCGTCGTAGGCGTTGCAAAGCTCTACTCCCTGCCAGTACATCTCGGAACGAGCAGCGGTGGGAGGATCTCCCGGAATTGCCTTGGCCAGAGCCGCGCGCGAAAGCGGATAGTTGGTCACGAAGACGGGTGCATCCATGCCTAGGTGCGGTTCGATAGCGGTTACGAAAAGCAGGTCTAGCCAGCCGTCGCGGTCGTCCATCGGGAGCTCCGGAGCTACCGGCATGTAGGCAAAGACGGCGTCGCGCAGATCCTCCACCTGGCAGTGGAAGGGATCGAGATGGCAAACCTCTTGGAAGAGGTTGGCAAAAGGGGCGAAGCGGGGCTCGGGAAGGGTGGGGATGAGGGTGCGGCACAATTCCCAGACTTCGCGGCAAAGTTGCTCCAGCGAGAAGCCCGGCCGGTACCACTCGACGATGGAAAATTCCCGCAGGTGGCGCGTGCCTTCGCCCTCGTCGCGGAAAGCTTTGCACAGTTGCCAGATGGGGCCGGAACCGGCTGCCAAGAGGCGCTTCATGAAGAACTCGGGAGAGGTCTGGAGCCAAAGCGGCGTGCGGCCAAGGTGAGAGGTTACGGCAAAAGAGTCGATCCAGAGATCAACGGTGCCGAAGGGGGCAAGGAGAGGGGTCTCCACTTCCAGGACGCTGCGCGTCTCGAAAAAGTGGCGCAGCTTCCCTAAGGCCTGGGCGCGCTTCTGCAAGAAATCCAGGGAGGCTGAAGGTTTCCAACGTGGTGAGGCATCGAAGTCCATGATCCACAACAAGATGCACCGAAAGGGGCGACATCGGCAGGGCGGGAAATGATATGCTGGGGCCGATGCGAAGGATGCTCTTGGAGAAGATTCCAGGTGGAGGATGGAGCCTAGCGCAGCTTGGCCTTGCCGTCGTGCTGCTGCTGTTGCTTCCTTTCTACGTCCATTTCCCTTTTCTGCGAATTGTCTTTGAAGTGCTGGCGACGTTCTGCCTAGTGCTTGGCTTTGCTGGCCAATCCCGTCTGGTGTGGAGCGGTTTAAAAGAACGTTCGTCCTGGTCGGTGGCGGCTTTGGGAATCTTTCTGGGATTGGGCGGAACCATGATCCGCCAGATCTTGGAACTGGCGATAGGCCATCCTTTGAACGGGTTGGCCTGGGATATCACCTTCTTTATCGCCTTTGCGCTGTGCGCCGTCGGAATCCTTTTCCTTCCGAAGATGCCGGAAGGAAAGGAAGGGGCTCGTTCGCGGGTGCGATTTCAGCTCGACTACTTCACCCATGTGGTGGGGATCACGTATCTCCAGCTCTCGATTGTGGTCTTCCCCCTCTTGAGGCGATGGTCATCGTCGCCGTCGCTTGCGAACAGCTGGGAACTGAGCCGGCCTCTCTTGGCGCTCTTTCTGTCGCTGGCTGCGGCGGATGCCGTGGTACACAAGCGTCAAGTGGGACGTCAGGAATTGGCACTGCGGCTTCTGGCCATGGCTTCGGTGGTCAATTTGATGGGAGACACTTGCTTTCACATGCTGAGCAGTCACCACGATTTGTTCCTGTTTGGATTCCGACATTGGTTGCTGACCTTGGTTTCGTTGGGGACGGGAGCTTCCGCCTGGATCCTTTCGGAAACGGCTCAAGAGCCAGAATCTTTCGCAAGCCGTTCGTTTCTGAGCGAGCTGGTTCTTCCCCAGGTGTTGCTGGTGGTGCCTCTGATCTTCATTGGGACCTTCTGGATTTCCGGTATGGTACCCGGCAAGAATGTCGCCATCGCCTTCTTCTTGATGCTTCTCTCGGTGATCGTGCGGTTGGTCGTCTTTGCCGCTGATGCTCAGAAAGATCTTCAGCAGAAAGAACAGGCCATCGCCGACCTGCGCTCGGCGCAGGTCCATCTGGTGGAAAACGGCAAGCTTTCGGCGCTTGGGAGTCTGGTGGCGGGGGTGGCCCATGAGCTCAATACGCCGCTGGGAAACGCCCTCACCGCAACCACCAACATCGCGGCTCAGTTGTCCGTTTTTCGGCAGCGCGTGGTTGGCAATCAGCTGCCGCGCGCCAGTCTTGAGAAGTTCCTGGAAAATCTGGATCAGGGAACCTCGATTTTGACGACGAGTCTGGAGCGCTCTGCGGAGCTGGTCCGGTCGTTCAAGCAAGTGCACGTTGAGCCGACTCTGGAGCCCTCCGGAGTCATTGCGATGCGTTCTTTCCTGGAGCAGTTCACACGCATTCTGGCCTCGACCTTGTGTCTTGGAGAGCACGTCCTGACGATCGAATGTGAAACCGCCCTGAAGGTGATTCTCCCTAAGATGACCATGACGCAGATTCTCGATCAGCTATTGCGCAATGCCAAGAGCCACGGCTTTGCGGATCGGGGGCATGGAACCATCTGGCTGCGCGCCTGGGCTCAAGCCGATGACCTGTTCTTGGAAGTGCGCGATGACGGCATTGGCATGGATGCGGCAACCTTAGGACACCTTTATGAACCTTTTTTCACGACGCGCCGGAATAAGGGAAATCTCGGCTTGGGTGCTCACTTCGTCCATTCTCTAGTGACGCAAAGACTTGGTGGAAAAATCGAAGCTAGCAGCCAGCCGGGAAAAGGAACTACAATTGTTATTCAGATTCCTGGGGTGGTTGTCGGATGAATCATTTTGCAAAATTTGCTGGCAACAACCATCAAACTCCTGCGAGGTAGTCATGCGCAGATGCGTTTTTCGTACAGCTCTTCTTGTCCTCGGTGCCTTGGTGATCGATGCGGCGCATGCCGCACCGGTAAAGGCTCACGCGTCCAAGGCTTCTATTAAGAAGAAGCCAGGAAAGGATGCGAGCCTATCCTTGCCGGTGGCCAAAACAGATTCTTTGGCGCATTCCGATTCGTTGCGTGCGAAACCGGCCAATGGCGACAGCGCATTCCAACATCAATACGATTCGCTGGTCGCCAAGGAAAAGACGTGTCAATCGGATTCGAAAAGCAAGGACAGTCTGCTGAACGTTCAGAGGAGCCTTGATTCCATCTTGAATCGCAGGCTGGACAGCACGCGCAATGTCGCGGCGCTCCAGCATTCGCAATTGGAAATTCAAAAAGACAGCCTGCGAATTCTTGATAGTCTCCGCAAGGCCGGAGCCCCGGATACCAATATCGTCCTTTTTGCGCCGATTGCTTATGACACCTTGCATCATGCCGACGACTCCACTCTGTCTCGGGCGCTGACGAAGTCGTTGCAGGCAAGCCTTTTGCAGTACGGAAAGTTCCAACTGTGGGTGCCAACGGCTTCTGATCGCGGCTGCCGAGCCAAGGAGTGCTGGGCGACTATTGCCCGTCGCAAAGGCGCTGGCCAGGTCCTGACCGGGGAGCTGACCTATTCCAAGGATACCCTGATCTACACGACGTGGATGACTTCGCTCACGACTGGTGCCATGACGCGGCAGTCTCAGGTAGTGGGATTCCATCGCGAATCCGATCCCGGCTCACGTTTCTCGCGCATCGCCGCCGGGCAGCTCTTCGGAATCGCTCAGGAGCCCGACGTCAACGAGGCCAAGGTGGAGTCTCCGATGTGGCGTCGCC
>Ga0302217_10000268_pt1 | contig 13393 bp, 13 predicted proteins | sample II_Fen_N3_3_FD_198779 | JGI IMG/M metagenome (GOLD analysis project Ga0302217, IMG submission 198779) | Peat permafrost microbial communities from Stordalen Mire near Abisko, Sweden - II_Fen_N3_3 | ecosystem: Environmental > Terrestrial > Soil > Wetlands > Permafrost | place: Sweden: Abisko... | reverse complement strand
CTTTCAAGACCGGCTCGGTGGCGACCCACTGGCCGTCCCGGTAAATGCTGAAAAAGCAACTGTGGCGGCCCGTGTGGCAGGCAATGCCGGGTTCGTGGCCTTGCTGGGTGATTTTGAGCAGCACCACGTCGTTGTCGCAGTCGATGCGGATTTCATGCACCGTCTGGAAGTGGCCGGACTCTTCACCCTTGTGCCACAACCGCCCGCGCGAGCGGCTGAAATACACAGCCTGGCCCAGCTCGGCGGTTTTTTCGAGCGCCTCGCGGTTCATCCAGGCAAACATCAGCACATCGCCCGTCGCAGCTTCCTGCGCAATGACGGGCACCAGCCCTTTGTCGTCCCAACGGACCGTATCTAACCAATTCATAAGCTATTTGTCCGCAATGGTGAAGGGCTGCAGCGCAGCCCCGATGAACATGAAATTGATGATTTTTGCGTCTGGCGAGCAGGCGCAAAAAATCCAGCGCTTTAGAGCCGCACTGGAATGCCGCGCCCGGCCATGTGCCGCTTGGCCTGCTCGACGGTGAATTCGCCGTAATGAAAAATGCTCGCCGCCAGCACCGCGTCCGCGCCGCCGAGCTGCACGCCGTCGGCCAAATGATCCAAGGTGCCAACGCCGCCCGAGGCGATCACCGGCACGCCAATCGCGTCGCTCACGGCGCGGGTCAGCGCCAGATCAAAACCGGATTTGGTGCCGTCGCGGTCCATGCTGGTCAGCAGGATTTCACCGGCGCCGCGCCGCGCCATTTCCGTGGCCCAAGCGACGGCATCCAGGCCGGTGTTTTTGCGCCCACCGTGGCTGTAAACGTCCCAGCCGGGGCCGCGTAGGGCCGCGTCTTCCGGTGTGCGGCGCTTGGCGTCGATGGCCACGACGATGCACTGCGCGCCGTATTTGGCCGACGCATCCTCGATCACCTGCGGATTGGCCAGCGCGGCGGAATTAAAACTGGTCTTGTCCGCCCCGGCGTTGAGCAGGCGGCGCACGTCTTCCACCGTGCGAACGCCCCCGCCCACCGTCAGCGGAATGAACACCTGTGAAGCCACGGCCTCGATGATGTGCAAAATCAGGTCGCGCTCGTCGCTGGTGGCGGTGATGTCCAGAAACGTCAACTCATCAGCGCCCTGGTCGTTGTAGCGGGCGGCAATTTCCACCGGGTCGCCCGCGTCGCGCAGCTGGGTGAAATTAACACCTTTGACGACGCGGCCTCCGGTCACGTCAAGGCAGGGAATGATGCGTTTGGCGAGCATATTTTTAATAACTTTTAGTTAACTTGTATTACTTTGACAGAAACGTCCAGGGGCTTACGCCGCGCCATAGACTCTTCTGAACCCAGGTTCGGAGCACCCGAAAATTCTTCCAGACTCGGGCCATTTTTCATTTGCTTGCGCGCAAAAATAAATTCAGCCAGTTCACGAAACCATACCCGTCGGCCCATCCGCACGTACCAGCGCATGGCATGGCTGTAATCTTTGTCGCCTGCACAGTAAGTGCGCCACAGTGCTTTAGGACGCAGCTGCAGGGCAACTTCAATCACCTTGACCCACAAAAATACGCGCCAGGCGGGCACCTGCCGGGTCGCCAGAACCTGGTGCTTGTAGTCCCACAGGCGCGTGTCGGGTTCAATCACCTGACGATGCGATACCGTGGCGTAATAAGGCGTCCAGCGGTGCGGGGTGACATAGAGCATCTGAATTTGATCTGGATCGTAGCGCAGAAGGTGTTTTAAAGAACGCCAGTAATCGGCATCCGTTTCCTCTTCAAACCCCACCACACAGGTTGCCATGCTGATGATGCCGTGCTGTCGAAGCAACTCAATGGCCTGTTCATCCTCGCCTGCGATGGCACCTTTTTTGATTTTTTGCAGTGTGGACTCTTTATAGCTTTCAATGCCCAGCAAGAACCGGATGACGCCAGCCTGCCGGTACAAATGCAAAATATCCGCATCACGCACGATGTCACCTGTGCGGGTGGAGCCTACCAGGGTGAGGTTGACGTTTTCGGCAATAAGGGCTTCGAGAAAAGCTTTCCAGGCTTTGCGCGAGCCTGTGGGCAGTTCGTCGGCGAAATTGATCAACTCAACACCCTGCTCGCGGTGCAGTCGCGCCAGCTCTTTGGCAAACTTGACCGGATCACGGTGTCGCCAACGCGTCCAGAAACCACGCTGTCCGCAGTAGCTGCACAGGTGAGGGCAACCACGCGAAAACTGAACCACAACAGCCCGCAGGCCACCCCAATAGGAATAGCGCGCGTGATCAATCAACTCCCAGCCGACCCGATAATCGTCCAGACATTCAATCACCACGGCATTTTGTGTCGCCAATGGCTTGCCATTGACCCGAAAAGCAATGCCATCCACACCCTGCAGATCACCGCCTTGGTGCAACGCCTCAATCAGTTTCAAGGCTGTGCGCTCGCCCTCGCCGCGCACAATGTAATCAATTTGCGGCGAATCCTGCAACACATCCTGCCAGTGATAGGTGGGATGAACGCCCCCATAAATGATCGTGACGCCGGGCAACGCCTCTTTGATCAAAGCCGTCAATTCGACGACCGTGGCGTGCGCCGACGATGAGCCTGAATGCCCAATCAGCACGATATCCGGCGCTGCCTTCAAGGCAAACTGCACGATTTCTGCGAGCGGCAGCGGACCCAATTCAGCATCCAGCAATTCAACCGAAAAACCCGCATCCATCAAGGGGCCGCCTACGCTGAGAAGCCCCAAGGGGGGCAACTGCTCTTGCGGTACGCGACTTCCGATGGCTGTATGAGGCGGATTGATCAGCAGAATTTGAGGGATGGTCACTTGGCCCTTAGCCGTTGAGCGCGTCAGCGCGCTCCTGGGCCGCTTCAAAGTCCAGGTCGCCGCTGTAGATGGAGCGCCCGCAGATCACGCCCTGAACGCCTTCGTCTTCCACGTCGCACAGCGCGTCGATGTCGGCCATGTTGGACAGGCCGCCCGAGGCGATGACGGGAATCGTCAGTGCCTTGGCCAAGCGCACCGTCGCTTCGATGTTGATGCCGCTGAGCATGCCGTCGCGGCCAATGTCGGTGTAGATGATGGACTCGACGCCGTAGTCCTGGAACTTCTTGCCCAGATCGACCACTTCGTGGCCGGTCAGCTTGCTCCAGCCGTCGGTGGCGACCTTGCCGTCTTTGGCGTCGAGGCCGACGATGATGTGGCCGCCAAACGCGGTGCAGGCGTCCTGCAGGAAACCGGGGTTTTTCACGGCGGCGGTGCCGATGATGACGTAGCGCAGGCCCGCATCGAGGTAACGCTCGATGGTGTCCAGATCGCGGATGCCGCCGCCGAGCTGGACGTCGATTTCACTGCCCACCTCGGCCAGGATGCGCTTGATCGCCGCTTCGTTTTTGGGCTTGCCCGCAAATGCGCCGTTCAAATCGACCAGATGCAGGCGGCGCGCGCCCCTGTTGACCCAGTTGCGCGCCATGGCCGCAGGGTCTTCGCTGAAAATGGTGGATTGATCCATGTCGCCCTGTTTCAGGCGAACGCAGTGACCGTCTTTCAGGTCAATCGCGGGGATGAGTAGCATGTTGGGCTAAAAGAAAACGAAAAGTGAAGTTAAAAAACGATGGCCCCGACGCTTCGGGTGCCATCGGCGGCGGGAGGGATTTCTCAGGGATTCCAGTGCAGGAAATTGCGGTACAGGGCCAGCCCGTGGTCCGCGCTTTTTTCGGGGTGGAACTGGGTGGCAAAAATATTATCGCGTGCAATCGCGGCCGCAAAGCGCGCGCCGTAGTCGGCCTGGCCCGCAATGTGGCGCGCATCCGACGGACGGGCATAAAAGCTGTGAACAAAATAAAAATACGCGCCATCGGGCACGCCTGCCCACACCGGATGGGCTTGCGCGCCCTCGAAGTGCGACTGGTACACCTGATTCCAGCCCATTTGCGGCACTTTGTAGCGGCTGCCATCGGGCTGGATTTGCCCGGCCAGATCGAACTTGACCACGTCGCCGTGAATCAGCCCCAGGCCGGGCGTGGGCGCGCCGTCCAGCCCTTCGTGGCTTTCGTCGAGCAGCATTTGCATGCCGACGCACACGCCAAACAGCGGCTTGTTCGCGGCGGCGTGCAGCACAGCAGTCAGCAGGCCGGATTGCTCAAGCGCCAGCATGCAGTCGTGCATCGCGCCCTGACCGGGCAGCACAACGCGCTCGGCGTCCAGCACATCCTGCGGGCGCGAAGTGACGACGACTTTATAGCCACTGTCCTGCGCCACATGCTGGACCGCCTGCGAGACCGAGCGCAGGTTGCCCGAACCGTAATCGACCACCGCCACCGTTTTCAAGTTAGACATTCGGGGAAAAAGAAAAGAAAAATCAGTTGCTGTTGGTTCAATAGCCCATTGCACAGGCGGAGCGCCGGGCACAAGGCTACAAACGTGAAGAAGGTTGGCGCGGCCCGTGCCGTCTAGAGCGAGCCTTTGGTCGAGGGAATCACGCCCGCAGAGCGCGGATCGATTTCCAGCGCCATGCGCAAGGCACGGGCAAAGGCTTTGAAGACGGTTTCGGCCTGGTGATGGGCGTTGTCGCCCTTCAAATTGTCGATGTGCAGCGTGACGCCTGCGTGGTTCACAAAACCGTGAAAAAACTCATACGCCAGCTGGGTGTCGAAAGTGCCGATCATGCCGCTCTTGAACGGCACATGCATGTCCAGCCCCGGACGGCCCGAAAAATCAACCACCACGCGCGACAGCGCCTCGTCCAGCGGCACGTAGGCGTGGCCGTAGCGGCGCAGGCCTTTTTTGTCGCCGACGGCCTGGGCTACGGCCTGGCCCAGCGTGATGCCGACATCTTCGACCGTGTGGTGACCATCAATGTGCAGGTCGCCCACGGCCTGAATGTCCAGATCAATCAGCCCGTGGCGGGCAATCTGATCAAGCATGTGGTCAAAAAAGCCGATGCCGGTGGACAGCCGGGCTTCGCCGGTGCCGTCCAGATTCACCCTGACGCTGATTTGGGTCTCGGCGGTGACGCGCGAAACTTCGGCGACGCGGGGCGAGGACGCCAGAGATCTAGAGGAGTCAGAAAAAGAGGTCATAGGGATTTTTCAAGTGCGGCCAGCAGTTGCATATTTTCGTCGGTGGTGCCCACGGTCAGGCGCAGGCAATTGGCCAGTAATGGATGCATTTTAGAAACATTCTTCACCAGAACCTTGCGGTTTCTCAAACCTTCAAAAGCTTTGGCGGCGTCGGGCACGCGAACGAGGACCATGTTGGCGTCGCTTTTCCAGGCCTTGACGCCGGGCAGGCCACTGAGCGAGTCCAGCAGCCGTGTGCGCTCGGCCACCAGCGCCTGCGCTTGGCTGGCAAACACCTCGCGGTGCTCCAGCGCAAACAGGGCGCACTCCATGTTGAGCACGCTGATGTTGTAGGGCGGGCGCACCTTGTCGATTTCGGCCAGCAAGGCTTTGGGGGCCATCATGTAACCCAGCCGCACACCGGCCAAGCCAAATTTGCTCAAGGTGCGCATCAGCAGCACATGGCGGTGTTTTGAAATGCGGTTGATGTAGCTTTTGCTGGCAAATGGCTGGTAAGCCTCGTCCATCACGACCAGGCCGCCCTGCGCACCCACGGCTTCAATGATGTGTTCGATCACTGCGTCGTCCCACAGGTTGGCCGTCGGGTTGTTCGGATAGGCCAAATAGGTGATGGACGGCTTGTGCTCGGCAATCGCGGCCAGCATGGCGGCCTCGTCCAGCTCAAAATCGGCGGTCAAATCGACACCGATGAATTTCAGCCCCTGCAATTGCGCGCTCATGGCGTACATCACAAAACCGGGCAGCGGTGCCAAAACGCTCGCGCCCGGCATGTCGCAGGCCAGCGCCAGCAGGGAAATCAGCTCGTCCGAGCCGTTGCCCAGCATGATGTCGAAGCCTTCGGGCATGTGCGCGTAGTCGGCCAGCGCACGGCGCAGGTCGTTGACGCGGCCATCGGGGTAGCGGTTGAGCGCCAGCGCGCCCAGGCGCTGGCCCAGTTCGGCCTGCAGCGCTTCGGGCAGCCGGTGCGGATTTTCCATTGCGTCGAGCTTGACCATGCCCGCCGAATCCTGAACCGCGTAGGCGTGCATGGATTGCACGTCCTGGCGAATGCGTTTTTTGAGTTTCGGGTCAAGCAGGGATGTAGTCATTCAAGTTCTTCCACCAGATCAATGCTGGTATTCAAAGGGTTAATCACCTGAGTGCTAGCGAGGTGCATTGTCCACAAAGCATTCAGCGACGGACCATTCCCCTCAGTGAGGACGGTCATCGCAGCCACGACAAGCTTAGCGCGGTCACGCAAGAACTCATTGAAGTCTTCGGCCAGTTTCTGCTTGAACACTGCGCCATCAAGGCCTGCATAGTGCGCCTTTGACAACAGATCGAAAGAGATCAGATGCGACTGTAACCGCTCACGGACGGCACCTTCATCAGCCCATTGCACGCGCTCTTGCAAATAGTCGAGAGGGTCTTTGCGCCCAATCATCCGATTGGTCTTCCAAGTAATGAGCGCGCAATTCAACGCCAGATAGCTCTTAATACCTGCCTCTGAGAGTAAGGCATCTGGGAAAATATGGTGGTACTCGCGCTTCTGAATACTGTCGTAAGTCGCAGTCTTATGGTCAGCGAAATCAATCGCCCCCAGATAAGTCGTTACGGCGAGGATGGCCCGTGCCTCAATACCTGCTGATTTTGGCCAACCAGCCGCCATCAACGAATCAACATCTGGTAGTGCGAACTCGGAACGGTTCAAAGCTGGAACAGTAACAAGTTCGTCTTCGGTAAAACCTGGATTTTTGAGCAGTCCCTTAATGGCCTTGAAGTCAGCAAATGCGCGTGAGGCAGCCGCGTTCTCGTACCGATCAGTAAAAAAGGCAGACCAAAGATAGCGGCGCAGCAGTTTCTCGCCTTTTGCCAAATAGTCACCATTTTCGGGAATCAACTCATACGCAGCAGCAATCACAGCCAAAACGGCATTGGTTGGCAATCTAGCTTCGTCGAATACCCGCTGCCCTTCCAAAAACGAGGCCATGCGTTGAAGACCACGTTCTAGCTTGGGCCAGTTTTGAAGCAACTCTTTCTTGTCCATCTCAATCATGCCGCGTGTGTTCGGCAGCTTTTCCTGAAGCAGCGCAGAAGTGGACAGGATGAGATCTGACACACTACCAAACCGCCGGGCCATTGGACAGTTGTCGGTCAGGCTGGCTTCCAGCGAATGAAGTGATTTCTCAGCAACGTTTTCGACCTCGGCGACAATGATGTCGTACAGCGACAGGGGCTTACTATTGGTGTTCATATTGATAAACACCTGTAACGCAACATCCTTGCTGGTCTCGGTAGGTAGTGACAAATACGGCAGGTTGAAAAACTTCACCCGCTCTCTTAGGGTCGTAACTTCCTTCTTGATTCGATCCTTGGTTGCACCAAATGCTTCAAGCTTCTCAAACGCATCAGGGTCTGTTGGTAGCGGCTTGAGTGGCTTGGTTGCCTCATTCAACCAGTCGTCCACTTCTGCAGACAGGTCTTCAGGGCGGAGCAATGAAATGGGCACCAGACCTCGTGCTAAACATTTGGCAGACTCTTCGGCCCAACGTGGCATGCGCAAATCGTTTTTATTGACCCAGCGCGGTTCGCAATGGACTTCAATATTGGCATCCGCTTTTGCTCCAGCTCTGCCATCAAACTGCGGCAGATAGACAAAAAATGTCTCTGACTCGTAGTTGTTGTGCATTGCCCGCCAAAACGCTGTCAGGCGCTGCTGACCGTCTAGCAAATGCTGCGTGACGGTACCGGACGTTTTGGGCGCGGACGTGGCAATATAGCGCGATTGGAACTTCTCAAGACCCGCAACTTCGAGTGCCAGCGTCACGCCCACTGGCAGATTGTTGATGACGGTATTCAGAAAACTGGTAATGCGGCCACGATCCCAAGCCTCAAAGCGCTGGAAGCGCGGCAACTTCACCATGCCTTGTTGAATATTCTGAAACCAGACACCCAGAGTTCTATCTTGAGCCTTGCTGGACTGTTGCATGACGCTCATTCACCCGCTCCTGTGTTGCGTGTTGTTTGATTATTTGAGGCGCAGTTCGGCGGCGCGGGCGTGGGCCTGCAGGCCTTCGCCGTAAGCCAGTTCGGCGGCAATCGGACCGAGGATTTGTGCGCCCGCCGGGCTTACTTCAATCAGGCTGGAGCGCTTTTGAAAATCATAGACGCCGAGCGGGCTGGAAAAACGCGCCGTGCCGCTGGTCGGCAGCACATGGTTCGGCCCGGCGCAGTAGTCGCCCAGGCTTTCGCTGGTGTAAGCGCCGAGGAAAATCGCGCCCGCGTGGCGCAGCAGCGGCTCCCAGCGGTGCGGCTCAGAACTGGAAACTTCCAGATGTTCGGGCGCAATGCGGTTGCTGATTTCGCAAGCCTCTTCCATGCTGCGCGTCAAAATCAACGCGCCCCGGTCGCTCAGGCTCTTGGCGATGATCTCGCGGCGCGGCATCTCGGGCAGCAGGCGGTTGATCGCTTCCTGCACCGCGTCCAGATAAGCCGCGTCCGGGCACAGCAAAATCGACTGCGCCAGCTCGTCATGCTCGGCCTGGCTGAACAAATCCATCGCCACCCAGTCGGCAGGCGTGGAGCCGTCGGCCAGCACCAGAATTTCGGACGGCCCGGCAATCATGTCGATGCCGACGGTGCCGAAGACGCGCTTTTTGGCGCTGGCGACGTAGGCATTGCCGGGGCCGGTGATTTTGTCCACTTTCGGCACCGTCGCCGTGCCGTAGGCCAGCGCCGCAACGGCCTGCGCGCCGCCGATGGTGAAAGCGCGCGTCACGCCCGCGACGTAGGCGGCGGCCAGCACCAGCGCATTTTTTTCGCCCTTGGGCGTGGGCACGACCATAATGATTTCGCCAACGCCCGCAACGTGGGCCGGAATCGCGTTCATTAGCACTGACGACGGATACGCAGCCTTGCCACCGGGCACGTAAATGCCGACACGGTCCAGCGGCGTGACCTTTTGGCCCAGCAGCGAGCCGTCTTCATCGCGGTAGCTCCAGCTTTCGCCGCAGGCTTTTTTCTGCGCTTCGTGGTAGCTGCGCACGCGCCGGGCTGCGGCTTCAAGCGCGCTGCGCTGGGCGGCGGGAATCGATTCAAACGCGGCTTTTAATTCGGCCTGCGTGAGTTCGAGTTCGGCCATTGACGCGGCATTCAAGCCGTCAAAACGCGCCGTGTAGTCCAGCACTGCCGCGTCGCCGCGCTGCTGCACGTCCGCCAGAATGTCGGCCACGCGCTGCTCGATGGCGGCATCGGTATCGGCAGACCAGTGCAGCCGCGCCTTGAATTGGGCTTCAAAATCAGCGTCGGCGCAGGACAGGCGGGCGGGAGTGGCGAGCAGTTTCATGGAATCACGACATCACAAAATAAAGGCGATAAAGGCGAAATTTGGACGCAATCTAAGCGGCAGCAGATTGCGCCAGCGTCTGGGCAAAGGCGTCGATCAGCTTGCGAATCGGCGCGTGTTTGAGCTTGAGCGCGGTCTGGTTCACCACCAAGTGCGAGCTGATGTCCATGATGGTTTCGACTTCCACCAAGTGATTCGCCCTGAGCGTGTTGCCGGTGGAAACCAGATCGACGATGGCATCGGCCAGCCCGGTCAGCGGGGCCAGTTCCATGCTGCCGTAGAGCTTGATCAGATCAACGTGAACGCCTTTAGTGGCGAAAAAGTCGCGGGCAATCGCCACGTACTTGGTCGCCACGCGCAGGCGCGAGCCCTGCTTGACGGCGGCGGCGTAGTCAAAACCCTGGCGCACGGCCACGCTGATGCGGCATTTGGCAATCTGCAAGTCCAGCGGCTGGTACAGCCCCAGGCTGCCCGATTCAAGCAGCGTGTCCTTGCCGACCACGCCCAGGTCGGCGCCGCCGTATTGCACGTAAGTGGGCACGTCGGTGGCGCGCACCAGCACGACGCGCAGGTCCGGCTGATTGGTGTCGAGAATCAGCTTGCGCGATTTTTCCGGATCGTCGAGCACCTCGATGCCAGCGGCGGTCAGCAGCGGCAGGATGTCGTCAAAAATGCGTCCCTTGGACAGCGCGAGCGTGATCATGCTTTGAGTCTTTCAATGTCAGCGCCAATGCCGCGCAGCTTGGCTTCCATCCGGTCGTAGCCCCGGTCTAAGTGGTAAATGCGCTCGACGACGGTTTCGCCGTCAGCGACCAGACCGGCAATCACCAGACTGGCCGAGGCGCGCAAGTCGGTCGCCATGACGGTGGCGCCAGAGAGCTTTTCGATGCCTTCGATGACGGCAACTTTGCCCTCGATTTGAATCTTGGCGCCCAGGCGCACCATTTCATTGACGTGCATGAAACGGTTTTCAAAAATCGTTTCAGTCACCGTGCTGGCGCCTTGGGCCACGGTGTTCAGCGCCATGAACTGGGCCTGCATATCGGTCGGAAAACCGGGGTATTCGGTGGTGCGAAACGACTGGGCCTTCATGCGGCCACTGGCCTGAATGCGGATAAAACCCGCGCCTGCCGTGACCACAGCGCCAGCAGCGCGCAGTTTTTCAATCACGACTTCGAGATGATCGGCGCGGCCATGCGTCAGCACCACGTCGCCACCGGCTGCCGCCACGGCGCACAAAAAGGTGCCGGTTTCGATGCGGTCGGCGACGACTTGATGCTCGCAGCCGTGCAGGCGCTCGACGCCCTGAATCCGGATGCGGCTGGTGCCGTGGCCTTCAATTTTCGCGCCCATCTTGATGAGCATTTCGGCCAGATCGCCGATTTCCGGCTCCTGCGCGGCGTTTTCGAGGATGGTTTCACCCTCGGCGAGCGCGGCAGCCATCAGGAAGTTTTCCGTGCCGGTGACCGTCACCATGTCGGTGGTGATGTTGGCGCCCTTCAGGCGCGTCTGGCCTTCGGGCAGGCTGGCCAGCATGTAGCCGTGCTCGACGACGATATGCGCGCCCATCGCCTGCAAGCCCTTGATGTGCTGATCGACAGGCCGCGAGCCGATGGCGCAGCCGCCCGGCAGCGAGACACGCGCCCGGCCAAAGCGCGCCAGCAGCGGGCCGAGGGCCAGCACCGAGGCGCGCATGGTCTTGACCAACTCGTAAGGCGCTTCGGGCGCATGCAGCGCGCCCGCGTTCAGCGTGACGGTGTAGGGATCAGCGGCGCTGCGCTCGGCCTCAACGCCCATGTTGCGGATCAGCTTGAGCATGGTGGTCACGTCTTGCAACGCGGGCACGTTGTGCAGCGTGACGGTGTCAGCGGTCAACAGCGCGGCGCACAACTCGGGCAATGCCGCATTCTTGGCACCGGAAATCGTCACTGTGCCCGCCAGGGACTTGCCGCCCCGGATGATTAATTTGTCCATGCTTTTTCTTGGGCTTTCTGGGATTTATTTTTGCGCTTTATTTCGCGCCGTTGGCCGCCCATTCGGCGGGCGTGTGGGTTTTCATCGACAGGGCGTGAACCTCGTCGGTCTGCAGCCGCGCGCCCAGCGTCGCATAGACGCGCTGGTGGCGCTGGATGGCGCGCAGGCCTTCAAAGGCGCTGGAGACGATGGTGGCGTACCAGTGCCGCCCGTCGCCAGTGACTTCGATGTGATCGCAAGGCAGGCCTGCGGCGATGATGGATTGAAGCTCTTCGTTGGTCATGGTGTAAATTTCCCGGTTTTTTCAGTGCCTGATCTTATAGCCCGTGCGCAGCAGGTGGACGGCAACGGCGCTAATGACGAGCAGCGCGCTCAGCACCAGCCCCAGACTCAGCCACGGAGAAACATCGCTGACGCCAAAAAAGCCATAGCGAAAGCCGTCAATCATGTAAAAAAATGGATTTAAATGGCTGACCTTTTGCCAGAACGGCGGCAGCGAATGGATGGAATAAAACACGCCGCTCAAGAAAGTCATCGGCATGATGATGAAATTCTGGAACACCGCCATCTGGTCGAATTTTTCCGCCCACAGACCGGCAATCAGCCCGAGCGCGCCCAGCATCGCCGAGCCGAGCACGGCAAACACGACAATCCACAGCGGCGCGACAAAGCCGGGCTGGCCGAAAAACACCGTCACAGCAAACACGCCCGCGCCGACCAGCAGGCCGCGCACCATCGACGAGCCCACATAGGCAAAAAACCAGTGCCAGTGCGACAGCGGCGTCAGCAGCACAAACACCAGGCTGCCCATGATCTTGCCCTGCACCAGCGACGACGAGCTGTTGGCAAAGGCGTTTTGCAGCACGCTCATCATCACCAGGCCCGGCACCAGAAAAGCGGTGTAGCTGACCTGGCCATAAACCGGCGCCTGATCCTTGAGCACATGACCAAAGATCAGCATATACAGCACGGCCGTCAGCACCGGCGCGCCGACAGTCTGGAAACCGACTTTCCAGAAGCGCAGGACTTCCTTGTAAAACAGGGTTTGCCAGCCGTTCATTTTGCGGCTCCCGCCAGATCGAAAGCCATAGGTTCTTTCACGTCTTTTTCGCGCATGACTTCGAGAAACACGTCTTCGAGGTCGGCTTTGCGGATTTCCACATCTTCGGCCACCAGACCGGCCTGGCGCACGGCGGCCAGATACTGCTCGATTTCATGGGCGTTTTGCGCCGGAAACTGCACGATGCGCCCGGTAATGCGGGCCTTGTCGGCCAGCTGCGCGGGCAGCTCGCTGTCAATTTTGAAGCGCAGCACGTTGCTCGAAGCGGCCTTGAGCAGCTCGGACGTGTTGGCCAGCGCCACCACTTTACCCTGCTTGAGCATGGCCAGGCGGCTGCACAGCGCCTCGGCCTCTTCGAGGTAATGGGTGGTCAGCAGCACCGTACTACCCTGCTTGTTGAGCTTGGCGATGAACTGCCAGAGCGTCTGGCGCAGTTCCACATCGACGCCTGCAGTCGGCTCGTCGAGCACGATGACCGGCGGCTTGTGAACCAGAGCCTGGGCCACCAGCACACGCCGCTTCATGCCGCCCGAGAGCTGGCGCATGTTGGCGTTGGCCTTGTCGGCCAGACCGAGGCTGTCGAGCAGCTCGTCGATCCAGTCATCGTTTTTTTTAATGCCGAAATAGCCCGACTGAATACGCAGTGATTCGCGCACCGTGAAAAACGGGTCAAACACCAGCTCCTGCGGCACGATGCCGAGTTTGCGCCGGGCGTTGGCGTAGTCGCTGACAACGTCGCAGCCATGCACTTTGACGGTGCCGCTGCTGGCGCGCGACAGGCCCGCCAGAATGCTGATCAAGGTGGTTTTACCGGCGCCGTTGGGGCCGAGCAGGCCGAAGAATTCGCCGGGCTGGATGTCAAAGCTGACATGGTCCAGCGCCTTGAAGCCGGGACTGGCGGGGTTTCGCTCGGAGGGGTAGGTTTTACAGACGGACTGAAATGAGATGGCTGGCATGAGCCTGCTATTTTAGAGGG
>Ga0302217_10000261_pt1 | contig 13843 bp, 9 predicted proteins | sample II_Fen_N3_3_FD_198779 | JGI IMG/M metagenome (GOLD analysis project Ga0302217, IMG submission 198779) | Peat permafrost microbial communities from Stordalen Mire near Abisko, Sweden - II_Fen_N3_3 | ecosystem: Environmental > Terrestrial > Soil > Wetlands > Permafrost | place: Sweden: Abisko... | reverse complement strand
TCATGGTCCGTCTTCGGATCATGGCTTTTTTAATAAGGTCTGGAAGTCTGGTGCGTAGCTCTTTTTGATGAAGGTTGGTCCAGAGCCGCGGTATGTCGAGAATGATGCGCCGCAACCAAAGAAAACCAAAAAAGGGATGCAAGATGTCGGATAGGCGCAAGTAGGAAATGGCCGTCAAGATCCTGTTTCTGGCAGCAAGGGCTTGAGTTAAGTGACGATCGCCACCGCTGCCGCCAACGGCGTGTACGGCGTGGGCATCCCTTTCGTACCCCAGTCGGCATCCTGCGGTGGTCAAGGCCAGCGAGAGTTCGACGTCTTCGTTGTAGAGAAATAGTTCGTCCCAGAAGGGCGCGTCCGTGCGCTTTATGACCTCCAGAGCTTTCCGGCGCAGCAGCAGAATGCCGCCTGAAAGGCAGCGTACCTCGCCGGATGCCGGCGCCTCGGAAAGGTCGTGACCACGCTTGCGGTCGCGCGCCCAGCCGGGCGCAATGAGTTCCATGCCGGCGGAATCAATCTTGCCGTCGGTAGAGCGCAGGACTAGCGGGCCGACCGCCGCCAGGCCTGGATCACCTTCGAGGGCTGCTCGAAGGCGGTCTAGGCAATGTGGCTCGAGGCGGGCGTCTGGATTAAGAAGCAGCACGTAGGGAACGGTTCCGTTGGCAATGGCAAGGTTGCAGCCGCCTCCGAAGCCGATGTTGCTTCCCGGGCGATGCACGCGGACATCCGCTGGAGCTGCGGAGAGCGCTGCCTGAAGACTGCCATCGCCGGGATTATTGTCGACGAGGTGCAAAGTCCAGGTGGCATCTTGGGTGGAAAGCGAGGCGATCGCCTGCTGAATGCTGTCAGCGGAGTGGTAGAGGACTACAACTACATCGACGTCGGCGGTGGTCATGCTGTCGGACCGAAATGAGCTAGGAGCCTTCGAAACCATCCTTGAGGCAAGGACGGAGGGCTGATGAGATGAGCGTAGCGCTCTTGGTTTTCCAGGATATAGCGGGGGAAGGATGCATCGATGAGCTCGGACCTGAAGTGAAATCCGGGACGTCCTAAGATATCCTGGCCGTGCTGAATCGCTTCAAGCACCTTCTCGGGACGCATGTTGTCTTCGGTGTTGAAGCGTTGCTCCACGATGGAACGACGCTTTTGAAGGATGCTCTCGACGCCTCCGCAGTAGCTGAAGTGCCAGCCGCCGTCGCGAATCGGCTTTGCCTTGCAGAAGCGCAGGTAGGTGGGACGTCCTGGTGCCGAGAAAGCGTAGGGGTCGTGGCGGCGCAGCGCCTGTCCGGGATGGCACAGGTCTGCGTAGGTGCAGATCCGCGCCTTGTTCCAAATCGGCTCTTTCAAGCTTCGGTTGTTGAGGAAGTAGTACATGAATTTCTGCTCCAGCGAGCAGATGCCCTTGCGGTATTTTGCAATAGCCTCCGGATTGGGGATCTCGTCAACGTCGGAGATGAGGACGATGTCGTCCTCATGGCAGTTTTCGAGTCCTCGGAGGATGGCATCGCGCTGGTAGTTTTCCAGGATCCAGCGGTGTCCGAATTTCCCCTCCTGCCCGCTTTCCAGGTCTGGGAGGTCGTCGACCTTGATATGCACAATCTTGTCGAGAAAAGCGGCGAAACGCGCGCGGTTGGCTTCGAAGAAGAACGGTTTAGTGATCCCGGTATGGGTTCGGTTGGCCTCCACTAAGACGAAGCGGTCTACATGCTCGGCAAGGATGTTCAAGCGAATCTCAAGCAGATCGAGTTCGTTGAAGAAGGTGAAGCAGTCGTAAATCACTTGCGTTTCCTGTGCGATCGGTGAAAGCTGTTTCGGTAGCTCTTGGAAATCGCGCTGTCGATTGTGGCGATGAATCGCCCCAGCAGACGGTAACGGCGGCGGAGTCGCTTCCAAACGTTCACATAGTCGCCTGCGGCATGGGCAAGTAATGCACAATTGCCGTGGCGAGAAAGTTTGTCGCACTCACCTCCGCTTAACGCGGGAAGAATGCTGCGGTAGATGTCCATGACGTCTCCCATCGGAAGAAGATCATGCGCGATGGCGGAAATGTCAAAATCGTCCAGGAAGCGCAGCATCAGGGCCAAGATATTCTCAAATGGTGCGTGCTCGGCGGCGGTGCCGTACACGGGCGCGAACTTTCCGAATTGCTTGGTGACAGCATAGATCGGATCTTCCGGAGCGGTGATGTAGATCTCCACGAGTTCGTAAGAAGAAAGCAACGTGCCTATGAAACTCTTAATATCAAGGTCTGTGCGCCGAGAGACGTTGCAGTATACGCCTTTGATGTTGCGAAAAAAGGGTGTCAGAAATCTCTGAGCGGTAAAGTGGATTCCTCCCCAGTCGATGCATAAGACATCCTCGTCTCGCAAGCCGAGCGATTCTAGGTAGGCAAGATAAAGGTCGCGGTCCCGCTGGATGAGCGCCTCAAGTTCCGGACGCCTTTCCAGAAAGACCGCAAGGAGTTTTTCCTCGGAGACACCTTCCAGGAGGGCGGCGATTTCCGGGTGCGAGTCCATTAGGAAGTGCACGATAGCGACGGCGTCGGAGCGTTCCAAGCTGTCGATGTCCAGATCCAGGGCGCGGATGAGGAAGCGCGAAGCGTAGAGGTAGCGACTGTTGTATCCCCCCTTGGAGTTGTGGCGCTTGTCGAAGACCGCTTTCAGCAGGTAGCCGTCCCTCGCAATGAAGGCGAGGTTTTTGAAGCCTGATTCCTGGAGGGTCGCATAGAGAAAGGCGTCGAAATGCAGCAGGAGAAACGGAAAGGCGTAGGCGAACATCTCCGCGAAAAGGTCGAGCCCTTCGAAATAGCCTTCCTTGTGCATGGCGGCGAGAATGCCGACCTGATAGGAGCGCAGCGCCCGCTGAGGGAGGGGAAGCTTTTTTCGGAGCTGCCAGTAGTGTTCGATCTGGGAGAAGCGCGCGTGGCTGCGAAAGGACTCCATGACGCTTGGGTACTTGCGCGCATGGATGCCGCGGCCTTCCGGGGAATGCAGATCGGACCTCTCGTTGTCCCCGATGTGGAGCATTTGGGAGGGGGCCGCAATTCCAAGCTCCGCGAGTACGAGGTCGAAAAGCGTGCCCCGGGACTTCGTCTTGCCGCTTTCGCTGGAGGCAAAAACCCTCGAATGCCCCCGAAAGCCGCAGGCTTCGAGAAATCGCTCAATTGTCGCGCTGTCGTAGTAGGTGTCGCTTACGATGATAACTGTTTTTCCAGACGCGACGAAGCCTTCGAAGAGAGCCTTGGCGTCCTGGTTCGGACGAAGGATCGAAAGATCGAAAGCGATTTCTTCTAGCTCCATGAAGCGCCATCTGGAGGGAAGAAACTCGTAGATCTGGGAGAGATTCACGCATTCTGTTTCCCTGCTGCGTAAAGCCTGTGCCTCGGCTTCCTTGCGTGCAGCGAACCATCCCGGTGCGCGGCATTTAAGCTCCAGGAAGCGCATTGCATCGTCAGGGTCTGCAAAAGGACGTCGCACGAGCGTATCGAAGACGTCGAAGGAAATTACCGCATGAGGGTCATTTTTTGGATCGAGAAAAAGGGCGCTCTGACGAAGAGTGCTATTCCTACGAGTGCTATTCCTAAGGAACACGCTGTGAAGCTTAGCAAAATAAATGGAAGCGCCGTACACGGACGCGAACTCTCCGGATCGTTCGGCGACGGCGCAGATCGGATCTTCCGAAGAGCGGTGACGTAGGCTTCATTGCTGGCTCCAAACGAGGACTTGCGCCATAGCACCAGCTTGCGCGCGGACTGTTTGGCTGCATTGTTGGTCAGTTCCGCGCCCTCGTGCGCCGTGAAAAACCACAGACTCTTCCACTGGCGCAGCAGATTGCTTACAAGATCCAGGCACGTGGACAAAGGGCGTATGGCCGATGTCGATGCCGCAACCTTGCCGTACCGGTTCTCGCGCCAGATCGAAAAAAGCTTCCGGAAACAGGTGCTTTCCGCGCAGCAAGTCGGGCAGACAAATGATTCGGTCGTTTATGGCGTCAGTCCATCCGCCAGCTCTTTCCAGGAAAGCACCTTCACTTGCTTGTTCAGACCAAGGATGAAAGGACGCAGATAGTCTTCCTGATCCCGTTCCGAACTGAGGATGACGTAGTTGATGTCATCGCCCTGCGACTTCAACCATTCGGGAGCGTGGATAGGGACGCCCAGCATTTCCCGGTTCTGGCGGCTGGGCTTGGAATCCATGCAGACGACACCGAGTCCCCGCACCTTGGCCTCATTGACCAGCAGGGCGGCGATGAGGGCGCTGCCGAGAATGGCGATGTTCGCGCCTTCGGGAAGGGACGCAAACAGATTGCCCCCTCCCTTGCGCAACATCGCCCACTGGTACGAGGCGCGGAAGTCGCTCGGTTGTGCTGGCGTCGGTTGTGGCAGGCCGGAAAACAAGGCTTCGGCATCCATGCCATGCTGCGAAAGAAGAATCAGCAGCGGCAGAATGGGATAAACCGCTTCGGGGCTTTTCCCGACGTTTTCCATGCCTTGCGCAAGCCATTTGGCAAGCTTGGTTTGCGCTCTTCTACCTATCATCCCGCTCGTGTTGACGACCTCATGCTGCGTCTCGTAGCGCAGCACATAATTCGATAGCAGGGGCTCGGTGCGGGCGCTGTCCGGGATTTTCGAGGCATACTTGCGGAGCAACCGATGGAGCACTTGGTGGGTTTTCAGCACCGGCTTGGAAATGTCGACATCATTGCTGTCCTGTACAGAATGCCGCCGGTATTGCAGCAGTGGCTCGTTCAAAAAGGCCACCGGACCGCGGATGTTCAACAGGGCAGGGAAGATGATGTCGTCACCGCCGTGCGTCGAAGTATTGCCCTTGGATAGGTTTTTTCTGCCGTAGTAAAACGCGTCACCGAACAGGGGTCTGGGCGTCCGGTTTCTGTCCAGCATCAGGCCGCTGGGGATGGGCAGCAAACGCTCGGAAGGGTAGCGGGCGATGTATTCCCCCCGTTTGTAGATCCGGTCATTCCCTTTGGAGACAAAGTAGCGCTGAACCAGCCGGCCGGTTTCATCAATGACGTCGGTGTTGACCCATACGGCCATCATGTCGGGATGTTCGTCCATGATCGCCATTTGTTTTTCCAGCATGGTCGGCATCATGATGTCGTCGTCGTGGGTGATGATGAGCCGTGCTCCACGGGCGATCTGCATGGCAGATGTGCCATTGAAGGCGGAGCGGTGTCCGGGCGCATTCCTGACATAGCGGATTCTGGGATCGTCGCAACCCAGCACCACAGCGGGCGTATCGTCAGTGCTGTGATTGTCCAAGATGAGGAACTCAAAATTCCTGTAGGTCTGGTCGAGAATGCCCTGGATGGCCTGCTTCAGGTAATGCGACCGGTTATAGGTCATCAGGGCGACAGTCAACGGAATGGTCATCACCACCCTCGCTCGTGAATGATATTTGCCAGCGTCGGGTTTTGCAAATACGGGCTGTCGATGGTCTTTGCTGTCAGCGGCTGGACGCGGCTCAAACCGGCACCGACATCGTTGGCACGAAGGAGTCACATGGGGCAATCATTTCCACCGTCACAAAATGCGCCAATATAACGACTTAGGCAAGCGGTCTGAACGGTTAGGCAAACAAAAAAGGAGGCGTCGCCACCACCAGCGACACCTCCTTATATCAACGGAGAATGAGAATCAAGCCGCTAGGGCCAGTTCCTCGGCCTTGGTGCGCAAGTGCCCCAAAGCCTTCTCCTTGATCTGACGAACCCGCTCCTTGGAAAGGCCCACCACCTTGCCGATCTGCTGGAGGTTGAAAGGTTCGCCGTAGCCGACGCCAAAGTACATGGAAAGCACCTTGCGCTCAAGGTCACCAAGAGCGCCGAGCAGCTCTTGGAGGTTCTCTAGTTCGGAATTGCGCTCGAAGACGCGATCGGGCTGGTCTTCATCCTCGCTGGAAATGAGATCCAGGAGGGATGTTTCGCCGTCGTCGTCGATCTTGGAATCGAGCGAGGCGTGGCGCTGGCCCATCTCGATCACCTTGTCGACCTGCTGCGAGGTGAGCCCCAAGCGCTCGCCGACCACTTCGGAATCGGCCACATACGTGCCGCCGATGGTCTGCATGGTCGCATGGTTGACGCGGGAGAAACGCCGCAACACCAGTTCCTTCTCGGCCGAGATGCGCACCATGCGGGCCTTCTCAGCGATGGCGCGGGTAATGCTCTGACGGATCCACCACACGGCGTAGGAAATGAACTTGAGGTCGCGCGTGGTGTCGAAGCGACGTGCCGCCTCGATCAGGCCGAGATTGCCCTCGTTGATAAGCTCTGGAAGCGAAAGCCCCTGGTTGCGGTACATGAAGGCGACGTTGACGACGAAACGCAGGTTGGAGACCACCAGCTTGTGGATGGCACCCTCGTCGCCCTTTCCTAAAGCGTCCAACACGGCACGCTCTTCCTTACGGGTGAGGAGGGGATATTTTTGGATATCCTTGATGTAGAGGTTGTATACGCCTGATCCGTCCCAACTGTCCATCCGACCTGCCATTTGAGGCCTCCTTTTAAGTTTTCCTTCTTCCTAAAGAGTAGGGTTTCAGATTGAGACGAATGTCATAACTGTGTAAAAGCGAGGTTTGCTTCTTGTCAGAAGTCGGGATATGCCGGTGACTTGCCAGGACTGCGATGCGTTTGAAACGGTTTTGCCATGGCAGCATTTTGGGGCCAGTGGAGCTAGAATAGAGACATGGCCACGCTTCACGGAGAACTACCCAAGGCGGCATCGGAACTATGTCTGGCGCGGGCTTGCCAGCGTCTGCCCGACGGCTGGCATCTCTTCTTCAATGTCCACTGGATCTACCGCGACGACATCCTGCACGCCGAACTCCCCGGTGAAGCCGATGCCGTGGTGTACCATCCCGACCACGGCATCGCCGTCATCGAGGTGAAGGGCGGCGGCATCCAGCGCGAGGGCGAACGCTGGTTCAGCATCGATTCGCACCGTCGCTGGCACCCCATCCAATCGCCGTTGGAACAGGCAAGTCACGGTGCCTTTGCCTTCCGCAAAGGTCTCAAGTCCATCGCTCGACGGTTGGTGGCCGGCACTGAAATGCCGCAAGTGCCGCGCATCGAGGCCATGGTGTGCTTTCCCGACATTCCTCCGATGAACGACGAAGATGTCTTCGGCGAAGACTTGCCGCGCCGCGCCATGCTGGACTTCCGCGATCTTGGACATCTGGAGGAGCGCCTCATCACCTGGCTTTCCTGGCCGTCCCCCTGGACCCATCGCCCCCCGGGGCCAGGGTATCATCACGAAATTTGTCAATTCTTCCATCCCCAGGCGCGCGCTGTGCCGCTCTTGCGCGAGTCCATTCGCAACGAGGTGGCGCTCTATGAACGTGCCCAACTGCGCCAGGAGCGGATCCTGCAGGCGGTGCGTGAAAATCGTCGCTTGCTGATCACGGGCGCGGCCGGAACCGGTAAGGGGGAGTTGGCCCTGTCGCGAGCTGGAGACTTGGCGTCCCGAGGCCGGAAGACCGCGCTCCTGTGCGAGAACCCACTATTGGCGCAGCATCTAGCTCAACGACCCGGATTGCACGCCGTCGAGGTTTGTGACCGCAAGGAATTCCTGGAGCGGATCGTCCGCACAGCGGGCCTGGAGCCGCAAGAAAATGCGATGACGCATGTTGTTCCAGAGGCTCTCGGCATACTGCCGCAGTTGCGTTGGGATGCCCTGGTCTGCCTGGAAGCCGAGCGCTATCCCGATTGGTCATGGCCGCTCTTGGAATCGGTTCTCAAGACCGTCCCGACGTCTTCGCTCACGTTATTTCGCGATCCTTTCGTGCCAGTAGATGGCGTGGTTTCGGCTTGGCCTTCGGGACTGGCGCAGTGCCGCTTGGATCGCGTGGTGCGGCGCAGTCGGGCCATTTCCGCCTGGCTTGCTTCCCATTGCGGAGTGCATCTGGATATCGATCTCGGTTGTCCGGCTGGCGAGCCGGTGCGCGAACGGACGTGGCGCGCCCCTGAGGAACAGGAGCAGCTCTTGCGTGAGGAACTGCACCGCTTGATTTCTCAAGAAGGCCTCGACCCGGCTCAGATTGCCGTACTTTCTGCCGCGCCGCGTCGCGAAGCTTCGGCGCTTTGCGACTGGAAGGATGCTCGTCTCAAGTGGGTGGCCCGCATCGGCGGCTGGAATCCCGACAAGGCCGTGCTGTTGCCCTCACCGCTTGCCTCGGCCTGCGAGGCGGCGGCGGTGGTGCTAGTGGATGTCGATTCCGAAACCGCGCCGCAGAGCCTTTACCTGCTGGCCTCGCGTGCCCGGCACCTGCTTACAGTGCTTTCGCGGACCTAATTCACAGACGCGCCCGCGGGTGGCAGGCGGCGTGGACCTCGCGCAGCGTAGAGATGTCGAGATGGGTATAGATCTCGGTGGTGATGAGACTTGCATGCCCCAGCATCTCCTGCACCGTCCGCAGATCGGCGCCGCCTTCCAGCAGATGGGTGGCAAAGCTGTGGCGCAGCACGTGCGGGGTCACGCGGTTGGCATACTTGCGCCGGCCTTCGTCGTGCTCCTGGATGCCGGCCTTCCAGGCGTGGTCGCGCAGGATCTTCCAGGCCGACACTCGTGACAATTCTTGTCCGCGAGCGTTAAGGAGAAGCGCGTCGCAGCGTGGCGAAAGACTGCGCCGCCCCTCCTTGAGCCAGGAGTCAAGACGCTCGATGGAAGGACGCCCGATGGGGACGAGCCGCTCCTTGCCGCCCTTTCCCAACGGCCGCACCAGACCTTGTTCGGGGAGGTAGCGCTGGAGTGTGAGGGCGCAGGCCTCCGAGACGCGCATACCGGTGGCGTAGAGCAGCTCCAAGAGCGCAGCATCCCGTTGGCCCAGCGGAGTGGAGCGGTCTGGGGAGTCCAGCAGCAGCGCGACTTCGGCCACCGAGAGCGCATAGGGAAGATTGCGCCCGAAACGCGGACCGGCTTGGTCAGCTAAGGGGTTGGCGGGCAGGCGGTCTTCGCGGCACAGCCACTCGAAAAACCCTTTGAGGGAGGAATGGAGGCGCGCCAGACTGCGGGCATCCAGTCCTGTCTCAGAAAGTTCAACAAAAAAAGCCGAGATCTCGGCTTGGCCAAGCTCGGCAAGATGTTTCCCGGTGGGTTCTAGCCAGCGGGAAAAAAGTCCCAGATCGCGTCCGTAGGCCGCAAGCGTAGCTCGGGCCAAGGCCCGTTCCAGGCCGAGGTAGTCGAGCCAGTCGGAAATGTCTTCTGGAAGCTTCCCCGCCATGATAGGGGGGAAGCTAGATCCTTTAGGGAAGAACGATTCGCTGTGCCGCGACGGTTCCGTCCATGGCGCGCACCCGCACCACAAAAAGCCCTGAAGCGGTAGCGTGCAGACTTAAGCTGGCGGAAGGCCCCTCGACCCGGGAAAGAATGCGGCCATCCAAACTGAGAAGCTGCGCCTGAGAAAGCGAACGCCCCGCCATGCTGGCAACCACCGTTCCCGTCTGCGTCGTGAGCTGGAGCTGCGTGCTCAGCTTTGAAGCTGCCGCGCTGTGGATGCCTGCAGGGCCGCTGATGGTGTTGGCGGCGTTCCAGACGCCAGCAAGATAGGCCAGAGGAGCGTTCCAGTTGATGGCCACTTCGTTGACCGAATAACAGTCTTGGTCGTCCAGATAAGATTTGGGGCCAAGCTTGGAGGGATAACCTACGCAGCTGTCCTCTTGGCCGGAATTGGGGCCTCCGACCAGAAAACCGGGATCAGGAGCGACAACACCGTCGGCGGCCGAGGGACGATGGTGGATGTGCTTCGGAGATCTGCTGCCAAATCCTGTCACAAAGCAGTAACCGGTAGCATTACGACCGAGCAGGTAGTCGAGGGTTTCCAGGGAGGCGTTGCGGTAGCTGGTGTCGTTACTGATCTGCCAGGCTTTCCAGAGAAGCAGGCCGTTGTTGGCGAATACGCTATTGCTGCCCCACCAGAACCCGCCCATGGGAATGCGATAGCCGTTAGAGCTGCGGTCGTTGCGAAGACTTTTGGCCGTCGTAAGCAGAGAGTTGTCCAGCTTGGTGCCGAGGCCGGAGAGGCTACCGGAAAGCAGGTTTTTGTTGGAAAGGAGATCAAGCCAGGCTAGGACGCTTACGTCCTGCCAGCTGGGCCAAGGCAGAGCCGAAGGAGGCTTGGTAAGGGATCCTGCTACAGCGAAACTGTCGGCTTGAGTCGTAAGGAATAGTTCCGCTGCAGCCCACTGGAATTCATCAGAAACGTCATTGTCGCCGTAATCTCCGGTGCCGATCAAGGGCATGAAATGCTTGTTCATGGTGCTCTGATCATAAATGCTGTTGGGATTGGCGCGAGCCCAGTTCCATGCTGAAAGGGCGGCCGTTCGGCAGGAATCGGAGAGTGAAGCCAGTTCGGGGATGTCTTTGAAGAGGCGAGCCGCATAGGCTGACACTGCCGCTAGATCTAGAGTCGCTGCTGTGCTTTTTTGAACCACGTAGCGGGTGGCGACATCCTTATTGGGCATGACGAAGGCAGAAAACTGAGCTGTGGTGAGCTTGTGGTAGACGCCCCCGTCGGCAGGGTCCTGCATCGAAAGCATCCAGCGGAGGTTCCAAAGGATCTCGTCCAGTAGATCGGAAGTCGGGCCGCTATGCGAGGGAACGTTCAGTGAGAGTGTGTCGAAAAAGGCTGGGGTGCTCTCGTAGAGGTGCAGCAGTGTCCAGGTGGAGATGCCGGAATTGACGATGTACTTGCCATAGTCGCCAGCATCGTACCAGCCGCCAGGGGAGCTAATGATGGTGTTTTCTGGACGCAATGTCGTGGCTGCGGAAGCATGGACGCGCACGGCGGTGTCGGGGTGGCCGGCGGCTCTCACCCAGCTGCCGGCCCACGGTGAGGCGAGGGCGTAGGAGGATCGGTTGTACCAGAAAGCCTTGATGCTTGCCCGGGACAATTCCAGGAAGGGGGTCGCGGTGATATGCACCGGACGCGAGATTTCCTTGCCGACCTGCAGCCGATAGGTCCCGGGCGTGCGGAAGGTTCCGAAGTCGATGACGTAGCCGGTGTCTTTAGCATCGCTCCATGGCATACCCTTGCCCAGGGCTTCCTTCCAAACCACCTGGGATGTGGCGGAATCGATCAGGCTAGCGCTATCTCCCTTGTCTAGGGAAATAGCGATCTTGATTTGATCTATCGCATAGCCCACTTGATTGATGCGGATGCGTTCGGAGGATTGAGCCCAAAGCAGTGCTGGCGCGATGGCCAGAGCGCAGGCAAAAAGTGGTCTGTTGAACATGTCGTGATTCCCCTTCATCGGATGTTGGTGGACGGCCAACGCCGTATGGTCGCAATCAACGGCTGCTTGGTTCAATTCTGCCGGTATGGAAATGCTGGTCCCTCTGCTCGGCAAAAAAGTCCAGTTCGCAGATCTGCCCGTTTTGCAAACCTTGATTTATCAAGGATTTAGCCGATCCGATTGAATTGGCACGCTTCTCGATTAAACGAGGGGCGTGAAGACACGAACGCACATCATCGGACTCCTGGGCATCGCCCTGCTGGTCCAGAGCGCCGCTGCGGAAGGACCTGCCCGCCAGTTTTCGCTCTTCACCGATCGTCGCAGCCATCGCTTGGATGACCTCATTACGGTGGTGATCGACGAACAGAACAACGCCCAGAATAACGCCACCACCCGCACCAAGAGCGAGTCCAAGTCCAAGTCGGACGTGCCCGACGGCAAAGGCCTGATGTCCTTCATCCCCGGCATGAAGAGCTCTACCGATCTGGAAAGCAAGTTCACTGGCGACGGCAAGACGGCTCGCAACGGCACCGTGAGCGCCGTGGTGAGCACCCGCGTGGTACAGGTGCTGGCAAACGGCAACCTGGTGCTGGAAGGCACCAAGGAAGTCGTCGTCAACGACGAGACCGAAACGCTCAAGGTTTCTGGAATGGCACGGCCGGAAGACATCGCTCCTGACAATACCATTCGCTCCAGTCGCTTGGCACAGGCGCAGATCACCTATTCGGGCGAAGGCTCCGTCGCCGGTGCTCAAAGCCCTGGCGTCCTTGCGCGCCTCATGGATTGGCTCTTCTGATGCGCTGGCCTAACCTGATTCGGCTTTTCGCCCTGGTGGCGCTGCTTTCCCAGGCGAGCCAGGCGCAACTGGTGCGCGTGAAGGACGTAGCCCAGGTACAGGGGCTTTCAGACCTGCAATTGGTCGGCTATGGCCTGGTCGTTGGTTTGCAAGGCACTGGTGACGGCAGTTCCTCGGCCATCGCCAGCCAGTCGGTGCGCAACATGCTGCGCAACCTGGGGTTGGAAATCGACCAGAAGCAGATCCGTTCCCGCAACGTCGCCGCTGTGATGGTCACGGCAAAGCTTGCCCCCTTCGCCAAGAGCGGCACACGGCTGGACGTGTCGGTGAGCTCCTTGGGCGATGCGCGTTCGCTCTCCGGCGGGACGCTCCTGATGACGCCTCTCAAGGGCGCCGACGATGAGGTCTATGCCCTGGCCCAAGGGGCGCTCGGCACCGGAGGCGGCGTCTCCGAGGGCTTTGCCGGCGCTTCGTTGCGGCAGAACATCACTTCGGGAGGCGTGATTCCTTCCGGTGGCATCATCCAACGTGAAAATTTCGCCAATCGCCTCGATCAGGGACCGCTCCGCTTCGTGCTGACAAATCCTGACTTCACCACCAGCGAGGCCATGGCCGAAAGCATCCGCAAGGAGTTCGGCGCCGCCAGCGCCGTGGTCGAGGACGCCGCTACGGTGCGCTTTGAGGGGACCGAGGGAAATGCCGGGCGCGCCGCCCTCATCGCCCGCATCGAGAATCTCAAGGTGCAGGTGGCCAAGATCGCCCGCGTGGTGGTCAACGAGCGCACTGGCACTATCGTGGCGGGCTCCGAAGTGCGGCTCCAGGAGGTCGCGGTGACCCATGGAAACCTGACCGTTCGGGTCGAGCCCAACAATTCCGTATCGCAGCCGGGTGCGCTTTCCGCAGGCACCACGGCAGTCGTATCGAATCCTCGCATCGAGGCCCAAGAAGACAAGGGCCAGCTGCGGGTGATTCCTCAGAATGCCAACGTGGGAGAACTCGTCCAGGCGCTCAACGCCATGGGAGCCTCGCCCCGCGATCTCATCGCCATCCTGGAAGCCATCCAACGCGCCGGCGCTTTGCAGGCGGAGCTGGTGGTCATGTGAGGCGGCAATGGGAAAACGCCCCCGTTCGCAAGGCATGCGAACGGAGGGAAGCCTGCGGGCTTTCCGGGCACTCACGCAGGTCTTGTAGGCAAGGACGCCTCGAGAACTCAGTAAAGAATCGACAAGGAGGTTTCCACCATGCGCATCTATAACAACGTCAATGCGATCGTAACGCAAAACGCGCTCACGCAGACCAACACCGCGATGTCCAAGAGCCTCGAAAAGCTCTCGACCGGCCTTCGCATCAACCGTGCCGCCGACGATGCCGCTGGCCTTTCGGTTTCCGAAGGCTTGCGGTCGCAAATCCGCGGTTCGGAGCAATCGCGCCGCAATTCCAACGACGCCATCGCCATGATGCAGATCGCCGAATCCGGCGCCCAAAGCATTACCGATTCGCTGCAGCGCATGCGCGAGCTGGCCATCCAGTCGGCGAACGGAACTTACAGCAACACCGAGCGTGGCTACATCCAGCAGGAATTCAACCAGCTTTCTTGCGAAATTACCCGCATCTCGCAGGCTGTGACCTACAACGGCATCTCGCTCCTAACCGATTCCGCGACCTTCACCTTCCAGGTGAGTGCCATGGGCACGGGTCCCGCCACCACCATCAGCTTCGTCACGTCCAACCTGATGTCCTGCTCCACGGGACTGGACCTCGCAAGCAGCGCCGTTTCCAGCCAATCGCTGGCCCAGGAGGCCATCGCCT
>Ga0302217_10000256_pt1 | contig 14038 bp, 11 predicted proteins | sample II_Fen_N3_3_FD_198779 | JGI IMG/M metagenome (GOLD analysis project Ga0302217, IMG submission 198779) | Peat permafrost microbial communities from Stordalen Mire near Abisko, Sweden - II_Fen_N3_3 | ecosystem: Environmental > Terrestrial > Soil > Wetlands > Permafrost | place: Sweden: Abisko... | reverse complement strand
GACATCATCGCGCACCTCAAGAAGGCCGGCCGCGTCTTCAAGCACGAGACCTTCGTGCACAGCTACCCCCACTGCTACCGCACCGGCGCGCCGCTCCTCTACCGCGCCATGCGCACCTGGTTCCTGGGGCTCGATCGCCCCGTCACAAGCGCCGAGGGCGTGACCAAGACCCTCAAGCAGTGGATGATCGACTCGAACCAGGAAATCACCTGGGTTCCCGAGCACATCAAGAACGGGCGCTTCGGCAAGTGGCTGGACGGCGCCCGCGACTGGAACCTCTCCAGGAACCGCTTCTGGGGCACCCCCATTCCCGTCTGGAAATCCGAGGCCGGGGAGCTCCTGTGCGTGGGCTCCATCGAGGAGCTGGCCCGCCTCTCGGGGCGCGACGCCGCCTCCATCACCGACCTGCACACCCACTTCATCGACGAGATCGAGATCCGCACCAAGGACGGCGTGAGCTTCGACCCTAAGGGCACGCTCTACCGCCGCACCTCCGAGGTGCTCGACTGCTGGTTCGAGTCGGGCTCCATGCCCTACGCCCAGAGCCACTACCCCTTCGAGAACGCCGAGCACTTCGACGAGCGCTTCCCGGCCGACTTCATCGCCGAGGGCCTCGACCAGACGCGCGGCTGGTTCTACACCCTCACGGTGCTGGGCGCGGCGCTCTTTCAGAAGCCCGCCTTCAAGAACGTGATCGTAAACGGCATTTTGCTTGCCGAGGACGGACAGAAAATGTCCAAATCCCTGCGCAACTACCCCGACCCGAACCTCATCCTCGAGGAGATCGGCGCCGACGCCCTGCGCATGTACCTCATCGACTCGGCCGCCGTGAAGGGCGAGGAGCTGCGCTTCTCCGAAAGCGGGGTGCGCGAGGTGGTGCGTTCGGTGCTTTTGCCGCTGTGGAACTCGGTGAGCCTCTTCACCACCTACCACAACGCCGATAGCTCCAAGGGCCAGCTCTCCTGGACCCCTGGACAGGATCTGTCGAGCATCGCCCTCACCGGCATGGACCGCTGGATCCTCGGCGAGCTGCAGGCGCTTCTGGAGGCCGTGGAGCGCGAGATGTCGGCCTTCCGGCTCTACAACGTGGTTCCCGAGGTGGTGCGCTTTGTCGACAATCTCACCAACTGGTACATCCGCCGCTCGCGCCGCCGCTTCTGGAAGAGCCAGGACGACGGCGACAAGACGGCCGCCTACGCCACTCTCTACCGCGTCCTGACAGATTTTGCCAAAGTGCTCGCTCCTTTCCTGCCCTTCGTCTCGGAAGAAATCTGGCAGATGCTCGTCGCCGAGGTGGACCCGTCGGCCCCTCGGAGCGTCCACCACTGCGACATGCCGCGCGCCGACGAGTCGCTCAAGGACCCGGCCGCCGTCTCCAGCATGGCCCTGGCCCGCCGCATCGTGGAGCTTGGTCACTTGCAGCGCCAAAAAGAAGGCGTCAACCTCCGCAAGCCCCTTTCTGAGCTGGAGATCTTCGTGCCCACCGCCGCCGAGAAGGCCGAGGCCGAAGCGGTAGCGGACTTGGTGCGCGACGAGCTCAACATCAAGACGGTGCGCGTCACCGAGAAGGCAGAACTCTTCGCCATCAAGGTGAAGCCAAACTTCGTGCCGCTGCGCAAGGACTTCGAGAAGGCCGCCCTTTCCGAGAAGATCAAGCAGGTGAACAAGCTCACCCCAAGCGAGGTGGATGCTTTGATTGCCGGCGGAGAGATCGACGGCTTGCGCCGCGAGCATCTCCTGATCGAGGAGGATTCGAGCCACCTCGGGAGCCTCGACACCGCCACCAAGCGCTCGTTCCTGGGGAAGGGCCTAGTGCTCCTCACCGACTTCGAGATGACGCCCGCGCTGCGCATCGAAGGCCTCTCGCGCGAGCTGCAGAGTCGCATCCAGGCGCGCCGCAAGGAGCTGGGCCTGGAGGTGACCGACCGCGTGGCGGTGACGGTCCGTTCGCAGTCGCAGGACATCGCCCAGGTGATCGAGGTCCACGGAGCCTACCTGCGCGAGGAAGTCCAGGCCGATTCGCTGGTCTTCGAGCCGAGCAGCTCGACGGGCGACCTTGTGATCGAAACAATTCCGGTGGAGATCAAGGTGGCAAAGGCCATCGTGTGAAGAGAAGACTACCGCTTGCTGTCCTGTTCCTAATTTTTCAGGCGCAAGCGGTGATCCACCACTATCCGATCTATCATCCGTATCCGCCGCTCCAGCCCAAAGGCGAAGCGATAGATTCCCTCGCCATCGCGCCGCAACACCTGACGACGCTTGCTATTTCTCCAATACAGGTTTCCGGCACCGATACCGCCGCCGCAGTTTTACTTGAAGCCGAGATTTCGAACACCTTCGTTTCTTCACACCGATTCCGTCTGCTGGAACGTCAAGAGCTGAACGAGATTCTGAAAGAGCAGGCTTTTGATGCAACCACCTGCCACGGCAACGATTGCGGGACCCGCATCGGCAGACTCTTAGGGGTCGAAGAGATCCTGCTTGGGAGGTTGGCGGTCTATCAAGGCGTCTGGGCATTTTCCATGCGACGCGTCGATGTGGCCACAGGGAAGGTGTTGCAGGATCTCACCGCCGAATTTGCCGACCTGGCGAGTGTGCGAAGATTCGTGGAATCCAAGGATATTTTCGATACCAGCTTGAACCTGCACGGACATGATCTTCATTTCAAGGAGACACTCCCGTTCGGAATCGAACTAGGAATGGCGATGGGGATAGAGTCAGGAAACCACCAATTGGGCACCCACCCTATTCTATCCCCTCAACTTACCCTGCTGAGCAAACGTCTCATAATGACCCTCGGCGCAGAGCTCATGCCCATGAATCCAAAAACGAAGCAACCAGCCACGATTGATGGAACCATTTATCCGATAGGCAGCAGCGGCAGTCTGATAAAAGCACGTTTAAGCCTCGGCTACGACTTAGTCCGCACCCACCGCTATTCACTATGTCCTTCCCTCGGCCTCGTTGACGGATTCGCACGGTTGCAGACCCCAGATTCGTCCAGTAAAGCAACGGAACAGATTTTGGCCATTGAGCCATCCATCCGTTTTTGCAAGAACTGGTGGAGCGTGCGCGGACGCGGCAACGACGGCGATGTCGCTGGAGCCTCCATGGTTCTGGATGCCGGTTGGAGGCATCAGATCATCGATGGAGCCATCGTTCCAAAGGAAGTCTTTTTCGTCAATCTGGGGCTCATGTGCTTCTTCTCTTTTCTCTGATTCTTGCACTTGTAGGAACGTCACCTGTCGCACTCTTGCAGACTCGGTACCCACAGACTCTTCCAGAAGCAGGGCAATCCACCCTTTCGATGATCTTCCTCTCCGGAGCAAAGGAAGCCAAGCAATGGACCTTGATCGAAAGCGAACGCGTAGCAGAGATCACTCGAGAACACGATCTGGCTGCAACCGGCTGTCTTGACCCAGAATGCACCATCGAGGTTGGTAGATTGCTTCAAGCTGATTTTTGGATTCTCCTAGAAGTCAAGCAGCCGGATCGGAATCGTGAAGTCTACGATGCCACGATCTCGCTTCTGCGGATCGTTTCCGGAACGGTCGTAACTTCTGACAGCATTAGGAGCGTCAATTTCTCCGATTTGACCTACTTCCTACGGTACAACGCCGTTTTCCATCGCGCTAACCTGGAAATCCAGACTCCATCGACGCGGTGGAGTCGACGTGCCGCCGGACTCGACTTTTGCCTGCATCGAGGAATCTCCAATGGTGGACCGTTGGTCGGCGACAGCTATGGTTTCGGCGTTTCCCTCCGCGGGGAATATGGCCCTTTCCGTGCAAAACTCGTGCAAGAGTCGCGCAACGATGCACTTCGTCACCCAACCAGGGTGGGATCCGACCTAATCTTCCCCGACACGCTCCTAAACTTGAGCACCTTCATGCTGCAAATCGGTGCGAACCTACTTTCCAGCACTCGTTGGGACATCGTCCCGCTTGGATGCTTTGGCCTGGAGTTCGCAAAGTTCGAGGAAGACAGTTCCAAAAAGGATGGAACAGCCGACCAGGTGACAACTTATGAGCGATCCCTGCCGATGCGGCTACGCGTCGGCACCGGCCTTGAAATCTCGCGCAACTTTTGGTTCGGACGGTTTCTCCAACTTTCAAGCCATCTTAGCTGGACAATGGATTGGGCTTTAGGAAACATCCAGGGGCCCGATGTGGCAACCCCGCGCCAAGAGCTCTCCTTTGGAATCGGAGCCGCCTTCGGTCATCCTTGATCAGAAGACTCCTGAATCGCCCGGCCCAGGCTCATTCGGCCAACACTCTGTCTGCCTAGAACTGCACGCTGACGCCAGGCCCCAGGAGCCAGAACCACTTCCCCTGCGAGACCAGGTAGCCGCCGCCGAAGTAGATGGGAAAGCTCAGTTTGCGGCTGGTGTTCACGGGGTTTAGCGTAAGCAGCCCCACCACCGCCAGGTCGCGGTCGGAGGCGTCGCGATTGAGGTCGAAGGCGTTCATGGCGATGAATCCCGTGGCCAGTTCGTAGGGTTCCAGGTGGTCGATCTTGTCGCGGTCATAGAAGCCGAGTTTCCCCATCATGGCCATGCTCACGCCCGAAAAATCGCCCCAGCCGCTTTCCCCGGCCTTGTGTACCAAAAGGCCCACCGGAAACGACACGTCGACATCGAACTGGTAGCGCTTGGCCAGGATGATGTCGATGCGCCGCGGCGGCTGGGCCTTGTCGTAATGGCCATCGGCGTCGTGCAGCGAAAGCGAGATTTTGGACCAACCCTCTAGGTCGTAGAGGGTGGTGCTCAATTGGTCGCCGATGCTGTAGGGGCCGTCGTGGCAGTCCGAAGCGTCGTAGAATTCCGCGCGCGGCGAACCGCTTCCCGGGCAGATGGGAAGGTCGGAGATGGTGGCCACATCCACGAGGTTTCCCTCGGGGCCGGTGACGCGCACGTCCAGCGCCAGGTGCTGCTTGCCGTAGAGCCCTGCGGAGTCAATACGATTTCTGTCAAATCTCAGGAAGACGTCGCGCACCGCCTGCCACGAGACCTCGGGGCCGTTCAGCTCCGAGACCCGGCGCGCACCGGAGCCGTAGTCCACCTGCACGAAGTCGAAGGGCCGAGCCGCCTCGAACTCCTGCACGGCAAGCGCCTTTCCCGTCGGGCGCCCGTGGTCCAGGATAGGCACGGCGCGGCGCGCCACGTTCATGGGCACCTGCAAGCGGCACTCGTAGGCGTTTTCTGTCGTGAGCGCCGCCCCTTCGGGGGACGGCACCAGTTCGCCGAAGCCGAACTTCGCCTGGTCGAGGCTCTGCCCTTCCAGCCGCAACTGCATCGTCTCGCCCGGATGCACGGCGGCGTTCTCCTCCCAGTCCTTGCCCTTCTTGAGCACCAGCACGCGATCTACCCGGATGCGCGGCAATAAATCGATATTTGTCAAAAAGCGCGACACATCCCCGTCCTTGAGGTAGAGGAACCCGTTGGCGCGGCGATGGGAGTTGAAGGCGCGCAAGAGCCCCAGCACCTGCCCGTTGGCCAGCCGCTCGCGGACAAAAAGTGTCGCCACCACCGGGCTCCCGCTCTTTTCCTTCTCTTCCAGCACGTAGGTGTGCCCCATCTGCAGGGTGGGGTCGTCGGCGATCTGCACTTCGACGCCATCCTTGCCGATCTTGTCGTCCAGCGTCACCGAGGCCGGATCCATCCGCAAAAAGCCAATGTCGGCCTTGTGGATATCAAAGCGCACCGGCAGGCGAAGCTGCGAAGATCCGGGGCCATCCTTCCAGTCGGGATGCGTCAGTTCCAGCACCACAGTGCCTTCGTGGCGACCGGAGGCCGTTGGCAGCACGTGCAAGAAGACGCGATCATCGCCCGGCACCACCCGGTACTCGAAGCCCTCGGCTTGGGTCCATTGCAGCGAAGGGCGGATGTTCCCGACGTTGTTGGTGTAGATGTCGAGCACCTTCTCGCGTCCCACGTGCATGCCCGCAATGGAACTATCCAACCGCGCCGTGGTGGCGGTCACCGGAAACAGCGGGATCTCCAGGACCTGGACCCTGGTTGAGTCGAGCCGCGCCCGCAAACGGATCTTGAGCAGTTCGCTTCCCGTGAGGTCGTCGAAGCGAACCTTGAAAGACCAATGCCGAGAATCCAGCGCCACCAGCGAGTCCACCACGTCAAAATCTGACGAACCGGCGATTTCCAGGTGTGCCACAGCTTGCCGCAGCGCCACCCGCACTTCGCACGCCTCGTCGTCACGCCCGTAGCGCAGCGGAACCGCACCGCGCCCTTGGTACGGCACCGTATCCTTCAGTTGGAACTGCCCCAGCGCCGTGCGCAGCGTCACGTCTTCCAAGATTCCCGTTTCCGCCTGCGCGGCCACCGCCACGGCAAGCAGCATTCCAATGCACGAACTAAACCCTGACGTCTTCCGCCTCCTTCTTGCTCTTGAGCTATACGATACCTCTTTCCAGGACTTCTGTCCCGGCACAGCCAGCCGGGCCGCAGACTCCTAGATTTGTCCCATGAGCCTTGATCTTTTCAGCCGCCCCCGGCGCAACCGCAAGAATCCCGTGATCCGCGCCTTGGTGCGCGAAACCGACATCACTCCCGACCGGCTGGTCATGCCGTGCTTCGTGTTGGACGGCAAAGGCCGCGAGGAGCCCATCGTTTCCATGCCGGGCTGTTTCCGGCGCAGCATCGACCGTTTAGTCGAGGCCGCCCGCGAGTGGGATTCTCTGGGCGTGCGCACCCTGAACCTTTATCCCGTCATTCCTCCTGAGCAGAAGGACGCCAAGGCCAGCCTTGCCGACGCTCCCGATGGCCTCTTCCAGCGCGCCGTGGCAAGCCTCAAGGAGGCTCTGCCCCACGTGATGCTCGCCACCGACGTGGCCCTCGACCCCTACACCGATCACGGCCACGACGGCCTGCTCGCGCCTGACGGCCGCATTCTCAACGACGAGACCGTCGAAGTGCTCTGCCGCCAAGCCCTGGCTCAGGCCCGGGCCGGTGCCGACATCATCGCCCCCAGCGACATGATGGACGGCCGCGTGGGAGCGATCCGCGAGGCCCTGGACGAAGAGGGCTTCACCGAAGTTTCCATTCTTTCCTACAGCGCCAAGTACGCCTCGGGCTTCTACGGTCCCTTCCGCGACGCTCTTTCCTCGGCTCCCAAGAGCGGCGACAAGAAGACCTACCAGATGGACCCGGCCAACCGCCGCGAGGCCCGCCGCGAGGCGCTCCTGGACGACGCCGAGGGCGCCGACATGCTGATGATCAAGCCCGCCCTCCCCTACCTCGACGTGCTCGCCGAAATCCGTCAAATTACCGACCTGCCGCTCTGCGCCTACCACGTCTCGGGCGAATACGCCATGCTCAAGGCCGCTTCCCAGAACGGCTGGCTCGACTACGAGCGCTGCCTGATGGAAAGCCTCGTCTCGATCCGCCGCGCCGGCGCCGACTTCATCTTCACCTACGGGGCCGCCGACGCCGCGAGGCTCCTTGGTTAAGGCCGCCCGCAAGGCCTGGTGGGTCTGTCAGGAGTGCGGCCACCGCGAGCCGCGCCAGTCCGGTTTCTGTCCCGCCTGCCGCAAGTACAACACCATGGTGGAGGAGGTCGCGGCCGCGCCCATGTTCCGCCGCGGGCCAGCCACTCAAGCCGACGCCAACGGGGCCCGCGCCCAGCGTCTGGGAGACGTCGCCCTGGAAGGTACCCAGCGCATCACCAGCGGCGTGGGCGAGCTCGACCGCGTGCTGGGCGGCGGCATCGTCCCCGGCTCGCTGATCCTGGTCGGGGGCGATCCCGGCATCGGCAAGTCCACCCTGCTTCTGCAGATGGCCGCCCGCATGGAAAAGCAGGAAAGCCTGCTCTACGTCTCGGGGGAAGAGTCGCTCGCCCAGGTGGCCCTGCGCGCCCAGCGCCTGGGCCAAGGAGCTGAATCCGCCTGGCTCCTGTGCGAGACCCGCCTAGAGGCTATCCTGGAAGAATTCCAGCGCTTAAAACCCCGGGTGTGCGTGCTCGACTCCATCCAGACCATCTACCGCGAAGATATTGATAGCGCCCCCGGTTCGGTGAGCCAGTTGCGCGAGTGCACCGCGGCCCTGCTCACCTGGGCCAAGACCAGCCAATCGGCCCTCTTCCTGGTGGGCCACGTGACCAAAGACGGCCAGATCGCCGGCCCCCGCGTGCTGGAGCACATGGTCGACACCGTGCTTTACTTCGAAGGCGACCGCAACCAGCAGTACCGCCTGCTGCGCTCGGTCAAAAATCGCTTCGGCGCCACTGGCGAGGTGGGCGTCTTCGAGATGCGCGCCGACGGCCTCCACGGGGTCGCGGACGCCTCCGGGCTCTTCGCTGGCGACTGGGGGAAGCCCCGCCCCGGCAGCGCCTGGACGGCCATCATGGAGGGCTCGCGCGCCCTTTTGTGCGAGGTGCAGGCCTTGGCGGTCCCGACCCACTACAGCATGCCCCAGCGGGTGGCGACAGGTTTTGACATGAAGCGCCTGACCATCCTGCTCGCGCTCTTGGAACGCCACGCCGGCATGCAGCTCGGCGGTCTCGACATCTTCGTCTCAGTGGCCGGCGGCCTCAAGCTCGACGATCCCGGCGCCGAGCTCGCGGTAGCCCTGGCGGTGGCAAGCTCGGTGCGCAACCGCCCGCTTCCCTCGCGCACCGCAATCCTCGGCGAGCTGGGCCTGGGCGGCGAAGTGCGCGCTTCCAGCCAATTCGACTCCCGGCTGCGCGAGATCCGCCACCTGGGCGGCAGCAGCGTGCTGGCTCCGCCGCGCGGCAAGCATCCGGCTCCCGAAGGGCTTTCCCTGCGAGAAGTCGGCGACCTCTCGCAAGCGCTGACGGCGGCCTTCGACTAGTCCAACGGCCCCGGGTTCGACCCGGTGTCGTGCCGCCGCAGAAACGCCTCGCGCTTGCCACTGGGCCCGTAGGTCCAATGGATCTTCGAGGGGATCACCTGGGTGACGTAGCTGTCCTTGTCCGGGTCAATCGGCTTGCTCGTCTCCTCGCGCGGTTTGCGCTCAAGCGAGAACTTGGAAAGTCCACCGCCTCCCGAGCCCGTCCCCTGACCATCGTCCTCCAAAGCAGCACGATGCACGGCCTGCGAGTCTCTAGCTCCCAGCACCTTGCTCTCCGGCTTCCACTCCGGGGTCTCGAAACTGCCGTCAGGTCCGCTCATGGTATACCTGAAAATACCGACTTCCATTGACAAACGCTGAACAAAATGCGATTCTAAAAAGTTTTTCGCTCATTTTGAGGGGCGCCCCGCCTGCGGCGGCCGGGCCCTAGGCCGCGCAACGCGGCCCGCAGCCCATACGGTCTGCGCCCATAACGGGTGACGGTCCCTGGCGCTCTCCCGCCGGGCTTGGCATTTTTCCATCTTTCCGTCTTATGCCCAACTTCTCTCTTTCCCAGGATTCCGTCGGTCCCTACCCGCGCCTTTGGCTGCGTCATCCCGATGGCCGCGCTTTGGCCATGCTGCCGCAAAACGGCGCGGCCATCCATCAGATCCGCCTCGTCGCAGCCGGCAAGCCCCGCGACCTTCTGGTCTCCATGCACGGCGCCGCCGAGATCGCCAAGAATCGCTGGTCCAAGAGCGCCCAGCTGCTGCCTTTTCCCAACCGCATCCGCCGCGGCCAGTACACCTTCCAGGGCACCGAGCATCAGCTGCCCCTGAACTTTCCCTACGAAGGGGGCCATGCCATCCACGGCTTCTTCTGCGGCCTTCCCTGGGAACTTTCCGGACAGAATCTGTCTGAGTCAAACTCTTGGCTCGACTTCTCCTGCGCCGTGCCCCAGGGACATCCGGGCTATCCCTTCCCCTGCCGCGCCGGGCTGCGCGTCGGCTTTCGCGACGAGGCTTTCTGCCTGGAGGTGCGGCTGGAAAACCTCGGCACCGCCTCCCTGCCCGCCGGCTGGGGCTGGCACCCCTACTTTCGCACCGGCACCCGCATCGATTCGCTGGAGCTCCAGCTTCCTCCGGTGCGTCGCCTGGCCGTGGACGAATTCAACATTCCCACCGGTGAACGCCGCGACTTCTCCGGCTTTGCCAGGTCCACCGCCGTGGGCGACGGCTTCCTCGACGCCGGCCTGGAATTGGAAGCCACTTCCAGAGAGGTCGTGTCCACGCTCTCCGATCGCGCCAAGGGTTACGCCATCTCGCTCACCCAGGACGCCGCTGTCTGCCGCTACCTCCAGGTCTTCACCCACCCTAAGCGCCACGGCTTCGCCATCGAGCCCATGAGCTGCGCCGTGGATGCCTTCAACAACGGCCTCGGCCTGCAAACCGTAGCTCCCGGCGCCGAGTTCCACGCCGGCTGCCGCGTGTCCGCTTCTGATCTCTAAGCTCTGATCCGGCTCATCAGCTTCGCCTGTCGTTCTCCGGCCAAGCAACAAAAAAGGCCTCCGTGAAATTTACGGAGGCCTTCTCGTTGCTAAGCTCGCAGCTTAATCCTTATTGAGCACGATAGCGTACGTCACAGTGACGTTGCCCTTCTCAATCGGATCAAACTTCATGCGACGCGCCTTGTCCTTGATCTCGTCATCCATCTCAGAGCTGCCCGTATTGGATCCAGCAATCGAGATGGCGATGATGTCGCCGGCCGGGCTAATGGTGAACTTGAGCGAGATCTTGCCACCCATATTGGGATTGGTCTTCAAGTACTTCTGGAACGTGTACTGGAAGCCTCCTGTATGAGCGCGAATCACGCGCAGGATCGACTCGGGAGAACGTGAACCAGCTTCACCACCCAGCTCCACATCGGAAGGCTTAGGAGGATTGATCTTGGCTCGCGTTGCAATTCCCTTACCGGTGCCACCAGCGCCCAAGGCCATCTTGCCCTTGCGAGTGCCGCCGTTGCCGGTACCCCAGCCCGCACGACCGCCGGTACCGAAGCCAACGCCGCCCATGCCGCCCATGCGGTCACCGTCGCCGGAAGCTCCACGGCCACCCTTGCCGCCCTTCTTCAACGAACCGCCGCCGCCGGCCAAGATCGCGTCCACAACATTCTCCTGGCTGGCGTCCACCGCCTCGCCCAGAAGTCCGTCAGAAGCCGTGTTGATCTTGTCCATCACGGAGTTGTTCATCACAGAGGAAGGATTGTTAGGGGGCCAAGCCACCGTGCGCACTTCCGTGGCACCACCCTCGTTCGGATTGGTGGGCTTCTGGTCGGAAGCACCACTCGGATCGTCCTGAGGCTTCGGTTCTTCCTTCTTTTCTTCTTCCTTCTTCTCGTCCTGCTTGACCAATTCCACCACCACATCAGGCAGCTTGGAATCGTTGCTCTTCTTGCTGCTGCCGAAGATGGCCATACCGGTCATCGAACCGACAGCCAAGAAGGCCAAGACAGCCATGGCGATCACGCGATTGCCGGACTTATCCGCACCTGGCTCTTTCCAAGCCATCTTGAGGGAGTAAGCCATGTGTTCGCGTGCCTTGGCCCAAAGAGCGCCCTTGACAGGCGTGTCTTCCAGGATCTCGACGACTTGGGTTCCCCAAGAGAAGCGCATGGGCTCCGTCAAACTGTTGGCGTGACCATTACGGACACTTCCAGCAGCATCACGATATTCCCAGTCGCCATTGCTCTGGATCTTCAAAGCTGTCAAAGGAAACGGAGGCGCGATGAAGACCTTATCGCGAATGCCCGCTCCCACCGTCAGTTCGGAAGTCCAAAGCCCCCATTCCTTGGTGACCTTGTTTCCACTAAAGAGCTGAATTTTCCAGTGACGCATTTCCATTCCCCCTTTAGTTCAAGCCCTTAGCGGCGATTTTGAGGGTACGGAAACCAGCGTTGCCAGAAGAGCGCATCACAGGCTTCAAGACTGCGAAAGGCACATTGTGGTCAGCGTGGATGATGATCTCGCCCTTGAATTTCTTCGTAGGATTGATCGCCTCGACCGCCTTGCCATTCTCGGCAATCTTACCCAACGCACTCTTGAGGGCACTCAATTCAAATCCCGAATAAGCAGTATCTGGAAAATCCAACTGCCCGTCCTTGGGGTTCACGATAACCGGCAGAATTTCCTTGCCATCCAACAAAAGCGCATGAGGAGACAGCGAAACCACACTGACTTCTCCCGGCTTTTCCTGAGTGATTTGAATCTGCGAAAGAGTGATGTCCTTCGAGTTCGCCAAGGTCGCCGGATCTGCCGAGAAGCTCATGACCAGATAAACCACCAGAATGGTCATCAGGTCGATCATGGGCGTCAGGTTCAGATGCACTTCCTTAGGTGTACCGCCACTGCCCCTGCCGAACTTTCCGCCTGCGCTCATGGGACGTACACTCCTTTCATCGCGATCGCCGGGAAGAGACGCCGATCAGGAAAGTCCTTGACCGCCGGATCATCCGACTTGAAGTTGCGAGACCGATCGATGATCTGCGAAACCTTTTCCCACTTCAACGAAGGATGTGGATCCAAGGCAAGGCGTTCTTCCTTCGGGAACTTCTTCTTGATTTCCACAATCTTGTTGTAGTACTCATCAAGTTGTGCATCCGTATAAGAACTATCCGGAGTCTTGATGGCGAACTGCGGGGGCCCCATCGGGTCCTTGTTGTTCACGTAAATCTTGATCGAATCCTTAGGGACCTGAATCACCAAATCAAATGGAGGAGGCATCGGTACCTTGTCCATCGACTGAGGCTGCACAGGCGTCGGCAATTTGGCTTCAAGAACCACTACCGTGAAAAAGCTCGCTGTCAGCATCAAGAAGGGTATCAAGGTGATCATCACGTCCAAGAAGGGCGTGAGGTTCAGATCACCGCCTTCTTCGGTCTCTGTATCTACTTTAGCCCTTTTGGCCATCATCCTCTCCTTCGTAGTTTACAGGCAATAGCAGTCCCCTCCCCGTGGGCTTCGGGGAGAGGCGACAGCAAAGCGGGTTCTTTACTTGGCGCTCTCGTGGAGCTTGCCGAAGGCCTTCAAGGTAACCCAGTCCATGGCCTCGGAAGAAGCCTGGTCGAGTTCCTCGACGATATGAGCAGCCTTGGCACCCAAGATGCTATGAAGGATCATGCAGATAACGGCAATGAACAAGCCCTGGAACGTGTTGTGAAGGGCTTCAGCAATACCGGAAGACATGACAGCCTGCTTGGTGGCAGCGTCAACATTTCCCAGTCCACCGAACATGGAAATCATTCCATAAACGGTTCCAACCAGTCCGAGCAGCACGGCACAGTTGGCAATCAGAGACAGGTAAGGAAGGCGAATGGTAACCTTAGGGGTCATAGCCAAGTATGCCGACTCGACATTGGCCTTGACCAACTCTTCGTCGCAGCCGTAGCGCTCGATAGCGGCCTTGACGATGGCGGGAGTCAAGCCCTTCTTCTGCTGGGAGCAGAACTTGATCGCGTCATCGACCTGGTCATTGACCAGATACTGGCGAACCTTCTTCATGAAAGCCGCATGATTGAAATTGAAATCGCCGTAGTAGCGAATCGCACGTTCAATGGCAATGCCCAGGCCCACCAGACCGACAGTGAGCGTGACAAACATGAGGGGACCGCCCTCGATGTAGAAATGTGCAAGTCCTTTGAACATGGTCTTCCTTTTCTGGTTCTGTTTGGTTTCTGGTTCTGGCCAGTGCTGCCACTGGTTTCACTTAAAAAGCCTTGGCGGAGCCCTCCGTCAAAAGCGCTCCAAATATCGACCTTCTATTCCGAAAATGCAAGCCGATTTTACTTGGCTGAATCTTTCTCCGAACCCTTATGGGACTCGATCCACTTTTTCATGATGATCGAGTCTTCTTTGGGGGTCGTAGCAGGCGCTTTAGCCGTGTCGGCAGGAATCAAGGCAAGGATTGGCGGACGATTAACGGTATCGAGTTTCTCGGTTTCCACCCACCCAGCACGCCCCGAACGAGTGCGCACCTGACTCAAGCGTGCCGATGTCGCCACAACCTCTACGACTTCGCCTTTGCCAAGTTGAAACGAAGGCTTTTCATAGACGCGGCGCTTCTCTTGCGGGTACGCCAATGCCGACGTCTTCACAACGGCCAATTTGGCCGCAAAAGCCGCCCCTCCCAGCAGGAGGAGCGTCAGAAAAAATCGCGAAGCTCTCATCACTTGCCTTTCAAC
>Ga0302217_10000247_pt1 | contig 14220 bp, 13 predicted proteins | sample II_Fen_N3_3_FD_198779 | JGI IMG/M metagenome (GOLD analysis project Ga0302217, IMG submission 198779) | Peat permafrost microbial communities from Stordalen Mire near Abisko, Sweden - II_Fen_N3_3 | ecosystem: Environmental > Terrestrial > Soil > Wetlands > Permafrost | place: Sweden: Abisko... | reverse complement strand
CGCAAATGGCCGCGATGAACCGCAAGCTGCGCCCGCAGGTTGAAACCGTTTTTCTCGTGCCCGAAGCGCCGCTGGCCTGCATCAGCAGCACGTTGGTGCGCGAAATCAGCAAGTTGGGCGGCAGCGTCGCGCAAATGGTCAGCCCGCCGATTGCGGCAGCGCTGGCTGCCGTCCACACGTCACGGGGAGTTTGAGCCAATGGCTTTATTGATCACCGAAGATTGTATCAACTGCGATGTGTGCGAGCCCGAATGCCCGAACGAGGCGATTTACCTCGGCGCCGACATTTACGAAATCGACCCGAACCGCTGCACCGAATGCGTCGGCCACTTTGACGAGCCGCAATGCGTGCAGGTCTGTCCCGTGGCCTGTATTCCGGTCAACCCCGCGCACGTTGAAAGCCGCGAAACTCTCTGGGAAAAATACAACCGGCTGCAGTTGCTGATTCCGGTGGTGGCGGCGCGCTGAGTTCAGACGGTTTTGGGTGCGCTGGCCGCTGGGTCCGGGCGCGGTGGCTTGGGCCGGGGCGGCTGGTGGGTGTGGATTTTCATCGTGGCCTTGTCCATTTCGCCTTTGAGTAGCTCGGGCAGGGCTTTCAGGCTGCGGTCTATGCAGTCTTCAATGGCCGCGCGGTGTTCCTGTGGCGGCTTTTTCAGCACCCAGTTGACGACTTCGGCCTTGTCGCCGGGGTGGCCGACGCCGATGCGCAGCCGCCAGTAGTCGGACGAACCGAGCTGCGCGTGAATGTCGCGCAGGCCGTTGTGACCGGCGTGGCTGCCGCCAAATTTCAGCTTGACCTGACCGGGAACCACGTCCAGCTCGTCATGCGCGACCAGCACCTCGCTGGGCAAAATCTTGAAAAACCGTGCCAGCGCGGCCACCGATTTTCCCGACAGATTCATGAAGGTCAGCGGCTTGAGCAGCCAGACGGTCTGGCCATTGACGGTGGTGCGGGCCACCTGGCCGTAATAATTTTTGTCCAGGCTGAGCGGCGCTTTCAATTCACGCGACAGCGCGTCAATCCACCAAAAGCCCGCATTGTGGCGCGTGGCTTCGTACTCGGGGCCGGGATTGCCCAGGCCAACAAACAGTTTGATCATGCGTATTGAAAAAAAGAAAAAAGCCAGCGTAGCAGAAGCGATTTGCCCATGAAAAAAGCTCTTACCCCGCGAGGAGATAAGAGCCTTTCAAATTGACCGGCCTGTGCCTGCACCTTGTTCAGGCACAGGCCGCAGGCTGGAAAATTACTTCTTGGCAGCTGGCTTGGCGGCTGGCTTGGCGCCTGCCTTGCCCTTGCCCTTGGCTTCAACCACGGGGGCTGCGACAACTTCTTCGATGACGATAGGCGTGACCGACACCAGAACCGGGTTGACCTGGCCCTTGACGACGAACTTCACATCCTTTGGCAGCGTGATGTCCTTGACGTGCAGCGGAGCGCCCTTTTTCAGGCCGCTCAGATCGACGGCGATGAATTCAGGAATGTCAGCAGGGAAGCACGACAAGGTCAGCTCGGACACGACGTGGTTGACCAGGCAGTTCTCGGCCTTGACGGCTGGGGACTCGGCTTCGCCGCTGTAATGCAGCGGAACCTTGACGGTCATGCGCGTGCGGGCTTCGACGCGCTGGAAGTCGATGTGCTGGACTTGCTGCTTGTACGGGTGCATTTGCAGGTCACGCAGCAGAACCTTGTGTTCCACGCCGCCCAGTTCCATCGTCAGGATGGAGCTGTGGAAGGCTTCTTTTTTGATGGCGTGCCACAGGGCGTTGTGATCGATTTCGATCAGGGAGGCGGCACCCGTGCCACCATAGACGATACCGGGCGTGCGGCCGGTGATGCGGAGACGGCGGCTCGCACCCGTGCCCTGCAGTGCGCGCTCAAAAGCGACGAATTTCATAATCTTCTCCAAAATGGGTAAACCGCGACCAGTTCACCCCGGTGTTTAAAAGGCTGCGCAGGCTGGTAAAGACTTCGTGGCGTCTTTGCGCTGGGCAGCCGACTTTTTGCTTCGCTTCAGGTCAGAACAGCGCCTGTTCCTGATCCGAAAACAAACTGATGACCGACTCTCCCTTGGCGATGCGCTGAATCGTTTCGGCGATCAGCGGGGCCACGGAGAGCTGGCGAATTTTTGCGCAACCCTGAGCGTTCGGGTTCAGCGGAATGGTGTTGGTGACGACGACTTCATCGAGCGCGTCGCCTTGGGTGATGCGGTCAATGGCCGGGCCGGAAAAAATCGGGTGCGTGCAGTAGGCATAGACCTTTTTGGCGCCGCGCTCTTTGAGCACTTCGGCGGCCTTGACCAGCGTGCCGGCGGTGTCGATCATGTCGTCCATGATGACGCAGTTGCGCCCGTCAATGTCGCCGATCACATGCATCACTTCGGAGACATTGGCGCGCGGGCGGCGCTTGTCGATGATGGCCATGTCGCAGCTGAGCTGCTTGGCCAGCGCACGGGCGCGCACCACGCCGCCCACGTCGGGTGAAACCACCATCAGGTCGTTGTAGTTGCGTTGGCGCAGATCACCCAGCAGCACGGGGGAGGCGTAAATGTTGTCCACTGGGATGTCAAAGAAACCCTGGATCTGGTCGGCGTGCAGATCCATCGTCAGCACGCTGGTGACGCCGACGGCCTGCAGCATGTTGGCCACGACTTTGGCGGTGATGGGCACGCGGGCCGAACGCGGGCGGCGGTCTTGGCGAGCGTAACCAAAATAGGGAATCACGGCGGTGATGCGCTCGGCCGATGCGCGCTTGAGTGCATCGACCATGACGAGCAATTCCATCAGGTTGTCGTTCGTCGGTGCGCAGGTGGACTGTACGACAAACACGTCGCGGCTGCGCACGTTTTGCTGGATTTCGACGGTGACTTCGCCGTCTGAAAAGCAGCCCACATGGGCAGCGCCCAGAGTCGTGCCAAGATGTTGGGCAATTTCAAGGGCCATGCTCGGATTGGCATTGCCGGTGAAAACCAGAAAGTCGGGTTGGTTTGTTTGCGTTTGCATATGGGTGCCCAGCTGCTATCGGATTTGAAACGTGGCTGAAAAAAACCTTGCAACAAGGACTTGGCAGTGAGCACCTGTTACGTAAGCGTTTCCCAAACAGACAGACCCGCCACAGCGGGTCTGAAAGTCCCGCAGATATACACCATGCGGGTTGAGAGTCAATACAAAGCTGCTCCGGGCAGCTTTGAAAATTTGGCAGGGGTGGAAGGAGTCGAACCTGCGAATGCCGGAATCAAAATCCGGTGCCTTAACCAACTTGGCGACACCCCTACACAGGACAACTGCTGTTACCAGCAATTTACCTATTAATCGTTGTCTGAAGTCTCTATTCTAATGCATGGTTTTTACCAACCAGCCAGAGGATGAAACTCCAAATTGCTGCATTTTTTGATATTCCAGTCGCCGGGGGCGGCTGCTATATTAACGTCATGCAACGTCTTCGCAAACACAGAACTTCCTGAGCCTGTCATGCGTCCTTCAAGCTGGTGCATTTTTAACCATTCGAGTGACTGGCTAATTTGCGGGCAAAGTGTCTGCGCGACTGGCTGCAAGTCGTTGTGACCAAATTTGTAAATTTGATCTTCAGCTTGTGCAGCAAAGACCGCTATTCTAGCAGTATCTGTATCGCGTTTTAAGGCTGGTGCGCTGAAAATATTTTGGGTGGCGAGTCCGGCGCCCGGTTTGACCACCAGAAACTGCGCTTCAGGCAGGTGAATCGGGGTGATTTTTTCGCCAATCCCCTCGACCCAAGCGTGCGAGCCGCAGAGGAAAAACGGCACATCCGCGCCCAGCGACAGGGCTAGCACGCGCAGTTTTTCCGGCGGCAGGTACACGCCCCACAGGCGCTGCAGCGCCAGCAGGCAACTGGCCGCGTCCGACGAGCCGCCGCCCATGCCGGCCTGCGACGGAATGCGCTTTTCCAAGCCGATGTGAACGCCCAGCGTCGTGCCGCAGGCCGCCTGCAGGGCGCGGGCGGCGCGCACCGCCAGGTCTTCGGCGGGCAGCGTTTCGGCGCCACGGGTGGCGGCGTCACCCAGATCGGTGCGGCTGATCTGGCCGTCGTGGCGCAGCTCGAAATGCAGCGTGTCGCACCAGTCGATCAGCATGAAGACGGACTGCAGCAGATGGTAGCCATCGGGCCTGCGTCCAGTGATGTGCAAAAAAAGGTTGAGCTTGGCCGGGGCGGGCACGTCGTAGAGTGCTTTGAGCGGTCGGCTGGAGGGGGCAGGGCTTGTCACGCTGTAAACATTCAAAAAAATGGTGAAATTGGCCAGTGCCGTGCCAAGCGCCGCACTTCTTTTGGGGTGGGCGGCAATTATGTCCGTGTGTGGGGGGTGACGTGGCGGTGGTGTTACTGGTCCAGCACAACCCGGAGATCGGTTTGTGGCAGCGGCTGGTTCCTCTGGGCCCGAATGCGGCCTTCGCTGTGGCGCGACAGGTCGGCCGACCAGCCGCTGACGCTGGCGTTGTCGCCCTGCAGCCAGGCAAACAGCGCGCTGAGCGGCACGGCGGCACCCGTGGCCTGGGTCATCAATGCATCGACCGAGGCGAAACGCTGGATTTTCTGGTTGCCCGAGTCCAGCAGCGCCTCGGATGGCGACCAGCGCAGCACGCCGAGCACATTGCCCAGCGGGCTGATCAGCGTCAGCTCGCCGCGCTCTGGTCGGCCCTTGAGTTCAAAACCGGCGGAAAAAGACTGGGCGGGCTCGCTTTGCACCTGCAGGCTCAGGCGCCCAGTCCAGAAATCATTTTTGGCATCGCTCCGGGTGGCGCTTCCCGGCGGCAGGGCACAGCCGGTGACCAGCAAGCCCGCCAGCAGGCAGCCGGCAGCAAGCACAAGGCGTAGCGGGGCGGCAAAGGACAAAGCGGCCCCTGAATTCAAAGCCTGATCTGCAGACGCTTGAGCGTCTCCAGCAGGGTTTCGTTGTCGGGATTGAGCTGCTGACCTTCTTTCCAGATCAGCAGGGCGCGCTCGCGCTGGCCCAAGCTCCACAGGACTTCGCCGTAATGGGCGGCAATTTCTGCGTCTTTTTTGGCTTGGTAGGCGGTCTCAAACGTCTTCACGGCCTCGGTGGCGCGGCCCATGCGAAATTCCACCCAGCCTAGGCTGTCGTTGATGAAGGGGTCGGCGGGCGCGTAGCTGAGCGCCTTGCGGATCAGCTCAAGAGCCTCGGGCAGCCGGATATTGCGATCAGCCAGCGAGTAGCCGAGGGCGTTGTAGGCGTGGTGGAAATCGGGCTTGATCTGGGTCACCTGGCGCAGCAGGCGCTCCATTTCGTCGGGTAAGTTGAGCTTTTCGGCAATCATGGCCTGCTCGTACAGCAAGTCGGTGTCTTCGGGGGTTTCGCTCAAGGCTTGGACCAGCAGTCCGTAGGCTGACTGGTACTGTTTGAATTCACGCAGCAGACCAATTTCGGCGTTGAGCTTGAGCCGGGCTTCTTCGGGATTGCGTGCGGGCAGTTGGCGAATCAGCTGGCGGCCTTCTTCGAGCTTGCCCTGGCTGGCCAGAATCGAGGCGCGCCGCGCCTGCGCTGGCACCAAGACAGAGGTGTCGTCGATCTTGCTGAGCCAGCTTTCAGCTGCCGTATAGTCCTTGCGCTTTTCGGCCACTTGGGACAGGGACAAATAGGCCTGGTTCAGCCCACGATGGGTGTTGTCTTCGCTGGCTTGTGGCTGGGCCAGCGCGATGTAACGCTCCAGCGACGCCTGGGCCAGGTCTAGCTGGTTGTCCTGCAACTGCAGCGAGCCGAGAATCAGCCAGCCTTCGGGAACTTCGGGCTTGTCGCGGGTCAGGATTTGGAGCTGGGCGCTGGCCTCGGCGTAGCGCTGCGCGTCGAGCAGGGTGCGAACGTAAGCCATGCGGAGTTCAGGTTGGGCTGCGCCTGCCGGGCTCTTCAGGTAATTCTGAACCAGTTTTTCTGCGCTAGGCAGCTTGGGGTCGAGCAAGGCTAGCGCCACAATCGCCGGGCCTTCAGCGCGTGCATCGGCGCTTTGGCCTTGCTCGATTGCCTGGAGGGCGCCGGTTTTATCGCCTGCGGCTGCGCGCATGCGTCCCACGCTGGTCCAGGCGGCGCTGGCCGTGGCTGGGCGCTTGAGGTAGTCGGCGAGCGCATTTTCGACCACGGTGGCCGCGAGGTTTTTGTCGCCAGCGCGGGTATAGGCCAGCGGCACGGCATTGATCAGCGCCACCCGTTCGGCATCGGGTTCGATGCGCAGGGCGGTTTTCAGCGGCTCTGCCGTTTCGGCGATCCGGTTCAGGGTGATCAGGATTTGCAACAGGTAGCGGTTGGCTTCACGCGAGGCGGGAAGCGCCTGCCGCCAAGCGCGTGCCGCCTGCAGGGCAGAGTCGCCCGAGCGCGCCTGCAGTGCGATGTCGGTGGCCCGTTTGTAGAGCTGGGCGTCGCCGGTTTTGCGGGCGGCGTCAAGCATCAGCGAAAAGCCGGTGCCGGGCTCATCTTCCTGCGCGCTGATTTCGCCGAGCAGCAACTCGTAAAACAGGCTGCTGTCCAGCGGTGAAATAGCTGCTGCTTCCCGCGCTGCCCTGGCTTGGGCGAGCTCCGACGGTGCGGTGGGTTTGGGCAGCTTGGCTTGGGCCAAAACCGGTGGAACGGCAAACCACAGACACGCCAATACAAGGCCAAGTTGTTTCTTCATTGGGCCATGATAATGGATGCGCTCGGGTGTCGCTGGTGTCGGGCCTTGTCTTGGTGGACCCACTTGGGCGCGTTGGTGCCTGCTTTTTGCTTGAAAATAGGAGTTTTTCATGCCTGAATTGCCTGAAGTTGAAGTTACCCGGCTGAGTTTTGCCGGGCGCATTGCCGGGGCGCGCATTGAGGCGGTGTCTGTCGGCAAGCCTTTGCGCTGGCCGTTGGGCTGCGCGCCGTCGCAACTGACAGGCCAGCAGGTGCTGGGTGTGCGTCGCCGGGGTAAATACCTGTTGCTCGATTTGAGTGATGGCTTGCTGTTGATGCACCTGGGCATGTCCGGCAGCGTCAGCTTTGGCGCCAGTCTGGGCGCGGCGGGCAAGCACGATCATTTTGATCTACTGACCAGCCAGGGCACGCTGCGCCTGCACGATCCGAGGCGCTTTGGCGCCGTGGTCTATGCCGCGTCGGAGCATGACCTGGCTGCGCAAAAGCTGCTCGGCCACCTCGGCGTCGAGCCGCTCGGCGATGATTTTGATGCCGCGCTGTTCCATCAGGCGCTCAAGGCGCGTAAAACGCCGATCAAGCAACTGTTGCTGGCCGGGCAGGTGGTGGTCGGCGTGGGCAATATTTACGCTTGTGAAGTGCTGTTTCTGGCCGGTATCCGGCCCACGACCCAGGCGGGCGCGATCAGCAAGCCGCGTGCGGCCTTGCTGCACAGCGCGATCCGGCAGGTGCTGGCGCAGGCCGTTGCCCAAGGTGGTAGCACGCTGCGGGATTTTTCCAACGCCCAGGGCGAAGCGGGGCATTTTCAGCTGGACGCCAAAGTTTATGGCCGGGCCGGTTTGCCCTGCCGGGTGTGCGCCACACCAATCAAAAGCATCCGACAGGGCCAGCGTTCGACCTTTTATTGTGTCAGTTGTCAAAAAGCGTGAGCACTGTGTCGCTGTGACATTGGTAATTGCGGCGGCCAGTGCTATATTGGTCCGATACTATTTTTACGGCAGAGCATGTCTTTCAACGAACAATTTGATCAGCACGGTGTCTGGCGGCGCGAATTTGCATTAAACCTGAAGGTACTCTCTGAGTGGATGCGTGACCACGACTTGATGAACGCAGCCGTCGAGGAGCGACTGGTTTTGCTGGAGTCGCAGGTGCGCGCCGACAAGGTTATGGTGGCGTTTGTCGCGGAGTTTTCACGCGGAAAATCCGAACTGATCAACGCCATCTTTTTTGCCGGTTACGGGCGCCGCATCATGCCGGCAACGGCTGGGCGCACCACCATGTGCCCGACCGAGCTGGGCTATGACGCCGATGTGCCGCCCTGCCTGCGCCTACTGCCCATCGAGACTCGGCTGGAGGCGCAGGCGCTGATGGAATGGCGCAAGGCGCCTGAAAAATGGGTGCAGGTCGATCTGGACGTGAACGACCCGGTGCAGTTAGCGCAGATGATGGAAAAAGTTGCCGAAGTGCGCTACGTCACCCAAGACGATGCCAAGGCGCTGGGTTTCTGGAACGAGAGCCACCCCGAAGACAACCCGCCCGTCGGCTCCGACGGGCTGGTCGAAGTGCCCAAATGGCGCCATGCGCTGATCAACATCGCCCATCCGCTGCTCAAGCAGGGGCTGGTCATTCTCGATACGCCCGGCTTGAATGCCATCGGCGCCGAGCCCGAGCTGACCGTGAGCCTGATTCCTCAGGCGCATGCGGTGGTCTTCATTCTGGGCGCCGATACCGGCGTCACCAAGTCGGATCTGGCCATCTGGCGCGAACACCTGGTGCCTCCGTCTGACGGCGGCGACACCCGGCTGGTGGTGCTCAACAAGATCGACAGCCTGTGGGACGCGCTGAGCACGCCCGAGCAGGTGCAGGCGCAAATCAACAACCAGCGCGTCACTTCGGCCGAGATACTGGGCCTGCCGGTCTCCAAGGTGATTGCTGTGTCGGCGCAAAAGGGTCTTGTGGCCAAGGTCACCGGCGACGATGCGTTGCTGAAGGCCAGCCAGTTGCCAGCACTGGAGCAGGCGCTGGGTGAGGGCGTGATGGGGCAGCGCCAGAAAATCTTGCAAATGGCGGTGGTCTCCGGCATTGGCGAGCTTAAAAATGAGGCCGGACGGTCCATCCATGTGCGCAGGCGCGACCTGTCCGAGCAGATGATGGAGTTGCGCGGCCTGCGCGGCAAAAACGTCTCGGTCATCAAGCAAATGCGCCTGCGTATCGAGCAGGAAAAGGCCGAATTCGACGCCAGCGGCGCGCGTATCTACGCGGTGCGCTCGGTGCATCTGAAACTGCTGCGCGAAGTGGTCACGCTGCTGAGCACGCCGACACTCAAGGCCGAGCTGAGCGAACTGGTCTCCGCGCTGAAGCAGCCGGGCATCAAGCTGCGCCTGAAAAAGACTTACGGCGACACCTTTGCGCAGCTGCGCGCAGGGCTCAAAAGCGTGCAGGTGCTGACTGGCGAAATCCAGACCATGCTGAATTCGTCTTTCCGGCAGATCAATTCCGAGTTCAACTTTTCGCTGCAGGCGCCCAAAGAGCCCGATGTCACCCGTTTTGCGGAAGACCTGGACCTGATAGAGCGCAGCCATCTGCAATACCTTGGGCTGGGCAATGCGCTCAGGCTGTCCCAGGCCGCTTTTACGGAGCGGCTGGTGCGCGCGCTGGGCACGCGCCTGCGAGTGGTCTATGAGACGGCGCTGAGCGAAGTCGAACTCTGGAACAAGTCGGCCTCGTCGCAGCTTGACGCCCAGCTGCGTGAGCGTCGGCGCAATTTTGCGCGTCGGCTGGAGGCCATAGAGCGCATCCAGCAGGCCGCTTCGGGGCTGGATGAGCGCATTGCCGAAATTAATGATCAGGAAACGTCTCTCAACGAGCTGGATGCAAAATTGACGGAATTGACCCAGCCTTTTCTGGACAATCTTCCCCCGCCTGTGGCTGCCACTGGTGGTGCTGGCGTGAATGCGCTGTTGACCGAGGCGGCTTGAGCATTGGCGCTGAAAAAACCGGCGCCGCGCCCGGCTGAGGCGATGGATTCTTCTGCTTCCTCCCGAGCGGGCGCTCGCCCGTGTGTGCTCAAGCCTAGCGTGGCTGCGGCCTTTTCCGGGGAAGTCGTGCGCTGGCAGCAAAGCCACGGGCGTAGCAATTTGCCCTGGCAAAACACCCGCGACCCGTACCGCGTCTGGCTGTCTGAAATCATGCTCCAGCAGACGCAGGTCGCGACGGTGCTGGACTATTACGCCCGTTTCTTGGCGCGATTTCCCACGGTGGCCGAACTGGCTGGCGCGTCGCAGGACGAGGTGCTGGGGCTGTGGAGCGGGCTGGGCTATTACAGCCGTGCCCGCAATCTGCACCGTTGTGCCCAAGACGTGGTGGCGCTGCACGGCGGGCAGTTTCCGTGCTCGGCGCTGCAGCTGCAGACGCTGCCCGGCATTGGCCGCTCGACGGCGGCGGCGGTGGCTTCTTTTTGCTTCGGCGAGCGCGTCGCCATTCTGGACGGCAACGTCAAGCGGGTGCTGACGCGGGTGCTGGGTTTTTCCGCCGATCTGGCTGAAAGCGCCAATGAAAAAGCCCTCTGGCAACTGGCGACGGCGCTGCTGCCAGAGCAGGATTTGTCCGTCGCGATGCCGCGTTACACCCAGGGGCTGATGGATTTGGGCGCCACCGTCTGCACCAGCCGCAAGCCGCAATGCCTGCTGTGCCCGGTGCAGGCGCTGTGCGTGGGCAGCGCCAGCGGCGCGCCCGAAAGCTACCCGGTCAAAACCAAAAAGCTCAAGCGCAGCGCCCAAGCCTTGAGCCTGCTGTGGGCGCAAAAGCCCGATGGTTCAGTCTGGCTAGAAAAGCGCCCCAGTGCGGGCATTTGGGGCGGGCTGTACTGCCTGCCAGTGTTTGACAGTGATGCGGCGTTGCAGGCAGTTTTGCCGGAAAGCCTGGACGGCTCGCTGCAGGCGCTGCCGCATTTTCTGCATGTGCTGACGCACAAGGATTTGCATCTGGCGCCGTGGATTGCCGGTTTCGGCGCCGATCAGCCGCTGCCGGAGGCGATGACTTCGGCGTCCCGCTCGGGCGCCTGGTTCAGCGCGGCGGCTTGGCCGGGTTTGGGCCTGCCCGCGCCGATTCGCAAGTTGCTGCAAGCCACCGCCGCATAAGCCTGTCAGGCATGCGGCGCTAAACCCGGCTGGCCGCTGTCAGGGCATCGAGTTCGCGGTGTCGTTTCAGCGTGGTCCATTGCTGGCTGAAGGCTGCTGCCAGTGCTTCCACCAGATAAACCGAGCGGTGCTGGCCGCCAGTGCAGCCCACGGCCACCGTCACATAGCTGCGGTGGTCGCGCACCAGCGCCTGCAGCCAGTGGCTTAAAAACTGCTCAATATGACGGAACATGTCGTCCACCTCGGCGTGGGTCTTGAGGTAATCCGCCACCGGTGCATCCAGCCCGGTCAGTGGGCGCAGAGCAGGCTCGTAATGCGGGTTGGGCAACATGCGCACGTCAAACACATAGTCAGCGTCCATCGGCACGCCGCGTTTGAAGCCAAAGGATTCAAACACCAGCGTTAATTGGTGCCGGGGCGCCGCAATCAGCGACTTGACGTAGCCCTGCAACTGCGAGGCGCGGATCATGCTGGTGTCAATCACATGAGACTGCTCGCGCATTTCGGCCAGCAGCTCGCGCTCCAGTTCAATCGCGTCGATCAGCGCCCGGTTCTGGTCGGTGGCGTCGATGTGCGACAGCGGGTGCAGGCGCCGGGTTTCGGAAAAACGCCGCACCAGGGTTTCGGCGTTGGCGTCGAGAAACAGCGATTGCACCGCTACGCCCTGCGCCCGCAAGGCCTTGAGCTGATCGGGCACCAGCGGCAGCGAGGTGGCACTGCGCACATCCATCGCAATCGCTACCTTTGGGGCGTTGTCCGGGCGTTTGAGCGCCACAAAGGGCAGCAGCAGCTCCGGCGGTAGGTTGTCCACGCAGTAGTAGCCGACATCCTCCAGCGCGTGCAGGGCCACTGATTTTCCAGAACCGGACATGCCGGTGATAAGGATCATTTCCATGCCGCTCTCCTGATGGTGTTTGATACGACTCTTAAGGACATTGCGCCAGCATTTCTGTGGCGTGCGCCAGCGTGGTGTTGGAAAGCCGCTCGCCGCCCAGCATGCGGGCAATTTCGCTGACCCGCTGCGCGCCGCTGACGGGCTCGACGGTGCTGATCGGTTGCTGTTGGTCGCTGCGCTTGGCCACGACCAGATGTTGGTCGGCAAACGCGGCGACCTGTGGCAAATGCGTCACGGCCAGCACCTGGCGGTCCTGGCCGAGCTGGCGCATCAGCCGGCCCACGGTTTGCGCGACGGCGCCGCCGACGCCGGCATCGACCTCGTCAAAAATCAGCGTTTGCGCCTGCCCGAGTTGGCTGGTGGTCACGGCAATGGCCAGTGCGATGCGCGACAGTTCCCCGCCGGAAGCGACTTTGCCGACGGGCCGGGGCGTGCTGCCGCTGTGCCCGGCGACGCGAAATTCGGCCTGCTCCAGCCCGTGCTGGGCGGGCTGCTCCAGCGGATTGAGCACGACTTCAAAGCGCCCGCCCTGCATGCCCAGCCCCTGCATCGCTTGGGTGATCGCCTGGGCCAGGCGCGGCGCGGCCTGGGCGCGCAAGCTCGATAGGGCGCGCGCCTCGTCTTGGTAAGCCGACTCGGCCAGCGCGGTATTTTTTTCGAGCTGGGCCAGATCGGCGGCTTCGTCGAGCCGGGCCAGTTCGGCCTGCCACGATTGCAGCAGCGCGTACAGGTCGGCGGGCGCCCGTTTGTAGCGCCGCGCTAGGCTGACCCACTGGGCCAGGCGCTCGTCGAGTTCGGCTAGGCGCTGGGGCTCCAGCTCGGCATGCCGGGCATAGCCACGCAGCGAATGCACGGCGTCTTCCAGTTGCGCTTGGGCGGCGCCCAGCACCGTCAGCACGTCGTTGAATTCAGGCTCAATGGCGGCTTGACTTTCCAGCGCCGCCATCGCCCGGCCCAGCAAGCCGCCCGCGTTGTCGTCGGCTTCGTGCAGCGCATCGACGGCGGTGTGGACTGCGTCGCGCAGCGCCTGGATATTCGACAGGCGGCTGTGCTGGGTGTTGATCTCGTCCCATTCGTGTTCGCCGGGCGCGAGCTTGCCTAGTTCGCCGATTTGCCAAGCGAGGCGCTCGCGCTCGTGCTGTAGGCTGTCTTGCGCCTGCTGCGCCTGAGTCAGCGTTTTTTGCGCGCTGCGCCACTGCTGCCAGCGCAGCGCCAGCGCGTCGGTGGACAGGCCCGCGTAGGCGTCGAGCAGGCCGCGCACTGCTTCTGGGCGCGTCAGGCTTTGCCAGGCGTGCTGGCCGTGAATATCGACCAACTGATCGGCCACCGCCTTGAGCTGGGTGGCGGTGGCGGCGCTGCCGTTGATCCAGGCCCGGCTCTTGCCCTGCGCATCGACTGTGCGGCGCAGCAGCAGGCTTTCGCCTGCTTCAAAACCGGCCTGCTCCAGCCAGTGGGCCAGCGCGGCCGGGCGGTCAAACTCGGCGCTGATGTCGCAGCGTTGGGCGCCTTCGCGCACCACGCCCGCATCGGCTCTGGCGCCCAGCGCTAGCTGCAGCGCGTCAATCAGGATCGATTTGCCCGCGCCGGTCTCGCCGGTCAGCACCGTGAAACCTTGGTGTAAATCAAGCTCTAACTCGCGCACGATGACAAAGTCGCGCAGGGAAATGCTTTTCAGGCTCATGAATCAGGCGCCGCCTCCGCCTTCGTTCCAGTGCAGTTTTCTGCGCAGGGTGTCAAAGTAGCTCCAGCCCAGCGGGTGCAAAAAGCGCATCTGGTGCTCGGAGCGGCGCACGGTGATGCGGTCGCCGTGCAGCAAGCTGGCCAGCGATTGCTGGTCAAAACTGGCGCTGGCGTCGCGCCCGGCGACGACTTCGATGGCGACTTCGCCGCTGTCGGACAGCACAATCGGGCGGTTCGACAAGGTGTGCGGCGCAATCGGCACCAAAACCCAGCCGCCAATCGACGGGTGCAGCATCGGCCCGCCCGCCGACAGCGCATAAGCCGTCGAGCCAGTCGGCGTGGCGATGATCAGCCCGTCGGCGCGCTGGTTGGCGACAAAGCGGCCATCGACCTCAACGCGCAGCTCGACCATGCCGGAGGTTGCGCCCCGGTTCACGACCACGTCGTTCATCGCGGTGGCGCTGAAGACGCACTCGCCTGCGCGCATCACCTGGGCCTTCATCATGAAGCGCCGGTCTTCCTGGTAGTGGCCGCGCAGCATGGGCTTGAGGGTGTTTTGGTAGTCTTCAAAACCGATGTCGGTGATGAAACCCAGCCGCCCCTGGTTGATGCCGACTACCGGCACGCCAAACTCGGCCAAAAGTCGGCCAACGCCGAGCATGGTGCCGTCGCCGCCGACGACCAGCGCCAGGTCGCAGTGCCTGCCAATGCCCGCGACATCGAGCGTCGGGTAATGGCTCAGGCTGGTGTTGTTGGCGGTGTCTTGCTCAATGGCGACATCGCAGCGCTGCGAGCCGAGAAAATGGGCAATGTCTTCAAGGACGGAACGGGAGCCCTGGGCCTGGTATTTGCCGAT
>Ga0302217_10000244_pt1 | contig 14241 bp, 12 predicted proteins | sample II_Fen_N3_3_FD_198779 | JGI IMG/M metagenome (GOLD analysis project Ga0302217, IMG submission 198779) | Peat permafrost microbial communities from Stordalen Mire near Abisko, Sweden - II_Fen_N3_3 | ecosystem: Environmental > Terrestrial > Soil > Wetlands > Permafrost | place: Sweden: Abisko... | reverse complement strand
CATGGTGAATTTTTTCGGGGGTTCGGTGGGTGTCAGAAATCAGGGAGGCGGCGAAGCTGGCGCTTCAATTGGCGGACTGCAGCGCCAGCGCATCCATCGCCAGCATGCCGTACATCACTTCGCGGCTCAGGTAGTCGGGTCGGGCGCCCTCGCCCGCCGCGCCGAGCGCAAAAAACAGCGGCAAAAAGTGATCGTCGCTCGGATGGGCGCGGGCAGCGTGCGGCGCCTGCGCCCGGTAGTCCAGCAGTGCGGCGGTGTCGCCACGCGCCAGCGCCGCCTCGATCCAGCGGCTGAAGGCGACGACATAAGGCGCAGGCTCGCGGGCACCGCCAAAAAATTCGGACAGGTTGTGCGTCATGCTGCCCGAGCCGATCAGCAAAACGCCGCGCTCGCGCAGGCGGGAGAGCGCCCGGCCCAGCGCCAGCACCTCCGCCGGACCCCAGCGAACCGGCAGCGCCACCTGCACCACCGGCACATTCGCCTCGGGAAACAAATGCATCAGCGGCACCCAGGCGCCGTGGTCCAGCGGGCGGCTGGCGTCGGCCTGCGCGGGCATGCCAGCGGCGGCCAGCAAGTCGAGCACCTCCTGCGCCAGTGCCGGGCTGCCGGGCGCGGCGTATTGCAACTCATACAGCGGCGGCGGAAAACCGCCAAAGTCGTGCCACGTTTGCGGCGCGGCGTTAGTCATCACCGCCGGGCCACGCGCCATCCAGTGCGGCGACAGGATGACCACGCCGCGCAGCGGCTGGCTGGCCGCCACTTGAGCGCCCCAACGCGTCAGCGCCGGGCCGGTCTGGCCCGGCTCCAGCGCAAACAGCGGCGCACCGTGGGAAACAAACAAGGCCGGAAGCAAAGAAGTGGCGGTCATACAGAAATCATCCTTTGAGCCAGACTTTAGCTGTCCCGGATTCAAAGATAAACAGTACTTATTGAGATAGATTGTTTTCAAATCATTGACAATCAGCCCCGGCTACAACTCCCTTCCCGCCCGATTGGAACCAACTTTATGGACCAGATCCGCCAGATTCAAGCCTTTACCGCTGTCGTCCAGAACGGCAGTTTTGTGAAAGCCGCCGACCGGCTCGGGCTGTCCAAAGCCGTCGTGTCGCGGCTGGTGATGGAGTTAGAGGCGCAACTGGGTACGCGGCTGCTCAACCGCACCACGCGCCGCCTGTCGCTGACCGCCACGGGCAGCGACTATTTTGAGCGCTGCCGCCAGATTCTGGACGATCTGGCCCAGGCCAATGCCGCCGCCAGCGCCACCACCGCCCAGCCCGCCGGGCACCTGAAAATCAACGCGCCGCTGACGTTTGGCAACCTGCACCTGGCGCCGCTGTGGGGCGAATTCCTCAAGGTTTATGACAAAGTCGAGCTGGACGTGACGCTGTCAGACCGCGTGGTCGATTTGGTCGAAGAAGGGTTTGATCTGGCCATTCGCATCAGCACCAGCGCCAACCTGCCCGATTCGAGTCTGGTGGCGCGCCCACTGAGCAGCGACCGCACGATTTTGTGCGCCTCGCCGGGCTATTTGCGGCGCGCGCCACCTATCGGCGCGTTGTCAGATTTGGCCAGCCACAGCGTGATGGCCTACGCCTACTGGTCCAGCGGCGATGTGTGGACGTTTGACGGCCCGCAAGGCCGCGAATCCGTCACCACCCACGCGCGCCTGCGCGCCAACAGCGGCGACACCTGCCGCGCCGCCGCGCTGGCCGACCAGGGCGTGATTTTGCAGCCGGGCTTTTTGGTTGGGCCGGACATCCGCGCCGGGCGGCTGGTCGAACTGCTGCCCGGCTACAGCGGCCCGGCGCTGAGCATTCACGCCGTCTATCCCAGCCGCCAGCACCTGTCCGGCAAGGTGCGGGCGATGGTGGATTTTCTGGCCGAAGCGTTCAGGCAGTCCGGCTGGGCGTGAACGACCGTCACCAGCGCCAGCATCGCCCCCGCAGATAATGACAAAAAAAGACAAGCGCCCATCACATTCGCCACAGCTCACCGTGGGTCTCGCCCCATGCGGCGCCCTCATCCAGCACAGGAACCCAGCCATGCCCCCATCACGTCACGACGCAGCCGCTTTCATGAACGCCGCTTTCATCACCGCCCACGGCGGCAACGAGGTCGTCAGCATCGGCCAGCGCCCCAAGCCCATTCGCCAACCCGCCCACGTCCTGGTGCGCCTGCAGGCGGCCACGCTGAACCGGGTGGACCTGTATATGCGCGACAGCGGCGCGGGCATCACGCACCAGTTGCCGCAAATCATGGGACTGGACGGCGCGGGCACCGTCGAAGAAGTCGATGCCGACGAAAAACTGCTCAAGCCGGGCCAGTCCGTGGTGCTGCATCCGGGCATTGGCTGCGGGCGCTGCGAGTTCTGCCAGCGCGGCGACGTGATCCTGTGCGTGGGCATGAAATACCTGGGCGAACACCGCGATGGCACGCTGGCGCAATGGGTCAGCCTGCCCGCGCAAAACGTCTTTGCTATGCCCGCGCACCTCAGCTTTGCCGAAGCCGCCGCGCTGGGCGTGAACCACCTGACCGCTTGGCGCATGCTGTTCACCAAGGGCCAGCTCAAGCCGTGGGAAACCGTGCTGATCTTCGGCATCGGCGGCGGCGTGTCGCTGGCGGCGCTGCAACTGGCCAAGCTGACCGGCGCGCAGGTGCTGGTCACGTCGCGCGACGCGGGCAAGCTGGAACGCGCCCGCCTGGCTGACGCCGACCACCTGATCAACAGTAGCACGCAGGATGTGGTGAAGGAAGTCATGGCCCGCACCGGCGGGCGCGGCGTCGATCTGGTGATTGAAAACGTCGGCGCCGCCGTGTGGTCGTCGGCGATGAAGTCGCTGGTACGCGGCGGGCGGCTCGTCACCTGCGGAGCCACCTCCGGCGACCAGCCACCCGCCGATTTGCGCCGCATTTTCATCCGCCAGTTGCAGATTCTCGGCTCCACGCTGGGCAACTTTGACGAGTTTGGCGACCTGCTGCGGCTGGTCGGGCGCACCGGCCTGCGCCCCATCATCGACAGCGAATTTCCGCTGGCGCAAACCCACGCCGCGCTGGATCGGCTGGAGTCGGGCGCGCAGTTCGGCAAGATCGCCATCAGCATCGGCCAAGACTGAGCCGGAACGCCCGGCCACAGTCTCAAGCGCCTGCTGCGCGCTGGCAGCGGACGCACTCTGGAATGATTCGGGGCTGCGTCAAACCGTTTCCAGCGCCAGCACCGCCGTGGCGGTGTTGGAAATCGGGATGTGGTAATTGCTGCTCACGCGGCGCACTTTCGGGCCGCCGCCGGTGGCCAGCGCACCGCGCATGGCCAGCCACATCAGCAGTTCTACGCCCTGCGTGCCGGTCTTTTCGACCAGCTCATGCACGCTGAACTGCGTCGCCCATTCCGGGTTGCCCTCCAGGCTGTCGAGAAACTGCAAATCAAACGCCTTGTTGATAAACCCGGCGCGCTCGCCGTCGAGCTGGTGGCTCAGGCCGCCCGAGGCGATCACCGCCACCGTTTTCGTGCTGTCCCAGGCCTTGATCGCCTCGCCGACGGCCTTGCCCAGCGCATAGACGCGGCCCGGCTTGGGCAGCGGAAACTGCACCGTGTTGATGCACACCGGCACCACCGTCACCGAGCAATCGCCCTCGGGCCAGAACAGTTTGAGCGGCAGCGTACAGGCGTGATCGACCAGCATTTCCTGGCAGGTCACGATGTCGAATTCTTTGTCGATCAGCGTGTTGATGATTTGCCACGACAAATCCAGCTCGCCTTTGATAGGCGGCATGGTCGGAATGCCCCAGCCTTCGTCGGCGTTGCGGTACTCGGGCGCGGCGCCGACGGCAAAGGTCGGCATCTTGTCGAGGAAAAAATTCAGCCCGTGGTCGTTGTAGAACATCACCACCACGTCGGGCTTTTTCTCGCCCAGCCAGTCGTGAATCGGTGCGAAGCCGTCAAAAAACGGCTTCCAGTACGGCTCCTGCTGCGCGCCCCGGTGAATTGCGCCGCCGATGGCCGGAATGTGCGAAGTGCCGAGGCCGCCGATAAGTTTTGCCATTTGAATAGTCCTTGTTTACTGGCCAGCGGCCACGAGCTTGGCTTTGAATTCGTCCTTCGTCAGGCCGGTTTGCTGCGCGCCGATGTCCTGCATGTCCAGCCCAAACATCCCGGCGAACTTGGCCAGGTAGTACGCATTGCCGCCCGCCGCAATCAGTTGCAGCACGTTGCGGGCGCGGATGGCGGCGGCCTGCGCCTCGTTCAGGCCGTACTGGCGCATGTAGGCTTCTTCGTCGGCCTTGAAGGCGGCGCGGTTGTCGGCGGAATTGAATGAAAAGCACATCTTGTTCAGCGCATAGCCTTTTTGGGCCTGCTCGCCATCGAACGGCGTGGTGCCGAAAATCTTCGGAAGGGGTTGGCTCACGAGTGTCTCCTGTTATCGGTTGAACGCAAATCAGGCTCGAAGTATGGCGACCCCATTGCCAAAGATAAACCGATGAATGATGATGGAACCCATGAGTAAATTCGATTGGTCAGACCTCGATGCGCGGCTGCTGCAACTGCTGGTGGCGGTGGTGGAAACCGGCAGCATCACCGCCGCCGCGCAGCGCCTGGGCGTGACGCAGTCGGCGATCAGCCACCAGCTCGACAAGCTGCGCGCCATCGTCGGCGAGCCGCTGTTTGTCAAATCGGGCCGGGGCATCGTCGCCACCGCGCATGCGCAGATGCTTGTCAGCCAGGCACGTGAGCTGCTCGGCCAGCTGGAGCGCTTTGCCCACAGCGCCGAGTTTGACCCGGCGCGCTGGGAAACCACCTTCACCATCGCCGCCAACGACTTTCAGCGCGACGTGCTGCTGCCGCCGCTGATGGCGCGGCTGCACGCGCAGGCGCCCGGCGTGGCGCTGCGCGTGATTCCGTCAGACGTGCCGACGCTGGAGATGCTGCGCCACGCGCACTGCCAGCTCGCCATCAGCCCGCGCCCGCCCGAGGGCGGCGACATTGTGCAAAAGCGCCTGTTCGAGACGCGCTACCGCGTGTTTTACGACCCGGCGGTGCGCGCCGCGCCGCAGGGCATGACCGAGTATCTGGCGGCGCGCCACATCACCGTGGTCTATGAACCGCGCCGGGCGCTGGACCTGGACCAGTGGCTGGCCGGGCGCGGCGTGCAGCGGCGCTTTGCGGTGATGGTGCCCGGCTTTGCCGGTCTGCCCGCCTTTATGCAGGGCACCGACCTGCTCGCCACCGTGCCCGGCCTGCTGCAAACCACGCTGCTGCACGGCCTGGCCAGCGCCGAGCCGCCCATGCCCTGCCCGCCACTGCCGATGTACATGATTTGGCATGCGCGGCATCAACATGATGCCGCGCACCGGTGGCTGCGGGGGCAGTTGGAGGCGGGGGTGGACAGCACGTTAGCGACCCGTCCGCCTGCACCCTGATCGACAACGAAAGTTCTGGAGCAGCTGGCCTTGTAAAGAAAAGTATAGTTGTCAACGAAGCTTCCAAGCCCACGTTACCAGTACAAGCCCGAACGAAATTCAGGCTCGCTTATGACAGTCGGAGCACATGCGACTGTTGCTTATTGAGTGAGTTTTATCCATGCTGACTATCAAAAACCTGATCGCTGCCGTGTTGTTTTCCAGCGTTGCCGCTGCTTCGTTTGCCCAGGCTCCAGTTGCGGCGCCAGCGGTTAACCCCACCGTGCAGGCTGACAAGGCGCAACTGAAGACCGACCGCGCCACATTGAAGGCAGATCGCCAGGCCAAGCAAGCCGAACACAAGAAGCTCGAAGCTGACAAAGCTGCTGGCAATGTGGCCGCTGTCACCGCCGATAAAACGGTGCTGAAGGCTGATAACCAAGCCATCAAAGCAGAAAAAGCCGTCGTTCACAAAGACAAGAAAAAACTTCACGCCGACATCAAGGCTGCCAAGTAAGCACCTGCTTACCGTGACTTAAAAAAGGCGCTTTTTAGCGCCTTTTTTGCTTTTTTTGCCCAGCGGAGGATGGTTGAAGGCCGGGGGTTAGAACGATGCTTGACTGTTAAACTGCCTCCTCCGTGAGTCAACGGATCGGGGCCGGGAAGCTAGTCTGGCTTCCACACATGCAAGAGGCCCCATGAATGCAGTAGAAATTGAAGCCGCCCTGTCGGAGCTGGCCCTTGAGCCGTTTGACGCGGCGCAATTCCCGTTTTCGTTCCTCGCCGCTTTCGGCAACAAGGACACCACGCTCCAGCGCCTGCGATCAGGCAACAACAACACGTCGGATGTACCCGGCGGCGTGCTCCAGCGCAGCAACATCCACATCGCCGTGTGCGCACCGGGTGAAGACGGGGCCGTGGGCGACACCCTCAAAGCCTTGCGCGCCAGCCCGGCCAGCATCAAAGCCAAGGCCAAATTCATCCTCGCCACCGACGGGCAGACGCTGGAAGCCGAAGAGCTGGCCAGTGGCGACACCCTGGCCTGCGCCTACCCGGCCTTTGCCGACCACTTCGGCTTTTTTCTGCCGCTGGCGGGCATCTCCACCCTCAAGGAGATCAAGGACAACCCGATTGACGTGCGCGCCACCGGGCGGCTGAACAAGCTGTACGTCGAGCTGCTGCGCGAAAACCCCGACTGGGCCAGCGACGAGCGCCGCGCCGACATGAACCACTTCATGGCCCGGCTGGTGTTTTGCTTCTTTGCCGAAGACACCGACATTTTCAACGGGCAAGGGCTGTTCACCCAGACCGTCGAGCAAATGAGCGAGCCGGGCGGCGCCAACACCCACGAGGTGCTGTCCGAAATCTTCCGCGCCATGAACGTGCCGACCCGGCACGCGGGCATGCTCGACAACCGGCACCGCGTGGCGGCCAAGCTGCGCTCTTGGGCCGATCAATTTCCGTATGTGAACGGCGGCCTGTTTTCCGGCAGCACGCAAGTGCCGCGCTTCACGCGCATGGCGCGCACCTACCTGCTGCACGCGGGCGCCCTGAAATGGCGCGAGATCAACCCGGACATTTTCGGCAGCATGATTCAGGCCGTCGCCGACGACGAAGAGCGCGGCGCGCTGGGCATGCACTACACCAGCGTGCCCAATATCCTGAAGGTGTTGAACCCGTTGTTTTTGGACGAGCTGCGGGCGCAACTGCTTGATGCCGGTGACAACGAGCGCAAGCTGCTGAACCTGCGCAAACGCATGGCGCGTATCCGGGTGTTTGACCCGGCCTGCGGCTCGGGCAATTTTTTGGTGATTGCCTACAAGCAAATGCGCGCCATTGAAGCCGTCATCAACGAGCGCCGGGGCGAGTCGCACCGGGGCAGCGAGATTCCGCTGACCAACTTCCGGGGCATTGAACTGCGCAATTTTCCGGCGGAGATTGCCCGGCTGGCGCTCATCATTGCCGAGTTTCAGTGCGATGTTCTGTATCGCGGGCAGAAGGACGCGCTGGCGGAATTTTTGCCGCTGAATGCGGAAAACTGGATTGTTTGCGGCAATGCGCTGCGGCTGGATTGGTTGGGTGTTTGTCCGCCCACGGGCACGGGCGTGAAGTTAATAGCCGATGATTTATTCGGCACGCCGCTGGATCAGACGGAAATTGATTTTTTGAATGAGGGCGGAGAAACGTTTATTTGCGGTAATCCACCGTACAAGGGCAGCAAATGGCAAACCGACGAACAGAAAAGAGACTTGGCGAATGCATGGCTGAAGCACTCGAAGCTTGCCAAGACAACGGATCTCGTCGCGGGGTGGTTTGCCAAATTTCTGGATTATGTTGACTGCGAACCCAACGCTGTTGGCGCGTTTGTGGCTACCAATAGCGTTTGTCAGGGCCAGCAGGCTATTGATGTATGGCCTGTGGCATTTTTGCGTGGGTGCGAAATTCGGTTCGCGCACACGTCTTTTAAATGGGCCAATCTTGCCAGCCACAATGCGGGCGTTACTGTGGTGATCGTCGGCCTAGGGAAAAAATCAGCCACGCTGAAAAAGCTGTATCAAGATGATTTACTCAAGCAATGCTCGGCGATTAGCCCGTATCTGGTGCCGAATAGCTTGGCCTATGTACAGAAAGCCAATGACCCTATTGGTGAGCAGTCACCAATGTTGTTCGGCAATATGCCGCGTGATGGCGGACATTTGTTTATGAATAGTGACTTGGCAGCCAAAGTCAAGACTGAAGATGTAGCGGCACGGCCTTTCATCAAGCATTTCATCGGCTCTGACGAAATGATTAACGGCAAACAAAGGTATTGTCTGTGGATTGAAGATGACAAAGCGGACATCGCAAAAGAAAGTAATTTCATCGCACAGAGACTGAAGTTGGTGGTGGAGAACCGCCTCCAATCGGATGCGGAATCCACTAGGAAATTTGCATCGCAACCGCATAGATTCGTCCAGATCGCGGGCCGCCCAAAACAGAACTGTATTGTTATTGCGTCTGTTTCATCGGAGAACCGCGATTATTTGCCCGTCACCCTGATGGACGCAGACACCATCATCTCCAACAAGACATTCGGAATCTTTGACGCTCCCCTCTGGAATATGGCATTAATCGCCTCCCGCCTGCACTGGGTCTGGATTGGCACCGTTTGCGTTCGTATGCGAACCGATTTTTCGTACTCCAACACCCTCGGCTGGAACACCTTCCCCGTCCCCTTCCTGACCCAGCAAAACAAGGCAGACCTGACCACCTGCGCCGAAAACATCCTGCTGGCCCGCGAAGCGCATTTCCCCGCCACCATCGCCGACCTGTACGACCCGGACGACATGCCCGAGAACCTGCGCCATGCCCACGCGCTGAACGACGAGGTGCTGGAGCGCATCTACATTGGCCGCCGTTTCAAAAACGACACCGAGCGGCTGGAAAAGCTGTTTGAGCTTTATACGAAGATGACGGCGACAAAGCCCACGCCCGCCAAGAAATCAGCCCCGAGAAAAAAAGCGCCATGACGCCAATATATAAAGAATAACGGAGAGCCAACCATGAGCAGAATTTCTCATATCGAAATTAATAATTTCACGTCATTTTCCAGGCTTGAGCAGGATTTTTCTCCAGGCGTCAATATTTTGATTGGCGAAAATGGCACAGGCAAAACGCATCTGCTCAAAATTCTCTATGCCGCTTGCGCCATCACGGCGGGCGAAGATAAAGAAAAAAGCTACGCACTGAAACTGCGCAACGTATTCAACCCTTATGAAGGGCGCATGGGGCGTTTGTCACGCCGCCAGGCCAGCAGCATCAAAACCAAGGTCATCGTGACGCGGCAAGGGGGTGCCAAGCTGGCAGCAGAATTCTCCAATCACACCAACAAGCCCGAAGACGTGAAAGTCACGGGCGAAGCGGGCTGGCAAAAAGAGGAACTCACCAGCGCCTATATCCCGGTCAAGGAAATGCTGGCCCACGCGCCCGGTTTTCTGGCCACAGCCGCCAAACGTGAAATTGCGTTTGAAGAGGTGTATATCGACATCATCAAGCGTGCGTTTTTGCCCCGATTGATGGGGTCAACCGATGCCAACCGCCAGCGCCTGCTGACCGCGCTGCAAAAAGCCATTGACGGCAAAGTGGTGGCCAAGGGTGAGCATTTTTTCCTGAAAAACAAACAAGGCGACCTGGAATTCACGCTGCTGGCAGAAGGCATGCGCAAGCTGGCGCTGGTGTGGCTGCTGATTCAGAACGGCACCCTGCTTTCCGGTTCGGTGCTTTTTTGGGACGAGCCCGAAGCCAATTTGAACCCGGCGCTGATGGGTGAAGTGGTGGAGGTCATTCTTGAATTGCAACGGCTGGGCGTTCAGGTGTTTTTGAGCACGCACAACTATGTGTTGCTCAAGGAATTTGACCTGCGCAAGCAAAAGGGCGATGCCATCAGCTACCTGGCGTTGTTCCGGGATGACTCGGGCGCGGTGGTCTGCAATGCAAGCGACAGCTACCTCGGCGTTCACCCCAATGCCATCGCCAATACGTTCAACCACCTCTATGACCGCGAACTCCAGCGCAGCCTCGGAGGCCTCAAGGCATGACGGTACTTGTCGAAAAGGACTTGCAAGTCACGCTGCCTGCCACGGTATCAGGACGCAAGTTCGATGATGAAACCGCGCATGGCCTGAGCCATTGCATGAAGGCGGTGGATTTCATCATCGAGCTGGAAGACCGCGTGCTTTTTGTGGAGTTCAAAGATCCTGAAAACCCCAAGGCTCACGCCAAGGACAGGGAAGCGTTCATCCGAAAATTCCTGAGCGGGCAAATTGATACCGATTTGAAGACCAAATACCGGGATTCTTGGCTGTATGAGTGGGCGCAAGGCCGTGCTGAAAAACCGATCACCTATCTGGTTTTGCTGGGCGCCAGCACGCTCTCCGGCGCTGATTTGCTGGCCCGCACAGAGGCATTGAAGCGCCAGCTCCCAGTGGCTGGCCCCGGTGATCAACCGTGGAAACAAGCGTTTGTGGCCGGGTGCGCAGTGATGAATCTGGCCGCCTGGAACAAAGCGCTGCCTCAATTTCCAGTGAGCCGGGTCAGATCATGAGCAGCCTGACTCCGCCCCCAGCCGGATGCGCAAATTGTCCAACAGGCTGTTGGACAATTTGCCCAGCGACAACACATCTACAGAAAATGACCCGCAATGAACAACCCAGGCAACCCGACCAATGCTTACACCGTGCCCTCGGTGTCCATCGCCACAGCGCGCACGGGCGCTTCCGCCAAGGCTAACGAACTGGGCATGCGCGCCATGCAGGAGCGCGCCTATGCCAGGCGCGGTGAGCAATACCTGCTGCTCAAATCGCCACCGGCCTCGGGCAAATCCCGCGCGCTGATGTTCATCGCGCTGGACAAGCTGAACAACCAAGGCTTGCGCCAGGCCATCGTCGTGGTGCCGGAGCGTTCTATCGGCAGCAGCTTTGCCGATGAACCGCTGAGCCAGCACGGCTTTGACTGGGATTGGCAGGTGGCCCCGCAGTGGAACCTGTGCAATGCGCCCGGCGTGGACGAGCCGCGCGTGGCCAAGTCCAAGGTGGAGGCGGTGCGTAAATTCTTGGCCGGTCATGACAAGGTGCTGGTCTGCACGCATGCAACCTTTCGCTTTGCGGTGGAAGAACTGGGCATCCAGGCATTCGATAACCGCCTGATTGCCATCGACGAGTTCCACCACGTTTCCAGCAACCCCGGCAACGTGCTGGGCAGCCAGTTGGGCGACTTCATCACCCGCGACAAGGTGCATATCGTCGCCATGACAGGCTCCTACTTCCGGGGCGACAGCGAGGCAGTGCTGGCCCCGGCAGACGAAGCCAAGTTCGAGACGGTCACCTACACCTATTACGAGCAGCTCAACGGCTACCAATGGCTGAAGTCGCTGGACATCGGCTATTTTTTCTACACCGGTCCTTATGTGGATGCCGTCGCCAAGGTGCTGGACCCGGCGCTCAAAACCATCGTCCATATTCCCAATGTGAACGCCCGCGAAAGCCTCAAAGACAAGGAGCGCGAGGTCAACGAAATCATGTACGGCCTGGGCGAATGGAAAGGCGTTGACCCGGCCACCGGCTTTCATCAGGTGCTGACCCGTGATGGCCGCACGTTGAAAGTGGCCGACCTGGTGGACGACAGCGACCCGGCCCGGCGCTCCCGCGTGCTGGGCGCGCTGAAAGATCCGGCGCAGAAGAACAACCGCGACAACGTGGATGTCATCATCGCGCTGGGCATGGCCAAAGAAGGTTTCGATTGGATTTGGTGCGAACACGCGCTGACCATCGGCTACCGCAGCAGCCTGACCGAAATCGTGCAAATCATTGGCCGCGCCACCCGCGACGCCGAGGGCAAGGAACGGGCGCGCTTCACCAACCTGATTGCCGAACCCGCCGCCGAACAGTCCGCCGTAGCCGAGGCCGTGAACGACATGCTCAAGGCCATTTCCGCCAGCCTGCTGATGGAGCAGGTGCTGGCCCCGCGCTATGAGTTCACGCCCAAAAACACCGGCCCGTTGCCGGGCTTCGAGTACGGCGAGGACGGCTACAAGGAAGGCGGTAGCCACAACGTCGGGGTGAACCAGGCTACCGGCCAGTACCACGTCGAGATCAACGGTCTGGTCACACCGAAAAGCCCGGAGGCCACGCGCATCTGCAAGGAAGACCTGAACGAAGTCGTCACCAGTTTTCTGCAGGACAAAACCGTTCTGGAGCGCGGCCTGTTCGACAAGGAAAACACGCTGCCCGAAGAGCTGACCCAGCTGCGCATGGGAAAAATCGTGCGCGAGCGCTACCCGGCGTTGAGCGCGGACGACCAGGAATCTATCCGCCAGCACGCCATTGCCGCCATGAACATCACCCAGCAGGCCAAACTGGCGCTGGCCCTGGCCGATGCCCAGGGCGGCAGCACGGTGCAAACCAATACGGCCTTGCTTGATGGGGTGCGCAAGTTCGTCAACGTGCGCGACCTGGACATTGACCTGATCGACCGCATCAACCCGTTTGACGCCGCCTATGCGGTGCTGGCCAAAGCGATGGATGAAAAATCGCTGCGCCAGGTGCAGGCCAGCATTGCGGCCAAAAAGCTGAGCATTCCTGAAGACGAGGCCCGCGAGCTGGCCAAACGTGCTCTGCAGTTCAAGAACGAGCGCAAGCGCCTGCCCGACCTCAATTCCGCTGATCCGTGGGAAAAGCGCATGGCCGAAGGGATAGCCGCGCTGGCACGTTACCGCGCCCAAGCCAAAGCAGCGCAAGCACAAGGAGAACCGACTCATGGCTGAAATGGATGATGACGACCTGCTGGCGGCGCTGGGTGTAGAAGTCGCCCCGCTCAAGGCAACCAGCCGAACCCCGCGCGAGGAACGCATCATCGCGGGCTTTGAGGACATTTTGCGTTTTCATCAAACGCATGGCCGCGCCCCGCAGCATGGCGAGGGCCGCGATATTTTTGAGCGCCTGTATGCCGTGCGCCTGGATCAGCTGCGCAAGCTGCCGGAAGCCCCCGCCCTGCTGGCGGCGCTTGATACCCCCGGCCTGCTGTCGGGCGTTGCAGCGGTCACCACGGCGGATATTGATGCCTTGGACGAAGACGCCTTGCTGGCCGAACTGGGGATAGGTGAGGTGCCCGCCGACCCCAGCGACATCACTGTGCTGCGCCATGTGCGCTCCACGGCTGAAAAGCGCGCAGCGGAGGAAATTGCCGACCGCACGCCGTGCGCCGACTTTGACCAGTTCAAGCCACTGTTCGAGCAGGTGGAACGCGAGCTCAAATCCGACGTTCGCAAGACGCTGCGTTTCGGGCGCGATACCAGCATTGCCAGCGGCAATTACTTCCTCGTCGGCGGACTGCTGGCCTATGTAGCCGAAGTGGGTGAAGCCATCAAGGCACCGAACGGCGAAAGCGATGCGCGTCTGCGCGTTATTTACGCCAACGGCACGGAAAGCAACTTGCTGCGCCGCTCACTGCAGCGGGCGCTCTACAAGGACGACACGGGCCGACGCCTAACCGATACCGACATGGGGCCGCTGTTTGGCGATGCGCCAGAGCCTGAAGACATTGAAAGCGGCACCATTTATGTACTGCGCAGCCTGTCGGGCCATCCCTTTGTCGCCGAGCACCGCGAGCTGATTCACAAGATCGGCGTAACCGGCGGCAAGGTGGAGGCCCGCATTGCAGGTGCCAGCAAAGACGCCACCTATCTGTTGGCCGATGTGGAAGTAGTCGCGACCTACACGCTGCGCAACCTGAATCACATCAAGCTGGAAAACATTTTCCACCGCCTGTTCGGCGCGGCACAGATCGACCTGACTATCGAAGACCGCTTCGGCCAGAGCGTCAAGCCCAGAGAGTGGTTTCTGGTGCCGCTCCATGTGATTGACGAAGCGGTTGAGCGTATCCGGGACGGGTCAATCACCGAGGTGGTCTATGAACCGAAGACGGCCCGCTTAGTCACTTAGCTCGTATCGAAAGGACACCATGAACCGCGCCAAAAAACTCCTCAAAGCCGTGATGTGGCTGGGCCTGGCCTGCGCTGGGCTGCTCATCGTCGCCTACCTTATCGTCCTTGGCATCAACTGGCGCGACCAGCCGCCCTCGGAGGCCGCTATCCGGCTGTTGAAGCTGTCAACCAGCCAGCCCGCCGTTGCGGACCAGGACAACGCCTATGTTTACATGATGGGCTTCTCGGCGGACCCGGCGCAGGAGCCGCAGGCTCTGGGCGCCAAGCGCATCGCCTCGGCCTTGGCGCTGCTTGAAAAATCTCCCGATGCTTTGATGGGAAATTTACAGGACAAAGAGCACGACTTCAAGCCGCAGCGCCCCGCCGAA
>Ga0302217_10000239_pt1 | contig 14385 bp, 11 predicted proteins | sample II_Fen_N3_3_FD_198779 | JGI IMG/M metagenome (GOLD analysis project Ga0302217, IMG submission 198779) | Peat permafrost microbial communities from Stordalen Mire near Abisko, Sweden - II_Fen_N3_3 | ecosystem: Environmental > Terrestrial > Soil > Wetlands > Permafrost | place: Sweden: Abisko... | reverse complement strand
CCTATGTGCTCTCCAATTCCACAGGAATTTCCAGCAGCCAAAGCCAGCGCATCCGAGTGTGGTGCGACGCCTCCGGAAATATCCAGAGCGAAGGCGCTCGCGATCTTTCTCTGCAGCTTCGGGATGCCCGCGGCCAGGCCGTCGCCCCGACCGGGCTCCACAGCGGCATCTACCTCTATGCCCTGAAAAAGGGCTCGCAAGCGGTGCAGCAGGGAGTGCTCACGGTGCTGCCGTAGCACCTCACTCTGGTGTCGGAGCGCTTGCCTTGGATAGCTCTTCAATGCGGGCGCGCAGAAAATCCACCTTGGGGGATTCGAAGCGGATCTTGGCCGGGACTCCCGGAAGCTCGCAGCGCAGCAGCAAGGCGTGGTGAAAGAAGCCCGCAAGCTCAGGCGGCGGCGTCAAGCGATCATACGGCAGGAAGTAGCGGTTGAATTCGACGCACACTTCCAAACCATCCCGATAGAGGAGAATGCGAAACATCGGCCAGCGGCCACGGAAGAGAGAGATTCTTCCGCCTCCCCAAAAGCTCCCCAGCACCTCGCGCCCTTTGGCAAAGCGCGAAGGCAAGAGATTCCCGACCACCGGCAGCACCAAGGCCAGGGCGATCACCACCGCAGGCAGAAATTGCAGCTCTGGAAGACGCAACAAGCACAGTGCCGAAACCGCAAGCGGCATCAGAAACAGCAGCAAGTTCCCACCCGGCCCGAACGGCAACCATCGCTTACGCCAGCCTGTACTCATCTCTTCCGTCTTGCATCTGTTCATACGTAATCCCCGCAGGCAGGAATATCGTCACAAGTGGGCGATTCTGTTGTGATCTGCATCACACTTGTCAAAAAAGTCCCCCCTACAGAGAGATCCCGGACGCACCTCTTTGCCTCAAATCGTTGTCGGAGGGCTCCGATGAAGGCGCACTGCCACCTCGGAAAGCTCGGGACGCAGCGCAGGGACCTCGCCAAGACACACCTCTCGCACTCGTAGAAGCTCCTGGCCGGCATCCGTAGCAAGCTCCGCGGAAGCCACGCGAGAAAGGAGATCGTCGCACAGGCAACCAAAGGCACGCGCTTCCAGGTGGCACATCCCTAACGCCCGGGACTCGCCAAGCCCCGCGACGAATCCGGCCGCACCGAAATCTCCGAGCAGGGCATGACCGTCGTCGTCGACCAGGACATTGTGGGCATAGAGGTCGCCGTGACAAATTCCGACATTGTGCAAGTGGGCCACCAGGTCCGCGATGCCCGCCAGGACCCGCCAGGCAAAGATCAAGGAAAAGGCGGTTTCTTCCGGGTAAACGTCGCGAGTGCAGGAAGCGCGGCTGGGCGTTCCTCCTAGCACGCGAAAGTGCGGAGGAATCAGCTCCATCACCAGCCCAGCACGGCCTTCGGGATGCCCCGCAAGCCGCCCCACTAGCGGCACCAGATTGGGATGCTTCCCAGCGGCAAGGCAGACGGACATTTCTTCCTCGGGGAGCCCATCACTGGTCATCGCCCCCTTGAAGAGCTTGAGGGCGACCTCGCGAGAGGTGCTGTCAGGATTTGTCAGGCGGCAGCGAGAGATCACCCCCGAAGCGCCTTGCCCTAAGGGCTCCAGCAGCTCCAGGCGGCTCCAATCGACCGTCTCAACCCTCTCCTGAGAAGGCGAGGGGCAGCAGGGATTGCCCGAAAGGGCAAGCCAGGCAAGGCGCGGCAGGGACAGCAGCGAATCCGGGAATTCGTCCAAGCGATTGGCAGCAAGGCGCACCAGTTCTAGGTTACCCAGCCGCGAAAGCGATGCAGGCAGGCGGCGGAGGCGATTGCCGGCCAACATGAGCTTCTGCAGCCTCGGGAGATTTCCGAGGCTCTCGGGCAACTCTTCCAGGAGATTGTCGGTAAGGATAAGCCAGCGGGTGCGCGGCGGAAGGGCGCCAGCCGAGAGATGCGCAATGCGGTTTGCCTTAAAACCGATCATCTCGAGCTCCGGAAGGCGGGCCAGCACCTCGGGCACGACCTCGAAGCGGTTCTGAGAGAGGAAGAGCACGCGCAGCCGCGACAGCCGCGCAAAGTCCTCGGGAAGCTCCGAGAGCAAATTTCCCGAGAGGTCCAGCACCTCCAAGCTTTCGGAGAGGTCCCAAAGCCCCTCCGGAAGCCGCTCGAGCCCCGCCCCGACTAGCGAGAGCTCACGTTGATGGCCGCAATTCATCCGATTCCCCCAAAACTCCCAGAAAGTTAATCCGGATGCATCCGCGCCTTTGCGCGTCGCAAGAAGATTTAAGGCAAGGCGATCTTGCGCGTCCACCCCGAGCCGCGGATCAGTACCGCTCCGTGGATCAGCCCGGAAAGATCCTTTGAGGCACCCGGTGCGAGCACGAAGGACGCCAAATTGCGTCCGTCTAGCGAGACGACGTCTAGCGTGACGCCGGACGAACTTGTGACGCGACTGCCTGCCACTCTCCAAGCCGCCGCACGAACGACCGTTTTGCCGGAAATGGCTGCGATTTCCGAAGAGTCGTCACGAGACCCGGCACCGGCTTTCCACCAGATGCCTCCCAGCTCATAGGCTCCGACATCGGGAGCTCGTCCCAGGTAGCCGTCCGTGATGCCGGGAATTGCCAGTCCCGAATCGACGGCGGAGGCGCCAGCGTTCAGACGAAAGTCGAAGTTGGCCGGGTCGCGCAAGGGAAGAGCGCTCAAGCGGACATTGTGACTCTGATTCAGAGAATCAAAGGAAGAACTGGTGGCGTAGGCGGTGGTCATCAAGTTGTTCCAGAGTCGGTTGCCATAGCTGGAATCAACGCTCGCGTCAGGATGGAGGTACGAATAGGTCACGTTCTTCGCGGCGAAAACCGTATTGTTTGCCCAGAGGATATTCACAGCTGGACGGCTGTAGTTCAGCGCATCGTAGTCGCAGTTCCAAACCACGTTGTGGTGAACCGAGAGGTTGGAGACGAAGTTGTCGACATAGATCCCCATGCCCAACTGGTACGAGTCCGACGAATGAGAGTCGTGCACCCAATTGTGATCGATGCTCGTACCCGCAGCGTCGTTTCCGAAAGTGTAGATGCCTCCAACATCCCAGTTGCGCAAGCCATTGGCGAAGACGTGGTTGTGGTCGATCTGCGATGCCGTGGTCCCGGCCGCCAGGAAGATACAGCCCCGCCCGCAGGAGTCCACAGTGTTGCGCGTCACGCGATGGCCTTTGCCGTGCATCGAGATCCCATTACAGTCGGATCCGGAGTAATCCACATTGCTGATCGTATTGTTTTCGACCAGGTTTCCATTTCCATAGAGGGTGATGCCATCGCCGGCACTCCACTGCAGGCTGCAATTTTTCACGATATTGGAATCCCCAAAGATTCCGATGCCCATGCCAGAATACTTGATGTTAGTCCATTCGTGTCGCGTCCAGCTAGAAGTGCTCACGGCATTTACTGTGGAGATGAAATGCGACAAGTAACGCATGGAAAGCCCCTGCAGCCGACAGCGCTTGGATTGATTCAGGTTGGCAGCGGCCCCGAAGATGGAGAGATCTTGCACCACGACGTCGGTACGGCTGGATAGATCCAGAGCCCAGGTGCGCGTCTTGCCTTCCACCAGGATCTGATTGGGTTGCTTCCCGGCGTCCGGTTTGAAGTAGAGGGTGTCGTTCTTCCAGAGCCATTCGCCAGCGGTATCCAGCGCGGCCAGGACTCCGCTGAGGTATCCGATGCCATCTCCGGTGTTGCTGGCGTAGGAATTCCCTGTGATCGTCAATGCTCCCGAGGATACGCCGGTCACGGTTGCGCTCTGAGCCACCCAGCGCAAGCCAATCATGGCCCACACAGTCGCTCCGATCCAATTGCGATCTAGCGGGGGGAAGGCCGATGAAGTGAGCGAAGTCGAGTCCATCGTCACCGGAATCGTGCCAGGACGGAAGATATTGCGCCCGCTGTTGGGAAAACGCGCTTCGGGCATCGGCATCTGGTCCTGGAACAGCTGGCTTACCGGCAGCGGAGCCGGTGCAAACCAGATGGAATCGGATCTCATCGTCCAATTTCCGATCGAATCGCAACCGGAAAGGATGGCCGTTTCGCCAGGTGCGCCCGCCAAAACGATGGGAGAGGTCGGGGTACCAGAAACGGAGGGGCGGAACGTCTCACGGTAGACGCCGCCATGAAGCAAACATGTGTCGCCGGATCGCAGCAGACTTGCAGCCTTGGCTAAGGTCTTAAATGGGGCCTGAGCCGTTCCCGAGGCGGCGTCGTTTCCGCCATTCGAGACATGAAAAGTTGAGCCAAAGGCGAGACCGACAAAAAAGAGTGGCCCGAAAAGAGGCATGCTGAAGCGAAAAGACACTTTGGGCAATCCTTGGTTGAAATCACGAATTTTGGCATAATCTTTGTCGTAAAGCTCTCGACAAAGGTTCGCATTCAATGCGTTTCAAACCCTCCCCTTAGGGGGCCGGTCGCCGTGGCATTTCTTGAACTTCTTCCCGCTGCCGCAGGGACAGTCGTCGTTGCGTCCCAAGGGAAGCGGAGGAAGCATCCGCCCCGAGCGGTAGCTCCAGCATCCCGCCTGGCGCAGAAAGAGGGAGCGCTCGTGCAGTTGAGCCACTTGCCCATTCTCAAAGTGGAAAGCCACGAACTCCACTTCGCCGCGCTCTGCCTCCGGCGGCAGCAAAGCCACGATGCGCAGACCAATCCAGCGCACCGTCCTAAGCGTCTCCTCCAGGGCAACCCGATCCTCAGGGCGTCGCGCCTCGGGATGAAGCGTGGCTTCCAGGTAGTCAGCCAACCCCAGCGCAAAGGCGCTGTAGCGCGAGCGCATCAGCGCCACCGGAGTCGCAGGCAAGGCCGTACCGAGATGAAAAGGGGCACAGCAGCCCCCGTAGGGAAGCCCCGAGCCGCATGGACACAAATCTGTCATATTGGCTCAGGCGCGGATGAAATTTGTCATCACCTTGGCTACTTCCCCAAGCGCCGTGAAGGTGCAACCGTCGGCGTAGGGGCTGCCGTTTACAAGCAGGACGTTCATGTCATCTCCTTTGGTGCCGCCAAAGTAAACGAGCACTCACGTATAGACAAGAACGGACTAGAAGTGCGCGAACGTCCCTTCGTCTGAGGAATCGTCGCGGTGGTTGCGCCCGCGCGCCGCCTTGGGGGCGCCCCGCGACGGGACACGGCCACGCAAGAAGGGCGAGCTCGCCTCGGATTTCCCGGTATTAAAGTAGCTGATGGCCTCCTGGAGCTTCACGGCATGCGAGCTCATCTCCTCAGAAGTGGCCGAAAGCTGCTCGGAGGACGATGCCGTACTCTGCGTCGCCTGCGAGAGCTGAGTCACCGAGGTGTTGATCTGCTCAAGGCCGGAGGTCTGCTCCTTGGAGGCCGCGGTAATTTCCTGCACCAAATCGGCGGTCTTCTTGATCGAGGGGACCAATTCGTCCAGAAGCCTTCCCGCCTGCTCGGCAAGCGTCACCGAATTGCCAGCCACCGAACCAATCTCCTGGGCCGCCACCTGGCTGCGCTCGGCAAGCTTCCTGACCTCGGCGGCCACCACGGCAAAGCCCTTGCCGTGCTCGCCGGCACGCGCCGCCTCGATGGCAGCGTTCAGCGCTAAGAGATTCGTCTGGTAGGCGATGTCGTCGATGATGCCGATCTTCTCGGCAATGCGCTTCATGGCCATCACCGTTTCCTTCACGGCGTCCCCGCCATCCTTGGCGCGGCTAGCCGACTGCCCGGCGATGTCGTCAGTGACGCGGGCGTTCTGGGCATTCTGCGCCACGGTGGCGGTGATCTCCTCCACGGCTGCCGATGTCTCCTCCACGTTGGCCGCCTGCTCGGAGGCCGTCTGCGAGAGCGACTGCGAGGACGAGGAAATCTCCTCGGAAGCCGAAGCCAGCGAATCGGCGCTTTCGCGGATGACCTCGAGAGTATTGCGCAGAGACTCGCACATGCCCTTCATGCTGTAGAGCAGGCTCGACTCGTCGCCCGGACGGACCTTGACATCCACGGTGAGATCTCCGGCAGCCACCTTGCGTACGATCTCGGCGGCGTAGTCGGGATGGCCTCCGATGCGGGAAAGCAACCCACGAGTCATCTCCCGCATGCTGTAAAGCAAGCTCTTGGTGTCACCAGGGCGCAATATGGCATCGCTCTCGAAGTCGCCGGTCGCCACGCGCCGCACCACCTCGGCAGCATAGGCAGGCTCCCCGCCAATCTCTCCCGTGACTAGGCGAGCGACATACACGCCCAACGCCATTGCTAGAAGAAAGGCCGCACCAATGACCAGAATCAGGATCATGGCGATTTTTCCCACCGCATCGTCCGAGACCTTCTTGGTGGCGACGGCATCCGAGACCTCAAGCGCCATGATCTGCTCCATGGTCTTATCAATCTCCATGGTGCGTGGACGGACCTCGGCGAAAAACTCGGCGCGTGCGGCATCGGGCTTCTCTTGGTCAATCAGGGCAAGGAAGCCTTGGACCGCCTTCTCCCAAGGGATCCACTGGGCATCGAAATTCGTCCAGATCGCCAATTCCTCAGGAGAAAGCTTGCGCGCCTTCTCCTGGGCCACCACGGCAAACAAGGCGACCTTGGTCTTTTCCATCGACTCGGCCACGGCAGCGCGCTTCTGGGCGTCAGGAGCGATGAAGTAATTGTTGGCCAGACGGATCCACATCAACTGGCGACTGCGCGCCTCGCCGACATGGTTCAGGGCGACGACGTTGCGGTCATACATGCCATCGAGCATGCCTCGCATGTCGGTGAGCATGCTCATCGCGTAAGCTCCCACCGCGACAGCCATCAGGGCCACGGCGGCAAAGGAGAACAGCAGCTTGTGAAGCAGCTTCAGGTTCTTGAACCATTGCATTGGGTTTGTCCTTTCGAGGGTGCCGGAAAGCGGTGAGGACCATCCTCCCAATATTTTCACGAGATCGCCGTAGCAATGTTGCGACCTCCCCCCTGCTAAGCAAATCACCCAAACACGCCACGTACAGAACAATGTTTTGTTACATTATTCTGTATGAACGAACAGGAAGACCTGATCTCCAAGAAGGAACTGCTGGAAACCACCAACATTTCCTACGGGCAGCTCTACCGTTGGAAGCGCAAGGGGCTCATTCCCGAGAGCTGGTTTCGCAAGAAATCCGCCTTTACCGGCCAAGAGACCTTTTTCCCGCGACAGGAAATCCTCGAACGGGTGGAACGAATCAAAGGCATGAAGGAGGACGTGGCCCTTTCGGAGCTTGCCGACCTGCTTTCTCCCACCCCTTCGGGCGATCCCCTTTCCATTGAGGAGATCGCAAGACGAAACATCGTTTCGCAGGCAACTTTCGATCTGCTGCAGGAAGCCGCCTGGGAAGACGGAGCGCAGCCCCTTTCCGACCCGATCCCCTTCGGAACAGCTTTCCACGCCCACCTCAGCGAAACGCTCTTGGGCGATGGGAAACTCGCCCGCGAAGAGGTCCTCCTGGTCTTCCGCACTCTGGAAGAAGCGCGTGGCGCCGAACGTTCCGAGGAACCGGGAGAGCTCGTGCTGGTCAGGAAGCGCGGCGTCGCCTTGTGTCTTGTCCACCGCGGCGAAGTGCTCTTCGACCGGGAAGCGCGAACGGTGCTAGAAATGGATCTTGCCCGCGCCCTCACTGATTTTCGATGGCTTTTGAAAGGAGAACGAACATGAACCCCAATACCGGCGACGACATGCGTATCGCCCGCAACCTGAGCCTCATGGGCACCTGCGACCACGGCGGCGGACGTTTCCGCAAGGTCTCCATCATGGGACAGGTGCATTTCCAGGAGGATCTGCGCTGCCTTTCCTTCTCGTGCATGGGCAAGGCCTGGATGGAAGGCGCCTTTCGCAGCGCCAAGACCAGTGTCATGGGCGAACTCACCCTGGAAGGTCCGGCGGAGGGAGGACGCATCTCGGTGATGGGACGTGTCTTCTCTGGCAATCTCTCGGCCCAGAGGCTCGATGCCATGGGCGAACTCACGGTACACGGGAAGCTGGAGGCCGAAGAGGTGAAGCTCCTGGGACGGCTCACCATCGAGGGAGACTGCAATGTCGACCGCTTTCGCTCCTACGGCGACTTCGACATCTCGGGACTTCTCTCAGTAGACGACCTCTCGCTCACGCCGGGAAGCCGTTGCCGGGCTGGCGAGATCGGCGGGGCGCATATCGAGGTGCGCCGCTACTTCTGGCGCCACGGGGTCGCAGAAGTCTTCCGGGCACTTTCCGGATTCCTCCATGAGCGCCGTCTGGAGGCCCGCACCATCGAGGGGGACGAGATCTTCCTGGAGGACGTCACGGCCGAACTGGTGCGCGGCACTCGGGTGACTATCGGAAAAGGCTGTCGCATCGCCCGGGTGGAATACGGCGAACTCTGCCATATCCATCCGAAGGCCGAGGTGGGCGAGAGCATCCAGGGCTGAGGCGCCGACGCCAAAACCAGGAAGAAGTTTTCCAGCACATTGAAGCCGCCAGCAAAACCGGGGGGCCCAGATGATCCCTGCGGGATAGATTCAGCAAGAATCATTTCGCACAAGGAGCACCGATGAATCTTGCCAAACCAATTTCACTTAGCCTCCTCTTGGGCATGGCCTCGGCCCAGGCGAGCTACCAGTGGAACAGCGTGCAGGTGTGGGGCGGCGGCTATGTTCCTGGCGTCGCCTTCCATCCGCTGTCCAAGTCGCTGGCCTACCTCCGCACCGACGTGGGCGGGGCCTACAGGATGAATGCCGACAAGTCGTCCTGGACACCGCTCACCGACATGTTCACCAACGGCGCCGACATGGGATCGATCGCCCTGGGGCTGGATGAGGCCGACACCAATTATGTCTACCTGACCGGCGGCATCGATCTGAGCGTTGCCTGGGCTGGTGGCGGCTCGTTCATGCGTTCCGCCGACCGCGGCGCGACCTGGACAAAAACCGCCCTGACCAGCACCAACGTCACTGGCACCAACAGCGCCAAGCTCACCTCCAAAGGGGAAATCTGCCTGGGCGGAAACGCCACCGGACGCGGCATGGGCAATCGCATCGCCGCCAAAGGGACCACCATCTACCTGGGAACCAACCAGAACGGCCTGCTAAAGAGCACCGACCGCGGAACCACCTGGGCCACCGTCAAGATCTTCGGCGACACCGCAGGCATCGGCGCCGTGCAGTTCGATGCGGCCGGCAACGTCTACGCCGCGCCCTACTCCGGAGGCATCTACAAGAGCAGCGACGGAAGCTCCTGGACACAGCTTAGCGGATTCACCGGAACCGTCTACCAGATGAGCTACTCGAAGTCCACCAACACCATCTGGCTGACCTCGAACACCTCCTCTCCGCTCGACCAGAACAACGCGGGTGGCGGCAGCGTCTGGACCTTCGACGCGACCGCCAAGACCTTCGCCAAGGTGACCATGCCGGCAAAGGGCGGCAAAGACTACGGCTACCTCGGCGTCAGCGTGAACCCCAGCAACACCAAGGAAGTCGCGATCAGCACCGGCGGCTGGTGGAAGGGAAATGCCGGCCCCAGCAGCAGCTCTTTCGTGCCTCACGAAGCGGTCTTTCTGACCCGTGACGGCGGATCCACCTGGACGGACATCCTCGCCAAAGGCAGCTTCGATGCCGCCAGCGCCTACAGCTCGGCGACCAGCAATCCCCATTGGCTCTCGGCCCTGGCCATCGACCCGAGCGATCCCGATCACGTGGTCTTCGGAACCGGTTACGGCATCTGGAGCACCTTCAACGCCACAGCATCCACGCCGACATGGACCTTCACCGACAATGGCGTCGAGGAGACCGTGCCGCTGGCCCTGGTGAGTTCCACTTATGGCGCACCTCTCGTAAGCGCCGTCGGCGATGTGGACGGCTACTATCACACGCACCTCTCCGTCCCGCCCTCCACACGGCATCAGATCGAAGCGGGAACCAACTTCGACCTCTCCTACGCAGGGCAGGCTCCCAACAAAATGATCCGCATCTTCAAGGAAGCGACCAAGGGGCTCGGCGCTTACTCGAACGACGGCGGCAAGACCTGGACGGCCTTCAAGAGCTATCCGCCCTTCGTGGCGGTCCAAGGAAACGCGACCTACACCAACGAATCGAACTTTGCCGCGATCTCGGCCGACGGCAAATCAATCGTCTGGAACATGCAGAAAAACGGCGTGTACTACTCGACAGACAACGGTACGACCTGGACGGCATCCAAGACCAGCGCATCGCTCCTGACCACTGCCGACGGAGGATTCCATGTGATCGCCGACCGCGTGGCCGCCGGGACCTTCTACATCTACAACGGCGGCACGGGAAAGCTCTACAGCAGCACGGACAATGGCGCCAACTGGACCGCCGCGAACACTCCGCTCCAGTACGACGACTCCTGGGCATACGGCTACTTCCGGGTTTTCGCCTCTCCCAAGCAGGCCGGCGAACTCTGGTTCACGCAGGGAATACACGCAGCGGGTAGCTGGATCGGCAAGGTCGGAAGCGACAACATCGTCTACCGCTCCACAAACGGAGGCAAGACCGTCTCGAAGGTCAGCGGACTGGCGAGCGCCACCTACATCGGATTTGGCAAAGGGAGTACCGATGCGATTCCGGCCATCTACGTCGTAGGGACCAACTCCAGCAGCGTGAACGGCATCTTCCGCTCCGTCGACGACGGCGCCACCTGGACGCAGGTCGACGATGCGGCCCACAAGTACGGAGGCGCATCCATCGTCATTGGCGATCCGTGCATCTTCTCTCGCATCTACATCACCGGATCTGCGCGCGGCATCCTCTACGCCGAGGACGGGGCCAACAAAAACTCCTGCGCCGACCGCATCGACGGCGGCAGCGCCACGAGCATCCCCTCACGCAGCGCCTCGGCTCTGGCATCGCAGACGTTTTACCGCGCCGGTTCCCAGTTGGTGTCCGACGCGCCGATCCAGCTGTACGGCCTGAACGGACGCCTGCTGCGCCAGTCCCAGCTGAACGGCTCGACCTCGAGCTTGTCCCTGGAAGGCATGAACCGCGGGCTGTTCCTGGCCAAGAGCGGAGCCCAGGTCATCAAGGTGAACGTCCAATAGCCGCTTTCGGAAATTGTCCCACCAGCCTCGGAAATCCTTCCGGGGCTTTTTTGTTCAGAAGAGGTCAGGAAGCCAGGCAAAGCGACGCGCCAAGCGGCTCAAGAATCCTGGCCGCAGCTCTTCTTCCGCCACCGCACCGTCAAGGACATAGCGTCCTTCCATGAGAGCCTCCAAGAGTTCCTCGGGAGTCTCTACGATCCGGCCCCCACCGCTTGCCCGCAAGGCTTGGGCCGTGGCGTAGCCCCATGCCACGCCAAGGAAGCCGACGCCAGCGGCTTGGGCGGCCTCGGCGTCGCGCGGCTCGTCGGCCACCAGGACGACTTGCGAGAGAGCGATCTCCTGCTGTTGCGCCAGATGGCGGAGCCGTTCGCGCTTTCCCGAGAGACCAAGGCCGGCCTCCAGCAGTCCCGGCTCGGGAACGCCGTTCTCCCGCAGAGCGCGACGCACCAGAGCCAGGCCGTTGGTGGTGAGAATCCCCCACTCGACTCCAAGGCTGTCTAGCGAGCAGAGCAGATCCGCCATGCCGGGAAAGAAGGCAATCGGCTCCGGGTCCCCATGCAACAGCGTGCGGCCTCGCCACAGCAGCGGCGGCACTTTCCACCACGGCACCTTCAGGGCGGCAAGGACCTCGGCGAGAGGGCGCGATCGCAACGCCTGCAGCCCTTCCGGGCCGGGGTCATTTAAGCGCAGCTCACGAGCAAGCTGCGGCCACAGACGCAGCAGCCGCGGCAGCGTATCGGCCAGGGTACCGTCGAAGTCGAAGAGCACGAGCATCTCTGCAAGGTAGCCTTGCAGAAACAATCAATGAGAAAGGGCGCCCCCCCGATCCCAGCCTATCGGCGAAAGCATCGATCGTTGTGGCTGTGACCGGGGTCGGGCTGCCTGCCGGGCCCCCGCCCGCCGATATTGGATCGGGCATGGTTCGGCTGCGCTCACCACAAGTGCCCGATCCCTACGATGGGGCGGGTGTCCCGGGCCTTGCGGCCGGCATCCCTGGCGCGTGGGGTGCCAAATTTTGTCTGGTGCCGCTCAGCCTGTCAGTTGTGGTTCAGGATCATCTTCTCGAAGGTGCCGCGATCGGTGCGGATGCGGGCCAGATAGATGCCCGACTTCAGGCCGGCGAAGGAAAGCCCCGTGATGCCGACAGACTCAAGCACCCGAGAACCGTCCACCGCATAGAGCTCGGCCGAGCGCATCGTGACTCCCTGGCTCACCGTGATGAGGCGGTTCTGGAGGTCGATGCGGATGGGATTGACAAGAATTGTCTGACTCTGGATGCCGGTCGTGGGAGTGCTGGCAGTGCCTTCGCCCTGGATCAGAACTAGCGAAGTGGCGTAGTTGGTGATGGCGGCCTTCAGGGGAGCATTGACGAGGTGGGAAGTGTCATCTACCGAATCCACGAAGGTCCATTGGAAATCGCCTCCCTGTATGCGACCGGCCGTAGCCTTGACCTTGGCCACCAGCACCGAAGGGCTGTCGGCCACGTAGCTGTACATGGTGCTCTTTACGTCGAAGTTGTTGTAGGTGTGCGCGCCCGAGTAGGACTTGACGGTAGCGGGAACGATGTCGGTCCGCTTAGCGACCACGTAGGCGTCAAACTCCGTGGTGGGGTTGGGATAGGTGGTGTTGCCGTAAGCCGCAAAGCGATAGCTCCCGACCATGGTGTTGTTGTAGGCCTTGATCATTCCCCCCACTTCGCTCGAGAAGGTGCCCAGATTCTTCTCGTCGCGCTTATTGGCCGAGTCGTCCCACACGTCCGAGCCCTGCAGCGAGATCATCATGGGGTGCTTGCAGTTGCGGAAGTAGTTGGCTTCCAGGAAGAGCGAGGAGCTGTCGGTGGAGCCGGCACCGTACTTGGCGTTGCCGTCGTAGTAGTTGTTGTAAATGTGGGCCGAGTAGAAGCGCACGCGTGGGTGGCGCGAATCGGAGTGGTCGAACCAGTTGTGGTGGTAGGTGATGAAAAGCCCGGTGTCGGTATTTTCCGAAAGCCCCAGAAGACTCGACTTGCCGTTGTCCCAGAAGTGGTCGTGGTCGATGGTCACGTAGGAGGACTTCTTGACGTCCATGGCGCCATCGCCCTTGATCTGGTCGGCATCGGAACCGGCGTCGCCGTAGAAGTGGTCGTTGTTGTGGATCCAGACGTAGTAGTTGCTCTGCTGCAGGCCGATGTCGTCGCCAGCAGTGCTGTTGACGTTCATCACGCCAATGTTGCGCACCTCGACGTTGGTGGCACTGATGAGACGCACGCCCCAACCGTTGGCGGTGGCGTCGTTACCCACGCCTTCGAGGGTGATGTGACTGGTCGCGAGATTGCTGTTCTCAATAACGAGATCGCCCCCCTCCATGGTGTCGGCATCGGTCACGTTACCGACCATGCGGATGATGAAGGGACGGCTATCGTAGCCCTTCTTGACGCCGTAGAGGATGTTCTGGATGCCAGTATAAGTGGTCTTGGTGCCCTTGCTGCTCGTGACCACGGCAGCAGAAACGGTGTTCTTGGTCTTTTGGGTGAGATAGACAATCACGGCGGCGTCCATGGGGGTGCCGTCCGCCTTATAGGCACTGGGATTGTGGCCGTTTGCGAAGGCAAAACCGGTGCGATCGAAGGCGGAGACGCTGAGGGCGCTGGTGGTGGCTGCAGTCTTTTCTACGCCCGCGACCACGGGCACCACCTTGAGGGTGTAGCTGCCAGCGGCAAGTCCAATGGCATCGGCCCGCCAATAGGAGCCGTAGCTGCGGATCAGGGGATTGTCGAGCTTCTGATTCGTCGCGCTCCCGCCGGTGACATAGACATGGAAACTGTCGATGGTGCCGGAAGAGGTCCACTCCACGTGGGCAGCCTCAAACCAGCCACCGGCACTCTTGATGGTCACGGTCTGCGCCTGGAGGGCGATGGCACCGCCCAGGATTCCGATGAGTAAAGATCGAACCTTCATGACTCCCCTCCCCTATAGCTTCATGGACACCGCACAGGCGGCTGAAGAGAAGCTAGAGAGAGGAGTCAGCTATGGCCGGACATCCGGGACAGCAAGTGTTGAAGGCGAGTCAACCTCTTTAGGGAAGCACGAAAGGGGCGCAACCTTGGGAGCCGACGACCAGATAAACTCGCCCCTTGCGGAAGGCTCCGTTTCCAGCATCGAAACTTGCTGTCCCCTGAACAGGAGCTGCCTTAGCTACAAGCGTACCCTTGAGATCGTAGACCGCCACCTCGCGACTGGAGGTCACAGAGAGATGCGTTCCGTTCCAGCGAATCCCTGTTCCAGATTTGCGTACCGTCGACTCGACTCCAGAAGCACGAGTTCCAATCACGAAGGAATCAACCGGGCTCGTGTCTTTGCCTGCCAAGACCCTCCAGTAATAAGCGCCCTT
>Ga0302217_10000235_pt1 | contig 14579 bp, 11 predicted proteins | sample II_Fen_N3_3_FD_198779 | JGI IMG/M metagenome (GOLD analysis project Ga0302217, IMG submission 198779) | Peat permafrost microbial communities from Stordalen Mire near Abisko, Sweden - II_Fen_N3_3 | ecosystem: Environmental > Terrestrial > Soil > Wetlands > Permafrost | place: Sweden: Abisko... | reverse complement strand
TTGGCCAGCGTCAGCATCAACGTGGCGGACAGCAACAGCTTCACCGTGCGGGGGTAGTGTCTTAGTGTGGCAAGCATCCTGCTCTCATTCCATGAAGGTAACGCGACCATTGCAGCCGGTCACCTTACCCCAGGAACCTGAAAAAAAGCAGGCGTTGCCGGCGGATTATTGCTTGACCGGGGTGATCTCGAGGATGGTGCCGTTGGTGGTTTTGAGCAGCACAAACTTATCGCCGACACGGGCCCATTGGCTGTCCTCTTCGGGCTGCTTCAAGCCGCGTTTTTTCCAGTCACTGACCGCCAATTCTTTGCGCATCAGCATATCCGGCGCACGGTCGCCCTCTTTCAAGTCACGGGCATTGATGTTGGAAGGCTGCACGGTTTCCTGCGGGGTATCACCGGCCTGCACGACAACGCTGGCGGTGGACAGGCTGGCAGCGACCAGCAGGCAGGCGACGAGGGACTTGGACTTCATGGGTGCTCCTTCAAGTAATGAGGCGTACCCAGGTTCCGACCGCAGGCGTGTGGAATCATTCAGCCCAACCCCGATCTCTTGGCTTCCCCCGCCCCAGTGGCGAGGGAGCTTGCTCCCGCTGGGCTGCGCAGCAGCCCCAAAAGGCCCGACCCCGAACCACCCGAACAAACGCGGTGAATGGATGAGGCCAGCTTCGCTGCCCAACGGGAGCAAGCTCCCTCGCCACAAGGAGTTCGCCGCAGCGCCTGCGCCAGTGCGAATAAATGCCGCCCCAACGCCATCACGCATTGCCACCATGAAAATATTCATGTAATTTTTCATGAAATTTAACGAAATAAATTTCATGAACCAACAAGAAGAACTCGAAGCCCTCGCGATCCTGATCCACGACCTGCGCAAGTACAAGAAACTCACCCTCGCGCAATTGGCACAAAAGATCGAGCGTTCGGTGGGCTTCCTGTCCCAGGTCGAACGAGGCCTGTCACGCCCGACCGTGGCGGACCTGACCGCGATCAGCCACGCCCTTGACGTGCCCACCACCTATTTCTACAGCCTGAGCAAGCCCAAGGCCATCAACTGGGTAACGCGCCCCAACGAGCGGCGCACGGTGTATTACGCCAATGGCATCACCGACATCCTGGTCTCCCCCAGTATGAACGGCGCGTTTTCGATGCTCGACAGCCTGCTGGCCCCCGGTGCCAACAGCGGCGAGCAGACCATGAGCGACCGCGCCGAGCAGGCCGGTTTTGTACTGGAGGGTGAGTTGACGCTGTGGCGGGAAGGTGAAGCCGATTCGGTCACCCTGCGCCAAGGCGACAGCTTCCACCTGGCCAGTTTCGCCCGCTGCCGTTACGCCAACCTGACCGAACTGCCCGCCCGCGTGCTGTGGGTTTACAACTAGGAGCTACACCCGTGAAAAGCCATTCCTCCACGCTGCTGGCCGAAGTACGGAGCTTTCGCCAGAACCACCCCGACGTGCGTTACGTTGACCTGATCGCCCTGGACATCCCCGGGCATTTCTACGGCAAGCGCTACCCGGTGGAGATGCTGGAAAAAGTCGCCGCCGGCAGCCCGTTGAAGCTGCCGCAGAACGCCGTGTTGCTGGGGGTTCAGGGCGGGTTGTTCAAGATCGGTGACTACTGCTTCAACGACGGCGACCCCGACGCCAACCGCCGTCTGGTGCCAGGCACGCTCACACCGGTGAGCTGGGAATCGCAGCCACTGGGCCAGATGCTGATCACCTCGGACGGCACGCAAGCGCCTATTGAATTCGAACCGCGGGAAGTGTTGGCCAAGGTCCTGGAACGCCTGCACCACAAGGGCATTCATCCGGTGGTGGCCTTCGAACTGGAGTTTTACCTGTTCGACAAGAAGCTCGACAACGGCCTGCCGCAATTCGCCCGCGACCCGTTGAGTGAAGACGCCGACGACCAGCCCAACCTGCATATCGAGCGACTGTCGCGCTTCAGCGAGGTGCTTGACGATATGGCGCAAACCGCCAAGGACCAAGGCATCGACATCACGGTGATCACCGCCGAACTCGGCCCCGGCCAGTTCGAGATCAACTTCGGCCACTTGGACGATGGCCTGCGCGCCGCCGACTGGGCCGCCCTGTTCTGCCGCAGCACCCGGGGCGTGGCGCTAAAACACGGCTACCGCGCCAGCTTCATGGCCAAGCCCTACCTGCAATTCCCCGGCAGCGGCATGCACGTGCATGTCAGCCTGTACGACGGCGCCGGCAACAACTTGCTCGCCGCCCATCAACAACAGCCCCTGCGCCACGCCGTGGCCGGTTGCCTGGAGCTGCTGCCGCACTGCATGCCGATCTTCTCGCCGAACCACAACGCCTTCCGCCGCCTGGGCGGTACGGTCAACGCGGCCACCCGTGCGAGCTGGGGCTTTGAAGACCGCGATGCGTGCGTGCGCATCCCGGAATCCGACCCACGCAACCTGCGCATCGAACACCGCCTGGCCAGCGCCGATGCCAACCCCTATCTGGTGTTGGCGGCGATTCTGGTGGGGTTGGAGCATGGGCTTGAAGCCCAGCGCGAACCCATCGCCCCACTGAACGACGACCGCAACAGCGGCACCGACTTCCCCCTGGAAATGCTCGAGGCTGTGCGCGCCATGCAACATCAAGCGGTATTGCGCGATAAGCTGGGCGCAGAATTTGTCGACGTGTACTGCGAGAACAAACGCCAGGACCACTTGGCGTTTCAACAGGAGATCAACACGCGGGAATACCGCTGGTTTCTCTAACCCCCCATGGAATCACCGATGACCGACCAAAGCGCCCCGGCCCTCAAGGAAATCTTCAACCTCGAACGCCTGCAACACATCGCCACCGAGATGACGGCGGTGTACCCGGCGTTCGACGCCAAGGGGTTTCTCAAGCACGCCAAGGCCGGGCTGGCCGAGTTGTCGGTGATGCAGCGCATGGCGCGGGTCAGCGACAGCCTGCATGCGGTGATCCCGCTGGACTACCCGCAGACCCTCAAGCTGCTCTATGCGCTCGCACCGCGTTTGAACAGCGGGTTTGTCAGCCTGTTCCTGCCACACTACGTGGCGAGTCATGGCCGGGATGACTTCAAGCGTTCCATGGCTGCACTCAAATACTTCACGACCTTTGGTTCTTCCGAATTCGCGATCCGGCACTTCTTGCTGCACGACTTCGAGCGCACCCTGGCGGTGATGCAACAGTGGTCGCTGGATGACAACGACCACGTGCGCCGCCTCGCCAGCGAAGGCTCGCGACCGCGACTGCCGTGGTCATTTCGCCTGGCCGACGTGCAGGCCAACCCCGAGCTGTGCGCGTCGATCCTCGACAGCCTCAAGGCCGACAGCAGCCTCTATGTGCGCAAGTCCGTGGCCAACCACCTCAACGACATCACCAAGGACCACCCCGATTGGGTGCTCAGCCTGATCGAAGGCTGGTCGCTGGATAACCCGCACACTGCGTGGATCGCGCGCCATGCGCTGCGCAGCCTGATCAAGCAAGGCAACACTCGTGCGCTGACGATCATCGGCGCGGGAGCCAAGGCCGAGGTCAAGATTGATCACCTGCGCGTCACCCCGGCGGTGATCAAACTGGGGGAGCGGATCAACCTGACCTTCAGCCTGGAATCCACTGCCGCCGCGCCACAGAAACTGGTGGTGGACTACGCCATCGACTATGTAAAAAGCGCCGGCCACAGCGCGGCCAAAGTGTTCAAGCTCAAGGCCTTTACCCTTGGCGCAGGCGAGCACCAGCGCATCAGCCGCGAACAACATATCCGTGAACTGACCACGCGCAAGCACTACCCCGGCAAGCACGCGGTGCATGTACTGGTGAATGGGGAACGGTTGGGCAGTGCGGAATTCGAACTGCGCGACTGACTCAGTTCAAGCAACACCACAGATCCAATGTGGGAGGGGGCTTGCCCCCGATAGCGGTGAATCAGTCATGCATGTTTTGGCTGACACACTGCTATCGGGGGCAAGCCCCCTCCACATTTGGATCTCCATAGATCAGATAGACCCTGATCTGCTTTTGCTCTGCTCTTGCTTGGCCTTATAGCCGACCTGATCGTGGAAGCCGAATCCGGTCAAACGTGTGGGAGGGGGCTTGCTCCCGATGGCGGTGCTTCAGTCACCTTTGCATTGACTGATATGCCGTCATCGGCAGCAAGCCCCCTCGCAAATTTTTGATCCGGTTTCTTCAGGTGGACTCGCCGAGCAACAGCGGCTGCTCGCGCGCACACAACTCCACCACGTAATCCCACAGCACCCGCAGCCGCACCGACTTGTGCAGTTCCCTGCGCGAGCTGATCCAATAACTGCGCTCAATCCCCTCCCCCGGCAGCAACGACACCAAGTCCGGATCACTGGCCGCCATAAAGCACGGCAACACGGCTATGCCCAGCCCGGAACGTGCCGCCTGGTGCTGGGCGATCACGCTGGTGCTGTGGAACACCACCTTGGGGTTGCGACAGAAACTGCTGAGGAGTTTCAGTTCCTGGCTGAACAGCAGGTCGTCGACGTAATCGATCCAGGCATGGGCGGCAAGGTCTTCACGTTTTTCAATCGGCGGGTTGCGCGCCAGATAAGCGCGGCTGGCGTAGAGCGCCAGGCGATAGTCGGTGAGTTTGCGCGTGACCAGTTGATCGACGCTGGGGCGTTCGAGGTGGATGCTGATCTCGGCTTCGCGGTTGAGGATGCTGACGAAACGCGGCACGGCCACCAACTCCACTTCCAACCCCGGATAGCGCTCAAACAGCCCGCCCATGCGACTGGCGAGGAACATCACCCCCAGCCCTTCGGCCACGCCCAGGCGGATCTTGCCCAGGGGTGCGGCGGTGTGGGTCAGTTCGTCTTCGGCCAGCAGCGCGACGTTTTCCATGGCTTCGGCATGTTTGAGCAGGGCCTCGCCGGACGGCGTCAACTCATAGCCGTGGGCGTGCTGCACGAACAACGCGGTGCCGAGGCTTTTCTCGATGGCCTCGATATGCCGCGCCACGGTGGCGTGGGTGGTTTTCAGGCGTTGCGCGGCGGTGAGCAGGCGGCCGCTGCGCTGCAACTCGAGAAAAAACCGCAGGTCATTCCAGTCGAACATAGCGCCTCCAATCCGTGAGCCTGGGCCGCGCTGTTTAAAAACGCACAGCCGCTGGGTAAAAACTAACATTTTTAAGACGAAAACTAACAACTAGGATGGAGCCAATAAGAAAAACAAGCGAGACCTCAGATGCCCACTGCAACTGCTGAATACGATTACATCGTCGTAGGCGCCGGCCCCGCAGGCTGCCTGCTGGCCAATCGACTGTCCGCCAACCCCGCCCACCGTGTGCTGTTGCTTGAAGCCGGTGGACGCGACAATTACCCCTGGATTCATATCCCCGTCGGCTACCTGTTCTGCATCGGCAACCCACGCACCGACTGGTGCTTCAAGACCGAAGCCCAAGCCGGCCTGCAAGGCCGTGCCCTGAGTTACCCGCGGGGCAAGGTGCTCGGCGGTTGTTCGTCGATCAACGGCATGATCTACATGCGCGGCCAGGCTCAGGATTACGACGGCTGGGCGGCGGAAGGTAACGCCGGCTGGGCGTGGAAAGACGTGCTGCCGCTGTTCAAGCAAAGCGAAAACCATTTTGCCGGCGGCTCGGAATTTCACAGCGATGGCGGCGAATGGCGGGTTGAACAACAACGGCTGTCGTGGCCGATTCTGGATGCCTTCCGTGAGGCTGCGGCGCAAAGCGGCATCGCCAACATCAGCGACTTCAACCAGGGCGATAACGAAGGCTGCGGTTACTTCCAGGTCAACCAGAAGGCCGGCGTGCGCTGGAATGCGGCCAAGGCGTTCCTCAAGCCGATCCGCCAGCGGCCGAACCTGACCGTGTTGACCGAGGTGGAAGTCGACCGCGTATTGCTGGAGAACGGCCGCGCGTCGGCAGTGCTCGGGCGTCAGCACGGCCAACAGCTCAGTTGGAAGGCGCGCAAGGAAATCGTGTTGTGCGCAGGCGCGGTGGGTTCGCCTGGCATTCTGCAGCGCTCGGGGATTGGCCCGGCCAACGTGCTCAAACCGCTCGGCATTGATGTGTTGCATGAACTGTCGGGCGTCGGCGGCAACCTGCAGGACCACCTGCAACTGCGGCTGATCTACAAGTTGGAAAACGCGCGCACCCTGAACCAGATCGCGGGCTCCGTGTGGGGCAAGATGGGCATGGGCCTGCGCTACCTGTATGACCGCAGCGGCCCGCTGTCGATGGCGCCCAGCCAGCTCGGCGCGTTTGCCCGCTCGGGCCCGGAACAAACCTCGGCCAACCTTGAATACCATGTGCAACCGCTGTCCCTGGAGCGCTTTGGCGAGCCGTTGCACGCGTTCCCGGCGTTTACCGCGTCGGTTTGCGACCTGCGCCCGCAAAGCCGTGGGCGTATCGATGTTCGCTCGGCCAACCCGGCGGATGCGCCGCTGATCCAGCCCAATTATCTCAGCCATCCGCAAGACCTGCGGGTGGCCGCCGATGCGATTCGCCTGACTCGACGCATCGTCGCCGCGCCGGCCCTGAGCCCGTTCAAACCGGTGGAATACTTGCCCGGCGATGCACTGCAAACCGAAGAGCAACTGCACGAAGCCGCGGCGCGCATCGGCACGACGATCTTCCATCCGGTGGGCACCTGCCGCATGGGCAGTGACAAGGACGCGGTGGTCGACGCGCAACTGCGGGTCCACGGCGTGCCGGGGCTGCGCATCGCCGATGCTTCGATCATGCCCCGCATCACGTCCGGCAATACCTGCTCACCGACGCTGATGATTGCGGAGAAAGCCGCGCAACTGATCCTTTCGCCGAACACAAGGAGTCTTGCCCCGGAGAGAGAACTGGTCCATGCAATCTGAATAGCGGCGCCACACCTGGCGCCGACAGTGGAACAACAATAAATAATCACTGTGAGGGATACCCGATGTCAGAACATGCTCAAACCCTGGGCTCGGCGGTCAGCGCGAGCACCGGTAGCGAATCGAGAAAAGTCATCTTCGCCTCGTCCCTGGGGACGGTGTTCGAGTGGTATGACTTTTTCCTCTATGGCGCCCTCGCGGCGGTGATCAGCAAACAGTTCTTTGCCGGGGTCAACGACACCACGGCGTTTATCTTTGCCTTGATGGCCTTCGCGGCCGGCTTTGTGGTGCGCCCGTTCGGTGCGCTGGTGTTTGGTCGCCTGGGCGACATGATCGGGCGCAAGTACACGTTCCTCGTGACCATCATCCTGATGGGCGTGGCGACGTTCTGTGTCGGCCTGTTGCCGACGTATGCCAGCATCGGTATTGCCGCGCCGGTCATTCTGATCGCCCTGCGCATGCTGCAAGGCCTGGCGCTGGGCGGTGAATACGGCGGCGCAGCCACCTACGTGGCCGAACACGCCCCCGCCGGCAAGCGCGGTTTGCACACCAGTTGGATTCAATCCACCGCCACCCTGGGGTTGCTGCTGTCATTGCTGGTGGTGCTGGCCTGCCGCTACTTCACCGGTGACCAGTTCGAAGTGTGGGGCTGGCGTATTCCGTTCCTGTTTTCCATCGTGTTGCTGGGCATTTCCACCTGGATTCGCATGAGCCTGCATGAATCGCCGGCGTTCCTGAAAATGAAAGAGGAAGGCAAGGCCAGCAAGGCGCCGATCCGCGAATCCTTCGGCAAGTGGGAAAACCTCAAGGTGGTGCTGATTGCCCTGTTCAGCATCAACGGCGGACAAGCGGTGACCTTTTACGCGGCACAGTTCTATGTGCTGTTCTTCCTCACGCAGTTCCTGAAGATGGACCCGGCCCTGGCCAATATGCTGCTGATCATCAGCGTGGTGATTGGGGCACCGTTCTTTATCTTCTTCGGCTGGCTGTCGGACAAGGTCGGGCGCAAGCCGGTGCTGATGCTCGGCCTGCTGCTGGCGACCGCGCTGTACTTCCCGATCTTCAAGGGCCTGGCGCACTACACCAACCCGGCGATGGACCAGGCCAGTCGCCAGGCGCCGATCACCGTGCTGGCTGACCCGGCCACCTGCACCTTCCAGTTCGACCCGGTCGGCAAGGCGCGTTTTGATAGCCCGTGCGACAAGGTCAAAACCTTCCTGGTCAAGCAAGGCCTGCCCTACAGCAGCGCCGCCGCCCCTGCGAGCAGCCCGGTGCAGGTGAGCGTGGGCGACGTGCGCATCGATGGCTTTGACGAGGCGGCCCTGCGCGCTGCCGTGACCCTGGCCGGCTACCCGACATCGGCGGATGTGGCCCAGGTCAACAAGGTGATGGTGGTGGTGCTGATCGTTGTGCTGATCCTGATCGCGGCCATGTGCTACGGCCCGCTGGCGGCGCTGATGGTTGAACTGTTCCCGACACGCATCCGCTACACCTCGATGTCCCTGCCCTACCACATCGGCAACGGCTGGTTTGGCGGGTTCCTGCCGACCGTGTCGTTTGCGCTGGTGGTGTACACCGGCGATATCTTCTACGGCTTGTGGTATCCGGTGGTCGTGACCGGGGTGAGCCTGATTGTCGGAATGTTCTGCCTCAAGGAAACGCGGCATGTGGATATCGACAATAACTGACCCAACCACCTGAACACCGTAGGTCCCCTGTGGGAGGGGGCTTGCTCCCGATAGCGGTGCTTCAGTTACCTTTGCATTGACTGATATGCCGCCATCGGCAGCAAGCCCCCTCCCACATCTGCTCCGCGGCGACCACACAAATTGCTGTACATCCATACAGATAATGGTTGCTCAAATCCCTCGGACTACGCATCCTGCAAGGCATCAACCTGATCTGATGTGATGACCATGCGGCTGTTCCTCTGTGAAAAACCCTCCCAGGCCAAGGATATTGCGGCCGTGCTCGGCGCCACTCGCCGTGGCGACGGTTGCTGGCTGGGCAACGGGGTGACCGTCACCTGGTGCATCGGCCACCTGCTGGAAACCGCCCCGCCCGATGCCTACGACGCCAAGTACAAGCGCTGGGTGCTCGCCGACCTGCCGATCATCCCGGACAAATGGAAGATGCGGGTCAAGCCCAAGACCGCCAGCCAGTTCAAGGCAGTCAAGCGCCTGCTGGGCGAAGCCCAGGAGCTGGTGATCGCCACCGACGCCGACCGTGAGGGTGAAATGATCGCCCGCGAACTGGTGGAGCATTGCCGCTATCGCGGGCCGATCCAGCGGCTATGGCTGTCAGCGCTCGACGACGCGTCCATTCGCAAGGCCCTGGCCGCGCTCAAACCCGGCGCCGAAACCTTCAGCCTGTACCACTCGGCCCTGGGCCGTTCCCGCGCCGACTGGCTGATCGGCATGAACATGAGCCGCCTGTTTACCTTGCTTGGCCGTCAATCCGGTTACCAGGGCGTGCTGCCGGTGGGCCGGGTGCAAACCCCGACCCTGCGCCTGGTGGTGGACCGTGACCGCAGCATCGCCGATTTCGTACCGGTGGCCTACTGGGCCATCGATGTCGACCTGCGCCACGCGCACATGACCTTCACCGCCCAATGGCGCGCCACCGACGACGCCTGTGACGATCAAGGCCGCTGCCTCAACCCGCAACTCGCCCGAGACGCCGCCGACGCCATGACCCACGCTGCCAGCGCGCGACTGGTGAAGTTGCGCACCGAACGCATGCGCGAGGTCGCCCCGCTGCCCTTCGACCTGGGTACGCTGCAGGAAATCTGCTCGAAGAAGCTCGGCCTCGGCGCCCAGGAAACCCTGGACATCGCCCAATCGCTCTACGAAACCCACAAGGCCATCACCTACCCACGCAGCGATTGCGGCTACCTGCCCTTGAGTCAGCATGGCGACGCGGCGAAGATCCTTGCCGCGTTGGGCCGTGCCGACGCGGCGGTCAACGAACTGATGCCGCATATCGATCCCCAACGCCGCTCACGGGCGTGGAACGACGCCAAGGTCAGCGCCCACCACGGCATCATTCCCACCGGCGCCGGCAAGGATGTCGGGCAGCTCACCGGCAAGCATCGGGCGGTCTACACACTGATTCGCGCGCGCTACCTGGCGCAGTTTCTGCCCAACCATGAATATGATCGCACCCAGGCGGATTTCGACTGTGCAGGCCACGCGCTGCGCGCGGTGGGCAAAGTCGTCATCGAAGCGGGCTGGAAGCGCGCGCTGCCCGAAGCCCTTGCACCGGCCAAGGGCCGTGAGGCGCCGGCACCGCAAGCCCTGCCGGCACTGGTGCAGGGCCAGGATTACGCCGTCGCCAAGGTCAACCTCAAGGACCTGTGGACCCAGCCGCCCAAACCCTTCACCGAGGGCGACCTGATCAAGGCAATGAAAAACGTCGCCAAGCTGGTGGAAGATCCGCTGCTCAAGCAAAAGCTCAAGGACACCACCGGCATCGGCACCGAAGCCACCCGCGCCGGGATCATCCAAGGCCTGCTGGACCGGGGTTACCTGATGAAGACCGGCAAGGCGCTCTCGGCCACCCCGGCGGCGTTCAGCCTGATCGACGCGGTGCCCCGCGCCATCGCCGACCCGGGCACCACCGCGATCTGGGAACAGGCGCTGGACATGGTGCAAAGCGGCGAAATGAGCCTGGAAGAATTCGTCGCCAAACAAGCGGCCTGGATGAGCAAACAAGTGGCCCGCTGCAACGGTATGCGCATGACCATCACCGGCCCTGCCAGCCCGGCAGGCCGCGGCGCCACACCGTGGAAAAAGAAACGCACGGCCGCACCCCGCAAGACGGCGGCCAGCCCGAAGCGGGCGAAAAAGCCGACAAGTACCGGGTAAACCATGAATAAATCCGGGGTATGACGTTTTTCGACGGGTTTAACGCCGCTTTGGTCCTTGCTCCCGCGCGGGCCGTCTAGGATTCTGTAGGGGATTGCAGACTTCCCAACAACAATACCGGAGTGGCCGCCATGAAAACCGTCTCAGAAGTACTCAAAGGCAAAGACAAGCAAAACCAGGAAGTCCACACCATTGAATGGGACCACACCGTATTCGAAGCGTTGGTGGTGATGTCATCGAAAAATGTCGGGGCCTTGCCGGTCGTCAAGCAGGGCGAGGTAGTTGGCATCATCAGTGAGCGTGACTACGCACGAAAGCTGATACTCAAAGGCCTCTCTTCAGTCACCACCAAAGTCCATGAGGTCATGAGTTCTCCAGTCATAACGGTTGATGCCCATAAAACGGTCGAAGAATGCATGAACATCATGACCGACAGTCACCTGCGCCACTTGCCGGTGGTCGTCGACGGAAAACTGCTGGGCTTGCTCTCCATCGGCGATCTGGTCAAGGAGGCCATTGCCGAACAAGCCAACCTGATCAAGCAACTGGAGCAATACATTCGCGGCGAATAGGAGACCCCATGCTCGACATGCTCGAACATCAAGAAGACCACCTCGATATCCTGCACCGGACCATGGCCGAACGGCGTTTTCTGGTGCTGACCGGGGCGGGAATCAGCACGTCGTCGGGTATCCCGGACTACCGGGACAACGAAGGCATACGCCGGGGCAAGGCGCCGATGATGTACCAGGAGTTCCTGGCCACCCCACAAGCGCGCCGCCGTTATTGGGCGCGGGCGATGCTGGGCTGGCCACGGGTGCGCATTGCGCAACCAAACCAGGCGCACCTGGCGCTGGTCACCTTGCAACACCGCCAGCGTATCAGCGGGCTGATCACGCAAAACGTCGACACCCTGCATGACCAGGCCGGTAGCCAGGATGTGATCGAGCTGCACGGCAGCTTGCATCGCGTGCTATGCCTGGATTGCCAGCGGCCCAGCGCACGCGATGTGATCCAACGCTTGATGGAAACCGAGAACCCATACCTGGCCGGCGTCGATGCCGTGCAGGCACCCGACGGCGATACCCTGCTCGACCCTGCTTTTGAACAACGCTTTCGCGTGCCCCGCTGCCCCCATTGCAACGGCGAACGGCTGAAACCGGACGTCGTGTTCTTCGGCGAGAACGTTGCCCAGGCCACCGCCGCCAGGGCGATGGCGGCGGTGGAGCAAGCCGAGGGTTTATTGGTGGTGGGGTCGTCGCTGATGGCCTACTCGGCGTTTCGTCTGTGCAAGGCGATGGTCGAGCAAGGCAAGCCGGTGATTGCCATCAATCTGGGCAAGACCCGTGGGGATGAGTTGTTGCAGATGAAGATCGCAGCGTCCTGCGAGCGGTTGTTACCGCTACTGGCAGAGCGCCTGGGATAACCGGAACACAGCGCATCAAAAATGAGTGGGCAACCCGGCCAGGCTAACGAGCTCCGGCGACCCACCGCACAAAAAATGACGCCCAAGTCACACTTCCCCGCACGCCCCCGTCCCCCCGACGATTTATGTAGTGTTCAAAAATAATCACTACATAATCGTTGACGTAACCTTTTTGTCCTTGCATGATCTAGACGTCTCCCGGATCGGGAGCGTTGGTAACAAGCGTTTTGAACAAGCTCGTCTGACCGCCGAGCTGTTTTTTCCGGATGTGCACTGCCCACAAGGCAGATTGATGAAGCTGACCGACCCAAAGGGTTCGGTACAAGGAGCTCAAACGCTACTTGTCTTCGTTATGAAACCATTGCGTAGCAGTTCATCAGCAAGACTACATGCATCAGGTTCAAGACCCTGCCCGTATTCGGCAGACCGTCACTGACGCCCGGTTTTCGGAACCGGAGACAACTAAGCAGTTTTTACGAATCAATTGATAGATCGCCAACTGGTCAAGGGGCTTACACATGAATCTGAACAACCAACCAACTATCGAACAATTGGCTGAGATGTTCGCAGCGCAGAAAGACACACTCGACGACCATATCCTGTGGATTGGTAAATCGGGCAAAGTCCAAATTGACTGCCTGGCGCCCCATACCGAAGAAGCCGAGTTCGACAGAAATAACCGTGAACTGGCGGCGCGCCTGAAGGTGTACCGCCGTGGCCAGGGTTATGTTGGCAAGAAAGCGGCGGCCGATCGCAACTTTATCGAGCAGGTGTTCGACACACTTAACCACGCGTGGGCTTCTTTCAAAGACAGCGCGCAAGTTAAAGTAATCGACCGCTACTCCTAAGTACAACTCAACTAATGTGGGAACTGGCTTGCCAGTTCCCACATTTTTTATGCAACTTCAAAAGTTGGGGTAACGGCCTTTCCCCGCCTCATCGCGAAAAATATCAAACAACACCTGTGCCGCCGCCGACAGTTCATGCCCCGGTTTGGTCAACACACCAATCGGCCGCTCGATCACCGGATCGGTCAAGGTGATGCAATGGGCGCCCGCCTCCTGCATCTGCTGCGCACATAAGGCCGGCACGGCGCTGACGCCCAGGCCACTGGCAACCATCTTGCCCACCGTCGCCAATTGATGACTCTCCAACGCCACCGGCAATTTCATCTGCAAGGCACCCAGGTGTTCCTCCAGCATTACCCGCACTGTAGAGGGTCGTTGCAGGGTAATGAACGGTTGCTCCAATAGGCTTTTCCAGTCGATTTCAGCGCGCTGTGCCAAGGGTGAATCCGCAGGCACTACGGCAATAAAACGGTCCAGGTATAACGGCGTAAACGCCAGCGACGAACCTTCGGACGGTTCGAACGCCACGCCCAACTCGACCTGGCGATCACGGACCATCTCCAGCACCTGTTCGTTGATCAGGTCATGCACCGTCACGTTCACATGGGGGTAACGCGCGCGGAATATCTTCAGGATCGGCGGCAACAGGTTGCCTGCAAACGACGGCATCGCCGCCACCGTTACCCGCCCGCGCTGCAGGGTGAAACGCTGGCGCAGTTCATCCTCGGCGTTGTCCCAATCGGCAATCAACCGACGCGCCAGCGGCAACAAGGATTCCCCTTCAGGGGTCAGCGCGACATTGCGGGTATTGCGGCTGAACAAGCGCCCGCCCAGCCCTTCTTCCAAGCCTTTGATGGTCAGGCTCAGTGCCGATTGAGAGAGGTGCAGGCGCTCGCAGGCGGCAGCAAAACTCAGGCTCTGTGCCACGGCCAGAAAGGCACGCATCTGTTTAACTGTCATGACGTTACTCCGGACGACGGCTCGACTATGCAGTTTTTTAAATCAATCAACCTTAAAAAACAACTTAACAAATCAATCCGTCGGCGCAACACTCGGGACATTGACTGGCCCACAAACAATAAAAGAGGTGCATATGGCAGGTTTCGATAAACGCGTGGCGTCCTATGAAGAGGCACTGGCAGGCCTGGAAGACGGCATGACCGTGCTCGCCGGCGGCTTTGGCCTGTGCGGCATCCCGGAGAACCTCATCGCCGAGATCAAGCGCAAAGGCACCCGCGACCTGACGGTGGTTTCCAATAACTGCGGCGTCGACGGTTTTGGCCTGGGCGTGCTGCTGGAAGAAAAGCAGATCCGCAAAGTGATCGCGTCCTACGTGGGCGAAAACGCCCTGTTCGAGAAGCAACTGCTCAGCGGCGAGATCGAAGTGGTGCTCACCCCTCAAGGCACCCTGGCGGAAAAAATGCGCGCCGGCGGCGCCGGCATTCCGGCCTTCTTCACCGCCACCGGCGTCGGCACCCCGGTTGCCGAAGGCAAGGAAACCCGCGAATTCAACGGTCGCCCGTACCTGATGGAAGAATCCATCACCGGCGACTTCGCCATCGTCAAAGGCTGGAAAGCCGACCACTTCGGCAACGTCA
>Ga0302217_10000226_pt1 | contig 14815 bp, 11 predicted proteins | sample II_Fen_N3_3_FD_198779 | JGI IMG/M metagenome (GOLD analysis project Ga0302217, IMG submission 198779) | Peat permafrost microbial communities from Stordalen Mire near Abisko, Sweden - II_Fen_N3_3 | ecosystem: Environmental > Terrestrial > Soil > Wetlands > Permafrost | place: Sweden: Abisko... | reverse complement strand
GTGGGTCATCCTTGACCTCCATGCCGCTCCGGGTGGCCAGGGAAACAACGAGACCATCAACGACCGCGATTCGAACGAGCCTTCCCTGTGGGACAGCGATGTCGACCAGACCATGACCGTGGCGCTTTGGCATCAGCTCGCCGATCGCTACAAGAACGACCCCACAGTGGGCGGCTACGACATGCTCAACGAGACCAACTGGTCCTTCGCGGGCTACTCCGAGAAGAGCGGCTGCTGGGACGGCGACAATTCCCGTCTGCGCAAGCTCTTCATCCGCATCACCGACACCATCCGCGCGGTGGACCAGAATCACGTGGTGATCACCGAGGGAAACTGCTACGCCAACCACTACGGCGGCCTCTTCGACCAGACCAACGGCCCCTGGGATTCCAAGCAGGTGATCAGCTTCCACAAGTACTGGGACTCCACCAAGGTCACCACGCTGAACGACTTCTTCCGGCTCCGGGACACTTGGCGCATCCCGATGTGGCTGGGCGAGTCGGGCGAGAACAGCAACGAGTGGCACCGGCAGGTGATCGCCATGGCCGAGCGCGAAAAGCTCGGCTGGTCGTGGTGGACCCTCAAGCGCATCGACACGCGCGGGGCGCCGCTTTCCGTCACCTCTCCCGCCGGCTGGAACGCCTTCCTGAATTGGCACGGCTCGGGCGCTAAGCCCGACTCGGCCACCGTCTCTCGCGGCCTGGACGAGCTCATCCACAACTTGCGGCCTAAGAACTGCACCTTCCATCCCGACTACGTCGACGCCCTGTTCCGGCAGGTGCGCGACAGCGTGACCACCGTGCCTTGGCGGACCCTGCGCGCGCCCGGAACGTTTGGGGCCGAGGAATACGACATAGGACGCGAGGGAGCAGCCTACCACGATTCACTTTCCCTCAACGTCTCGGGCAACAGCGGCCTGGCCAGCAACAGCGGCTACATGTACCGCAACGACGGCGTCGACATCCAATGGTCGGATGCGGAGCAGAGCTACGACGTGGGCTGGATCTCGGTGGGCGAGTGGATGAACTACACCGTGGAGGTCGATTCGTCCGGCAGTTATCTGCTCGGGATGCGCACAGCCGGAACGGGAGGCGTCTTCGATCTGTCGGCCGACGGCGCCGCGGTCTCGCAGATCCGGACCACGCCGACCTCGGGTTGGACGAGTTGGACCGACAGTTGGTCAGGAGCCTTTCCGCTTGCAGCCGGAAGCCATGTTCTGCGTCTGACGGCGGTCAATCCTAAGGCCAACCTGGGACGGCTGCGCATCCTGCGGGCGGCAGATTCTTGCCTCAAGACAAATTCCTGCGCCACTTCACTTTCGCCCAAGGTGTCCAGCGTGCCTTCGCTTGCCTGGACCACGGCCGGGCTCAAGGTGCTTTCCGAATCGCCGGTGGGCATCCGCGTCTTCGACGGCAAGGGACGGCTCTACGTGACGGGGAGCTTCTCGCAAGGCTCCGTCATCGCATCGTCCCGGCTTCCGGGCGCGGGGGTGATGCTCGTGGAGATGGCCGGGAAGGTGCATGCTCTGATCCGCCCCTGATGGCAAAACCGGTGTGCTGCGCTGGCGCGGCATTGCCGGTTTCTCGTGTTTCATAGGTCGCGCTGGATCTGCTGCAAGACAGGAGGTGTGGATGAGCTTGGAATCGGTGGAACGTTTCCTGGGAGGGCCCCTGGACTGCTTCGAGCTGTCTGCGGCCATGCTTGAGAGCCTGGCGAACAGGCATCCGGACAGGACTCTGTTTCTGATCCGCGGCGAGGAGCCCGTTCGGGAACTGGAAGCAGGTGCTTACGATGCGGTGGTCTTCTTCCAGGTCATGCCTCCGATCTCGATGCCAAGCGACATCGACCAGTACCGGAAGGTCCATCGCGCCCTGAGGCGCGGAGGACTCTATTTGGAATGCAACTACATGGCCTTGTGCCGCGAGAACGCGGTCGCTGGAATGTCTAGCCACGGCGACTGCGTCCTGGAACATCAGATCGCATCGCTTTATGCCGCGGGGTTCTCCGAGGTGAAGGAAAGTTGGCGCGAGGGCAGCACCATGCTGCTGTGGGCCCAGAAGGACTGAGCAACAGTTCGGGTCTTTGGGGGAGCGTGGGCCGATGAGGCGAAAACCGGGTTCTTGGCTAAGGACCCAGCGAACCGCTTCGTCAGGATTGAGCTGACAGTCGAGCCAAAGCCGCATGCTGGCAAACCCCGCCCAGGGTGTACACGAAAGCGAACGGGACGTTCCAGATGCGGCGGTTCTGCGTTTCCTGTTCGCTTCAAGACTCCTGAAGCGGGGTGCGCGCGGTCAGGCGGGGCTTGCGGCGACGGCCGACGCGCTCTCGCGACGGCTCTTCCGCTCGATCGATCGCACCATGCCCACCTGACTCACCTGGGTCGAGTTGGGACCGTAGATGCCGCGCGTGGCGCTGCGCAGGCGGGTGTAGAGGGACGAGAGCTTCGTACCGACCTCTTCGCGAGCCACTCGCGCCGCATCGGTCTTGAGGCCAAGCTCCCGGATCAGGGCATCGTTCTGGTCAAACTCGTTGACAAGCTTCTGGTAACCCGCAAGGTCCATGTCTGGCAGGCTTAAGTCGGGATTCATGCTCCACATCGCAAGCGCAGTGGTGACCTCATCACGGATCACCTTGGGGGATTTTCTGTTGGGCATGTCGGATTCCATATCCTCGGCAAGGCATAGCCAAGGCCTCCGCAGAGGTTCCGGACCTCCCGGTCATGCGCAGGCTTGACTTGGGGGAGTGCGAGGACGTTCCCCCGGATGCCAATATATACGCAGGCGCAATAAAAGTAAACGGATTGTAAACGAAAGCTTCTCAGGGTGCTCTGAGGACGCTTTCCATGGCCGCGGGACACCTTTTCCAAGGTCTTGGGAATGTTTACCCGAGCCCGGGTCGACCTTCCACGAGGTCGGGGAACGCTTGCCCAAGGTCATGCTACTTGTCCCCGCTACCTCGGGAGTACTTGCCCGACCTTCGGGAAGGCTTCCCTAGCTTCGGGGCATCTTCTCCTCGACGCCGGGAATACTTACCCGATATCGGGATATCTTCACCCGAAGCGGCTGCGCCTGGAGCGCCTCGTGGGGACTAACTTTGCGAGAACCCATCCTGGCGAGTTACGGGCCTTTGCGCCCTGATCTAGCCTCCGTTGCCGCAAAGCGGAGAGATTTCCTTGAACCTTCATTGCTCAGAAAAGTCCGGTTCTAAGTCAATGTATGACGAAGGTGTCTCGTGAATCTCAGCGAGGCGCAGACTCGCATGGAGATCGTGGATCGCGCCCTGGCGACGGCCGGATGGGACGTGAACGATCCGGCCAAGGTCGTGCTGGAGTTCCGCATCGAAAGTCCGTCCGCCTTGATCGCGCAGGAAGGCGCGAGCGCCGGCGTCCAGTACAGCGACTATGTGCTCTTGGGACGGGACGGGAAACCCCTGGCGGTGGTCGAGGCTAAGAAGACGGCCAAGGATGCTGCCCTCGGGCGGGAGCAGGCCAAGCAGTATTGCTATGGCATCCGCGATCAGCGGGAATGCGAACTGCTGTTTTGCTTCTATACCAACGGCGATGAGATCTTTTTCTGGGACCTGGAAAACTACCCGTCCCGCAATGTGGTGGGATTTCCCACCCGTGAGGATCTCGAACGCCTGCAGTACGTGCGTCGCAACTGCAAGGCGATCACCCACGAGTTCATTAACACTGAGATAGCCGGTCGCGACTACCAGATCCTGGACATCCTCGACCACAACACCTTCAAGCTGTTCCACTGCAAGGACAGCCTCCCCACTTTCTCCTACATCTACGAGGGGGCGGTGGGCAATACCCCTCCGTATCTCTGCAACTTCCAGGTGATGAAAATCCAGACCAAGTTCCAGATGGACGGAATCAGCAAGCGCACCATCTCCCTGGAGGCGCTTTATGGGAAGGCGTTTGCGGGAAAGCTGGATCTGTCGCGGGTGCCAAGTCAGGGAACGGTGCCGTGAAGGAGGGCAGCCAAAGGCTATTGGAGCCGGAATGGCTGCCCAGCTCACTTTGGCCTGCTGCCGAGATGGCCATGAGGTTACCCCAGGCCATCGTCCGGATCTATCGCGATACGTTGGTGCAAGCGGGCTTGATGGAGCTTGCGCACCAGCGTGATGACAAGAATCCACCCGTCGGTGGCTTGAACCAGAAAGACACGGATCTTCATTTCGCCCAGCAGTTTGACGGCTCAATGGCGCGAGCCCAGCTTGTCCTGCTGGACCCCCACGGCGAACTCGGTCCATCCTCCGACATGCTTATCAAAAACCTTTCGGGTGGTCGGTTGGTCCTTGTCGACATCCCTTGCGGTGCGGGGGCAATCTCCTGCTCCTTCCTATCCAACATCGCTCAGCTCCGAGAGGATGGCGTCCTGCCGCGCCTTCCCCTGCATGTGACGATCGTAGGTGGCGAACTCTCCGATCCGGCACGCGCCTATGCGGCGCAGTTGCTTGACGAGTTGACCCCAAAGCTCAAGCGCCAGGCGATCGCAGTCAAGACTGCCTTCCGCTCATGGGATGTCCTCGATCGGATAAGCAACACGGACTTGATTCGGGAGATCCTGAGGCGTGAAAAGGAAGCTGGAAGGGTGCTGGTCGCGATCGCGAATTTCAGTTCCTTCTTGCAAAAGGAAAGCAAGTTCAAGGAAGCGCAACCGCAACTCGACGAGTTGATGCGATACTGCTCTGGCGGAAAAGGCGTGACCTTCTGGATCGAGCCGGCGACCAACGTGGCCACTTCCAAAGGGGGGCTGCTGTCGCGAATTTGGACAAATATTGTTAATCGCTTGCGTGACATCGCCCCACGTGGGAGTGGCCCTGCACGGGATGGCGCGTACCTGTCGCAGTCGCGTTACTTCCGCGCCGTGGCCGAAGACGAGAAGGTCCGTACCACTGTGGCTCTGCTTCCGACCCAACTGAAGGGGCGAGAATGAAGCCGCAACGCCCTTGTCTGCTGGCACGCAGCGCACTCAACCAGTATCGCCAGCGGGATGTGGTCTCTTATCTGGGACTGCGCTATTTGCTGGAGAACCAGGCAGCCAAGACCGAACGCTGGGCTAGCGAGATGTCGGTCGAGAACCTCACCAAGCGATCTGGAGCGCCGTATTATCACGTTCGGCATTTCAAAGGGATGAGCGAAGGAGGAACGATCGAGTATCGCGAGATCTTCCTGCCGACTCCGCAGGAAGCTTTGGCGGAATGCGCCATCATTGACGCGGTCCATGAGAGGCTCGGCAACTTTCCGCATCGCTCGGTATACAGTTATTTGCCACCCTCGAAGGATGATGCCTGTGGCCCCTTTGCGCGCTACTTCCCCGGACTCAAGCGGAGACAGGAGGAGATCGCCAAGGCATGCTTGGCTTATCCGGAGGGCATCGTGCAATACGTCGATGTGAGAAAATGCTACCCCAGCATTTCCATCGAAGTGGCTATGTGCGCTTGGGATCGAGTGGTGTGCGAAGGCGGGATCCCCGAGCACTTCGCTGAGGCTGGACGCAGGATCCTGAATGATTACGGAAAGATCTCGCAGCCCGAGGGAAGGGGACTTCTGACTGGGCCGGTTTTCAGTCATCTGATCGCCAATGCCGTCCTTTACGGAATCGATCTTGAGTTTTCTGCACGGGAAGGCATCGCTTATCTCCGCTATGTCGACGATATGGTCTTGATCGGGGATGCTGATACGGTCAGCCAAGCGGTTGAAGACTTATCCAGTCGCTTGTCGTCTCTGGGTTTGACGCTGCACGATCAGGATTCCGGGAAGAACTTCCGCATCACAACCAAGAACTGGCTGGAAGCCAAGGACGACTTTGCGGAAACCTTGATCTCGCGCAAATGGATGGAATCGGTCGGTGGCTTGAAACGCCGTCTCGTGGTTTTTCCTCAGGAGACGGAAACGATCCGCAAGAGACTCCAGGAGTTAGGCTTTCGACTTCCTCTCCTAGACTATTCTGGTGTGATCCAGGAGCGTAACTTCATGGATCGAGTCCGCGTAATTCTTGCCTTCAAGTGGCTTTCACGTTCAGACAAGGTGCCGAGCCTCAGACAAATCGAGTCAAACTTTCAGGCCATGCGCTATTTCTTGGAGCAGGAGTTTTCCAGGATAGTCGATCAGGTGGATTTCACTAACGTGTGGCAGAAGAAACGCCATCTCCCCAAGCTTCGCTATGTCTTTGGACGACTGCTGTTCTTGTCCGATGAGGCTACGCTGGCAAAGTGCAGCGAGCGTCTTAAGGGCCTTCCTGAAATGCACTTCCATGTCGAGATGGCGCAGGTGCTTGTGAGCAAGGATATCGTACGCATTCTTCCCATGGGTGCAAACGCGGCCCAGGCTGCAGCGCAGCTCTTCCGAAGTGCGGGAATCAACAGCGTCGAGGTGCCGCAAGTGCATGAAGAGACTTCGATGCACGCGATGGCGATCTTTGCCCTGAATGGCATTGAATTGGTTGGTGGCCCCAAAGACCCATCCGATTTCCTGCGATTTGCCATGCATGGCCCGAAGCAGGAAGACTTCTTCCATCCAGAACCGTTCCTGTCCGAGCTGTTCAGTCTGCATGGGCTTACAGAAATTGCACGGCATGCGGATCTCCTGGCCACTGCGTTCGACCCGTCTGAAGAGCTGACCTTCGACGCCGTGGAGCAGTTCAAGGGCTCGATGTCGTGATCTGCCAGCTTCAGTAGCGGTGGCTGTTGTGGACGGCGATCAGAAGGTCGGCCGTGATGCCGTGGTTCTTGGAGCATTCCTCTGCTGCCAACGACTCGACCGTGCTCTTCAAGCCGTTTGGTCCCCTCGCAAAGCGGACTTGGCAAGGTCGATGAGCATGGTACCAGAGCGAGATCTAAACTCTTGAGCACTCCTGAAGCATCCATTTCTGGCCGGCACAAGAGAATTCGCCTTTCCGCAAGGTGCTGCTGCGGCGCGAGGAACGCTAAGGGGTGCTTCGAAGCGCGGCGGTCTTGATGGGCGGCACGACGATCCGATTGAAGTCCTCAAGGGGAGGCAGGTGTGACCTGCTGGAGAAGGTGACGTAGCCGTCGTAGACCTGCCGAAGGTCCTGCCGCAAGCGGGCTTCCTGGTACCCTGGTGCTGCCGCCTTGGCCGCGATGCCCCACAGTTGGACGAGAAGCCTTGCGGTCTCGGGATCGTCCGCCGGCTCGTGGAACCCTTCGATGCGCCCGATCGCGTCGACCAGGGAATGGAAGGGACTGTTCCCGCAGATCGCCTGCGTCAGGTGCGCAGAGATCTCGCAGTCCCAGTTGAGCGTCATTGTCGGGAGGTCGATCTCGTCGGTCTTGTGCTTGGCCTCGTGGATGGCCGTCTCCATCGTCAAGGCCTGGGTGATTTGCGCGGCGCTCTTGCCTTTAAAGTCGCGGTGGAGCAGTGCGCGGACGATCCTGTTGGCGTCCTCGGATCGCATGCCCAGGCCGAGCCTGGCGAAGAGCCGGTCCGACTCGCCGGTGTAGGGCGCGCTGTTGAGCCCGCCGAGCTGGTCGCGGGCATTTTCCCGGATCTTGTCCTCAAGGATGACGACGTAGTCGGTGGCCATCGTGGAGTAGCCGTACTGGGAGGGAAGGAAGCACGGGATTCTGCGCCGGACCTCGATTACGGAGAGTGTCCCGCCCTTCCATGCGGTGGGGGAAAGTAGCGTGTCGGCCATGTCCAGCATGCAGGCCTGCTCGGTCCTGTTCGAGATCTGTAGCAGGTTGCCGTATGCGCGCAGCTGGGCGTTGAGCAGGTTCAGACTGTCCACCGAGAAGACGGATCCGTTCCGGTAGCTTTCAATGGAGGCGATCGTGGCCGCTAGCCCATTCGCGTCCGTCGCGGTGCCGTAGTACTGCGCGTACCGCTCCTCGATCGCCCGCTTGAGGTCGGGAGGTAGGGGATTGCCGTGGAGCGTGCACTGGATGTACGGAGAGATGACGTCGACCAGAAACCGTCGCCGAGACCTCGCGATATCTCCGGTGCCGAAGGTGGGGAGCGACGTGCGAATCTTGATTTCGACATCGTTCTCGACCTTGTCGCGTGTTTCCATCTCCGCAACGTAGCGGATGATGTCCTTGCCTTCGGAGCGCGTCGTTCCGAAGTACTTCGTCAGGGTGTCGGCGAATTCGTCTTCGCTTTTCGTCAGGTCGATCACCGCGTGCTGGATGATGGTGTAGGCGGCAAAAGCCGTCTGCTGCTGCGGTGGATCGTCCGAGCAGGCCCACAAGAAGGCAAGGAGCAACATGACCCACGGCCAACGGAGATTGCGGGGAGGCTTCATTAAGGACGTCATGATCGGGGAGTGAGCTTTGGCATCGGGGAAGTGATTGGCCAATAATAATTGGCGGAAGACTGGACGGCTGCCTTGCCCCTGCGCCAGGGATGCCGGCCGCAGGCCCAAGACCCCCGCCGAAGGCGGAGGCTTGGCAGGCAGCCCGGTTTCCCGCCGTGACAGATTCCGGCAATGCGGGAAAGGCGCCCGAGGACTTTAGGAGCGGGTGCGCAGGAGCAGCTCCAGCAGTCTCTTGTCCAGCCGCTGGGAGTTGGCGTAGCGGGGATCGTCCTGGAACAGAGACTCGCCGCAGCTGATCAGCCCGAAGTCGAGGTTCTTGTAGTTCCAGTAAGTCCAGCCCACCTGGTGCTCGGCGAAGAGATCCAGGATGTCGTTCAACCAGGCGTCGCGATGCTCCGGCGTAGGGCCGGCCTGGTAGACTCCGAATTCGTTGCAGGTGACCTGCGCGCCCAGACGCTCGCGAAAGCGGAACACGGGCTCCAGGAGGGCGGCGAGACGGCTCTTGTCCCAGTATCCGGAATCGGACGGGAGCCTTGCGGAAGCGTTGCTGGGCAGCTCGTAGGTGCCGGGGTAGGGGCGGGCGACGTGGTACTCCGGCCAGGGCACCCAGGGAGCAAACTGGTGGGTGAAGAGCACGGGATTGTAGAGATGGAAGCTGTAGAGGATGTTCGGATCCTCCAGCGGTTCCAGGTTGGCAAACTCGGCGGCAGCGCACCAGAGGTTGGAGCCCACCACCAGGGTGGACTTGGGAGCCTGGGTGCGGATCGTGCTGGCAAGCTCCTTCTTGACCTCGTTCCACACCGCGGCCGAAGGTGCCACTGGCTCGTTCAGGAGCTCCAGCAGGATTTCTTCGCGGTTGCCGTAGCGTTCGGCCAGCACCGACCACACGCGCAGGCACGCGCGCCGCTCCTTAGGGTCGGTGAAGAAGTTCTGCTCCTGGGTGAGGCCGGCCTCGAAGTCGTGCCCGGGACAGCGGTGCAGGTCCAGCAGGATCCGAAGGCCCTGGGAAAGAATGTCCTCGACGGCCCGGTCCAGCAGCGCGAACACCTCCTCCTTGGGATGCAGGGATTCGGCATGGAAGAGCTCGTTCCAGTCCACCGGCAGGCGCACATGGTCGAAGCCCCATTCCTTAATCTGCCGGAAGTCCTCGGGACTCAGGAAGGTGCGGATGTGTTCGAGTTCCCCGGGAAAGCCTGTCGGGTCCTTATGTCGGATGGCGTCGATCTGGCTAAACCATCCGCCCAGATTTACTCCCCGCATTGCAATCTCCCTTCTCCGGCCAGAGGCTACCCGTGTCTCCGTGGATGCCTGTCGGCAAGGTCCATGCGGACAGGCCTTCGTTGCCGGCAAAGGATAGCACCGCTCGGCGCCGGTGTCTCAGATTTGGGGTGGCACAACTTTTGTTTTCACGGGAATGTGGCGAAAAAAACGCTTGGAGGCCGATTTTCTCTGCGGGCCCGGACACGGACGCGGCGTCTGCCTGCACTTTGTTTTCCAGAACGCAAATCATCCTTAAGCGAGATCTGGCCGTCGGGAACATCTTGTTAAAATACGGTATGACCCAAGAGAACTCCTAAACCCAGGCAGGCCTTAATGAAACGATTCTTTTTTGCTGCTGTATCGCTCGCACTGGTTGCGTCTGCGTCGGCTGCTCTTCCCAAAGCGACGGAAGTCTACAGCAAGATGGGCTTCGGTTACAACATCGGCAACACGATGGAAGCTCCGGGCGACCCGGCGGCATGGGGTAATCCGTTCCCGACCAAGGCTTTACTCGACTCTGTAAAGGCCGCAGGATTCAAGACTGTTCGCATCCCGACGGCCTGGTACACCCATTCGGATACGACGACGAACACGATTCATTCCACTTGGATGGATTCTGTGAAGACGGTTGTCGACTATTGCATCAAAGACAGTCTCTATTGCATTCTGAACAGCCACTGGGATTCCGGTTGGCTTGAAAACAACGTCTTCGACGGCGTTCACCCCGTGGGTGAAAATTCCACGGCCACCTCTGATACCGCCAAGGTTCTCGCTCGTCAGAAGGCGTTTTGGAAGCAGATCGCTACGGAATTCAAGGACTACGACGAGCATCTCATCTTTGCCGGTGCCAATGAGCCGGGCGTGAATGATGTTTGGCTGTCGAGTGGTCAGGTTCCCTTCACCCTTGCCCGCATGGGGATCCTCAAGGCCTACGAGCAGGCGTTCATTGACGCCGTGCGTGCCACCGGCGGAAACAATGCGACGCGTACTCTGATTGTGCAGGCTCCGCGCACCGAGATCGCCTTGGCTGACTCCCTCCTCAAGAACAACATGCCGACGGATCCGACGGGCTCCGGCTACATGATGGCGGAAGTTCACTTCTATCCCTATCAGTTCTCGATGATGAAAGCGGACGAGAGCTGGGGCAACCAGTACTTCTATTGGGACGGGTACCTTTCCACGACCGACAAGACCCACAATGTCGGATGGAACGTCTATTCCAAGTCCTATGCGAATCTGGACAACGGCATCTGGGTGGATTCCGTATTCAATCAGATGAAGACCGATTTCTACGATAATGGCATTCCCGTTGTCGTTGGCGAATTCGGTGCCTTCAAGCGCCTGACCCAGCTTTCTGGCGACGCCCTGCGTCTCCATCTGCTTTCCCGCGCCGCCTTCTACGGCAAGGTCGCGTCCTCCGCGAAGGCCAACGGACTTGTTCCCGTTGCCTGGGACAACGGTGCTGAAGACGACATGAATTCCACCATCATCCGCCGTCAGAAGGGCGCCAAGGGCATCTTCGATTACGAGTGCCTGAACGCAATGCGCAAGGCTTACGGTCTTGACACCATTGCCGGAAACTCCATCGATGCCTACGTGAAGACGAGCACCGATACGACCAACAAGTCCCTCTACGTCACTTATACGCCTTCGGATACGGGGAAAGCCACGGGGACGATCCGTGTTGTTCCGACGGTCACAGACTGGTCGAAGTACACGGGGGTTGTCGTCCGTGCGCATATCACCGGTGCGGCCACTGGGAGTGGTTGGTACTCCACGGACTTAGCTGTGATGAGCGGTTCCGTATGGAAGTGGACTGATTCTCATTTTGCGACGCCCTCCGACAGCTGGGTTGATTACAAGTTCACCCTTTCAAGTAGCGCATCGGACACCTTGGATGCTTCCAAAAGCAAGCAGAAGCTCTACATCGCTACGCCGTCTCAGATTGATGCTTTTGTGATCAACATGTACTCGATTGCCTTTACGGGATCGATGACCATTGATTACGTCGCTTTGATCAAGAGCAACGGTGCCCTGGACACGATCGCGGACTTCAATAAGAAGATTCCAGAGATCGTGGGGAATATCGACACGGCAAAGCTCATCCCGACGCCTACTGAGGCCTACACGGCAGCTTCCATTCGTGTCGTCAAGTCTTCCATCACCTCTCCGAATCTCTATGTCTCGACGGCGGTTGGCACGCTTTCGGCCACCTTCTCGGCGGAGCAGAACGGCATGGCTAGCGTAACCCTTCTGAATCCGCTTGGACAGGTGATCGGTCAGAAGAACTTCATGGCAAGCGCAGGCACGAACTCGATCTCCTTCGATACGAAGTATCGCGGTGTCGTCCTTGTTGAGGTCCGTCAGAACTCCTCGGTTCTTTCTGCCAAGGCCGTTCAGCGCTAAGCCTTTTCAGACCTCTTTCCTATCCGGCCGCATCTCGCAGGAGATGCGGCTTTTTTTGTGCGGATGGCAAACGTTCTGTGTCGCACACCGTTCTCCTCATGCGTGCGTCTCAGCGTGCGACGGGGTAGCCTGCGGCCTTCCAGGCGCCGATGCCGCCGGAGAGATGCCGCGCCGCAAGGCCGAGCCGCTTGGCCTGCGTCAGGGCGGCAGAGGAGCGCCCTCCCGATTGGCAGTAGAGAAGCACCGGGCTTTGCTTAGGAAGCTCGCCAAGCTCTCGCGCCAGCGCCGGCGAAGAGAGTTCAAGGTTGCGGGCTCCGCGTAGGTGCCCGTTCTTGAATTCGGCGGCCGTGCGCACGTCCACCAGGAGAGGATGTGGCGTGGCCTCCAGGGCTTCGCGGAAGGCGGTGGGGGAAAGGGCATCGGCGGCATCGCCGCCAGAGAGCAGGGTGAGCAATGATTTCAGGAACGACATGATTTGCAAACGCCTCCAGGTGAATGGGTGTCGCAGCCTAGACGCCGGAAGTTTGCGCAGGGTTACAGGAAATTATGCCGCGAGCCTTCGGATCATGGCTTTCCAGGACTTCACGAGGGGCTGCGGTTTGATGGGACGGAATCCGGGGCCTTGCCCCAGGATCCAGCGGGCTGCTTCATCGGGGTCGCCAAAAGGCAGAGTGAAGACAAGCGATCCATTTTCACGCAAAGTGGTCTTCTGGCGCGGGTGCCATTGTCGCTCGCGCACGTAGGCCGCGTGCTCGGCGTCGGCTTCGATCTCGGCTTCGAAGGAAGCGTTGCAGAAGGCGCCGAGGCAAGAGGGGGCCGCGGTGCGGGAAGGTTTGCGAAAGTGCTCATTCAACACTTCCAACGATTCCAGCCGCGAGAGGGCGAAGCGCTTGAAAATGCGGGTGTCGCCGACCTCGCGGGCCTGCAGGTAGGGCATGCCGTTCCACTCGAAGATCTCCAGCGGTTCCACCACGCGACGCCGGGGCGTCGTCTCGCGGGGCTTGCGGTAGATGAAGGCCACGCGGCAGTGATCCTTCATGGCGCGGGCAAGCGGTCCCAGCAGGGCGGGAGAAAATCGTCCGGTCAGGCGTGGTAGGGTGGCCTTGCCGGCGTGCAGATCCGGATCGATGGCGAGGATTCCGTCCAGTCCGCGTTCCAGGGCCGGGTCGAGCAGGCAGTCGAGCGCCAGGCGCATGCCCACGGCTCCGTCCACGGTATACACGAAGCGGATCGGGAAGTTCCAGGCGTGCCGGTAACGCCACAGGTGGAGCTCGTCGTCGTAGTGGACGGGCGCTTCCATCGCCCGCAGCTCTTCGGCCAGTCGATAGAGCGCCTTCCTTTCGCAGCCCATGGCCTTCAGCAGCATTTCTGCCGGGACGCCGTCGCCGCCCTGGGCGCAGTCCTCGGCAAGGGCGTTGTGCAGCTGCGAGAGTCGCTCAAGGTGGGAGAGGAAGGGAGCGGGCATCGGAAAGCCTCCGGGAACGGACGGACCGAACGTGATGGAAAGTTAAAGAGAGGAAATCGCCGCGCTTGCGCAAGTGAACGAGTGTTCTGGGGGTGTCCCGCATCCTGGGTAGGTGCCGTGGCGGCTTTGTGGGATCGGGGTAGATTGTCTTAGAGATAGATGACCCGTCGCAAAGGAAAGACATGAACTGGACCGCGTACTTCGAGATGATGAAGGATTGGAAGCGCCTTCCTGCCTACAAGGCCGAGCCGCGCATCGACAGTCTGGTGGGGCACTACCTGCCGGCGACGCTTTCTGACCTGCTGGGAGAGCCCATGACGGGAATTGTCCCGGAGCTTCCGCTGCACATCGGCACGCTGCGCCCGGAGGTTTCGTCGAACCAGTCATGGAAGGTGGATTTCCTGCTGGTGGGCGAAACGCGCAACTGGCTGGTGGAGTTCAAGACGGATTCCGGCTCGCGCCGCACCGAGCAGGACGACTACCTGCTGGATGCCAAGCGGGTGGGAACCGCCGGGGTGCTAGAAGGAATCGGTCGGATCGAGAAGGCCACCTCTTCCCAATACCGTCACAAGTACGCCCACCTGCTGGGCAAGCTCCGCGATCTGGGACTGCTGGACGAGACGAACGCCTGGAACGGTCGCAACCCCGCCATGGAGATCGTCTACGTGCAGCCGCACGCCGGCAAGGAAGGAACCTCTGAACGTGTGGTCGACTTCCGTCAGATGGCCGATTGGCTGGCGGCGAAGTTTCCCGACGAGGCCTTCGAGACGGCTTTCGCGACAGCGCTTCGAGGGTGGGCCGATGACTGAAGTTTTGCCGGAGTTTGGCATTTCTTGCGATGCTGATTTTCATCAAAGATCCTTGCTCCCGAAGAGGATGCAAATCGTATTTGCGAGAGTCTCTGCTGATTCCACGCTGGATCGGCTTGATATGTCCTTTGCGCGCCCGAATCAATCTTTGGGAATCCGTAACCCGTCGATGGGAAGCCGGATCTTTGATAGGGGAAGCGCGATTCATCCTTGGGAACGGCGCTCAATGAATGGCTGCGGCGATTCTTTGCTTGGGAAGGCAGTTGAATGCTTGGGCGTAGGCGATTCATGGATGGGAGGCGCCGCGTTTGCGATGCCTCTGAACGATTCGATTTCCAACTTCGTGCCCTGTCGTCAGGAACGATGTGTGCCATTTTTACGCATGGCGACTGATCCGGCCGTGCGGAGGATTCCCCGATGAGCGAGTGTATGAGATATTTCTGGGCGAAGACCAAACAAGGGACAGGTGAATGGCATCCACTTGCTTTGCACTTGCTTGATGTTGCTGTCGTAACAGATGTGATCCTGGCTCGTGAGCCGGAATCGACCCGTAAGAAATTGGCCGCATGCTTGGGGTTGTCTTGGGAGCAGGC
>Ga0302217_10000224_pt1 | contig 14992 bp, 12 predicted proteins | sample II_Fen_N3_3_FD_198779 | JGI IMG/M metagenome (GOLD analysis project Ga0302217, IMG submission 198779) | Peat permafrost microbial communities from Stordalen Mire near Abisko, Sweden - II_Fen_N3_3 | ecosystem: Environmental > Terrestrial > Soil > Wetlands > Permafrost | place: Sweden: Abisko... | reverse complement strand
CGCAGCGGTGAGGTGCTGTCATGGAAACTTCAAGCAGCATGAGCGACGTATTCGAAGCGGGCAACATTCGGCAGGCGGCGCTGCTGATTGATGCCGACAACTTTTCCGATCCTTATGCCATCGACACGGCGTGGAAGGAGTTTCAAGCCTATGCGGGCCGCATCAGCGTGTGCCGCGCCTATGGTGCCGCGCCGCGCCTGCAGTCGCTGTGGTCGGTGTGGCGTTATCTGGGCACGCGTAGCTGCCCAAATTTGTCGCTGGAGAAAAACACCACCGACTCCGCTTTGATCGTCGATGCGGTGGCGCTGCATTTTCAGCAGGGCATCCGGCTGTTTGCGATTGCCTCGGGCGATGCCGACTACGCGCCGCTGGCCGAGCGCCTGCGCGAGTGGGGCTGCGAAGTGTGGTGCTTTTCGATAGAAAACATCGTGTTTCGGGATGCCGAAACCTATTACGACCGCGTCAGGTGCTTTCCGGCGCCGGTGTTCGTCCCGGCGTATGGCGCGCCTGCGCCGCAGCGGCCCGCGACGCCATCCGCCTGGGACGGCAGCGTCGATACCGTCACCAGTGCCAGTGCTGTCGCTAGCGTTGCACCGCCCGCGTACCGGGCGGCGCCCGCGCCGTTCAGCCCGCCTCCGGTGTCCGATGCCGATTTGCCGCACGAAGTGGTGCGCATTTTGAACGCGGTGCCCGGCTTGCGCGAACGCCCGCAGCACCTGTGCCATGTCGTGCCGGTGCTGCAACGCTTCGGTTTCTTTGACAAGCGCATCACCAAATCGACGGCGTATCTGGCCCAGCATTCGGCTTATTTTGAACTCAGCCCCTCGTATAAGCCGACGCTGATTACATTTTTGGGCCTGCCTGCTGCCGCGTCGCCAGCGCAGCTTGAATCGGCGCTAGCGTCCGCAGCCATCTCCGGCGAAACGCCCCTGCCGCCTGACGGGCAAGCGCAGGCCGGGGCTAGTGTGGATGCTGTGCCCGCTGTGCCCGCTGTGCCCGCGCCCGAGGATGAACAGGCGCTCCAGCGCATTTTTGCGGCTTTCCCGAAGTGGCTGCCCGACACGGTTGGCGCAGTCAGGTCGCTGCGCATGATGGAGACGCTGTTGGAAGAGGGCGGCGTCAACATCGGCAGCAAGCCGCTGGACGCGCTGTTCGCCACCCATCCCGGCTATTTTGAAATGCTGCCCGCCGACGGCCCCGCCGAGCAGGTGCGGCTGCTGAGGAAGCCTGACGAGTCAATGCCCGTCTCTTCGGATTCGGAGTCTGACGCGTAGTGCTGATGCCGCCCATCGACTGGTGCCAGCCTTGGCTGGCACCGTGGCGCGAGCCGGGCCAGCGCGTGGCCCAGGTGGTCGCGGCGGGCGCGGCCCTGCCCGATGCCTTGAACCGCGAGCAGGCCGCGCAGCAGCGCATGGCGGACGGTACTTTGGCAACGCAGGCGCCAAACGAGATTGAGATGCCCAATGCCGCCGCGCACGCTTCGAGCGCCAACCCGCAAGCGAGTGTCGCACCGCAGTCAGGCCGCGTCGGAATCGAATTTGTCCCGCAAAGCGCGCTGCCGCCCGGCATGGGCTACGAGCATTACATGGCCCAGACCGGCCAGTGCCCAACCCGCGAGAATCTGCACGATTTTTTCAACGGCCTGTGCTGGCTGCGCTTTCCCCAGACCAAACGCAAGATCAACCAGCTCCACGCCGCCCAGCTTGAATTGGCGGGCGCCAGCGCCACCCCGCCACCACGCGGCCCGGTGCGCGACGCGCTGACGGTGCTGGACGAAAACGCCGCTTTTTTACTCGCGCCGCCGCCGCTGTGGCAGGCGCTCGAAGCGCGCGACTGGCCGCGCCTGTTTATCGACCTGCGCCCGCTGTGGGCCGATGCGCAGCTGGTGCTGTTCGGCCACTCGCTGCTGGAAAAGCTGGTCTCGCCGCGCAAACCCATCACCGCCCACGTTTACCAGGCGCAGCCTAGGCTGCAGTCGCTGGAACAGCTCGACACTTGGATCGCCGCCGACCTGAGCGCAGCGCGCCTGGCCGCCAAGCCTTTTGTACCCTTGCCAGTGCTGGGAATTCCCGGCTGGTGGCCGGAAAACGAAAATATTTCCTTTTATGATGACCCGCTGGTATTTCGTCCCCGCCGGTAAAGCGTCAAGAGCGTCAAGAAAAAGTTCGCTGTCGCCAAAGCCTGCCGCGCGACTCTTTTCCAGGCGCGCTTGACCGCCCAGCCCGAAGCCTTGATTCCGACTGAAAACACCTTATTTCACTTTGAGTTGCTGCTGAAAAAATCTGGTCAGCAAGTTAAACCGACCTTCCACGGAAAAAGCCATGAAACGCATCTTTTTATTCATCCTGACCAACGTGGCCGTCGTCGCGGTGTTGGGCGTTGTTGCCAGCCTGCTCGGCGTGAACCGTTTTCTGACTTCCAACGGCCTGAACCTGTCGGCGCTGCTGGGTTTTGCGCTGGTGATGGGCTTTGGCGGCGCCATCATTTCGCTGCTGATCAGCAAGCCGATGGCCAAATGGACTTCCGGCGTGCGCGTCATCAAGCAGCCGCAAAACGCCGACGAAGCCTGGATTGTGGACACGGTGCGCAAGCTCGCCGACAAGGCGCAAATCGGCATGCCCGAAGTCGGCATCTTTGACGGCGAGCCTAACGCCTTTGCCACTGGCGCGTTCAAAAATTCGGCGCTGGTGGCGGTGTCCACCGGCCTGCTGCAGGGCATGACCGCCGAGGAAATCGAGGCCGTGCTGGGCCATGAAATCGCCCACATCGCCAACGGCGACATGGTGACGATGACTTTGATTCAGGGTGTGATGAACACCTTTGTCGTGTTCCTGTCGCGGGTGATTGGCTACGCGGTGGACAGCTTTTTGCGCCGTGACGGCGAGCGCAATTCCGGCCCTGGCATCGGCTACATGGTGACGACGTTTGTGCTCGACATCGTGCTGGGTTTTGCAGCAAGCATGGTGGTGGCCTGGTTCTCGCGCCACCGCGAATTCCGCGCCGACGCGGGCGCCGCGCAGCTGATGGGCCGCAAGCAGCCGATGGTGAACGCGCTGGCCCGTCTGGGCGGCATGCAGCCGGGCGAGCTGCCGCAATCGGTGCAGGCGCTGGGCATCACCGGCGGGATTGGCAAGCTGTTTTCGACGCACCCGCCGATTGAAGAGCGCATTGCCGCGCTGCAGAACGCGCCGGTCTGAGCACCGCCAGCCCGGCACGCGGCCACGCGATGCGCGCAGGGCCGTGCTGAGTCGCTGGCTGTTGGAAATTCAAAGCCGACCTTGAGGGTCGGCTTTTTTTATGCCGCTTCGCTGGTGTTGGCCACGTCGGCGGGCGCTGCCGGTTCAGCTACTGGAGCCGTTTCAGGTGTGGCTTCGTCGGCTGTCTCTGCAAGCGCCTGGGCGGCTTTGGCTGCTTGCGCTGTTGCCTGAGTCGCCTCGTCGGCGCGCGAGCGCTCCAGCGCGTGGCTGATTTCGTCCGGGTTCATGCCGTACATGTCGGCGAACTCGGCGACGCTTTTGCCGCTGGCTTCAAAGGTCTTGCGCAGCGCGTCACGCTTGGCGGCCTGTGCGCCGAGTTCGGCAAAGGCCTCGTCGAGCAGGGCCACCGTCACCTCGTCTTGCTCGCGGATGCACAGCAAATAGGCTTCGCGGCTCAGGCCGGACGCTTCAATCGCCCCGATCAGTTGGGCGCGCACGTAAGGGCGCAGGTCTTCATTGGCGCGGGCCTGGCGGCGGCGGAACACTTCCATGATCGCGTGATGCACATGCTCGGGCGCGACCGGCTCGACCGGCTCGGCTTGCAGGTTGTGGCGCGGCAGGCCGGCGGCGACGCTTTCCAGGTAGCGATTCGAGCGGGCGTGCAGGCCCATCGCCACTTTCAGTTCGTTCTTTTCAAACACGTCGGGGTGCAGCGCCAGCAGTTCCTGAAACACGCCCAGTTTGAGCGGCAGGAAATGTGCGCCGAACAGCTTGGGATAGAGCGCAAACAGCCGCTCCAGCACCGGGTGAACGACGCGCGGGGCGCGGGCTGGTTTGGCGGCGTTGGGGTTCTGGCGCGGGGCGTTGGTGCGGGCGCTGCCGCTGGCGCGGGCTGGACTTTCTTCGCCAGCTGGGGCCGCGTCGCCGCCGCCGTTGTTATTGCCGCCGCCATTGCCATTGCCACGGCCCCGGTTGCGGCCACTGCCGCCGCGCCGGGAGCGATGTGGGCGCGCCGGAGCGCCAGCGGAGTCAGTGTGCGCTGGTAGCGTGGAGTCAGCGGGCGATTGGGGCGCGGAAGCGGCGGCGGAGTCAGGCGCGGAGGCGGGTACGGATGCAGGCACGGATTCAGGCGCTGGAGCGGATACGGTATCGGTCATCGGTCGGTTCTGTCAGGTTGAATGTCGGGCAGCGCCTGAGCGCCAGGGTGAAAATAAAAGTCGCAACGGGCCGCGTCAATGGGCGAACAGCCCGGACGAACGGCCCCAAGGCTGGCGCGGCGAAAGGGGGAAGTATCCCCTATTGCGCGCCGCAGCGGCTCAAGCCGGGTTGCTTACATTGTCAGCGTGCGTTCGTATTCGACTTCGGCCAGCAGCGTGCGGGCCACGGCTTCGGCCACCTTGATGCCGTCCACGCCCGCCGACAGGATGCCGCCCGCGTAACTCGCGCCTTCGCCAGCCGGGTACAGGCCGCGCACGTTGATGCTTTGCAAGTCCTCGCCGCGTGTCATTTTGATCGGCGAGGAGGTGCGCGTTTCCACGCCGGTGAGCACCGCGTCGTGGCGGTCAAAGCCCTTGATTTTCTGGCCAAAGGCGGGAAAGGCTTCGCGCATCGCTTCAATCGCGTAGCCGGGCAGCGCCGAAGCCAGATCGCCCAGCGCCACGCCGGGTTTGTACGAGGGCATCACGTCGCCCAGCGCGCTGGACGCCCTTCCGGCGACAAAATCGCCCAGCAGCTGGCCGGGCGCTTCGTAATTGCCGCCGCCCAGCGTGAAAGCGTGGGATTCGAGCTGGCGCTGCAATTCCATGCCGCCCAGCGGGTTGCCCGCCGCGTGGCCGGGGTAGTCGCGTGGGTCAATGCCGACGACGATGCCCGCGTTGGCGTTGCGCTCGTTGCGCGAATACTGGCTCATGCCGTTGGTGACGACGCGCCCGGCTTCGGAGGTGGCGGCGACCACCGTGCCGCCGGGGCACATGCAAAAGCTATAGACCGAGCGCCCGTTGCTGGCGTGATGCACCAGCTTGTATTCGGCTGCGCCCAGCGCCGGATGGCCCGCGTGGCGGCCCCAGCGGGCGCGGTCAATCAAGCCTTGCGGATGCTCGACGCGGAAACCCACGGAAAACGGCTTGGCTTCGACATACACGCCGCGCGCGTGCAGCATGGCAAAGGTGTCGCGTGAGCTGTGGCCCAGCGCCAGCACAACCTGATCGGCGGGCAGTGCGTAACTTTGGCCGGTGGCTTGATCGAGCACTGTCAGGCCGCGAATGTGTTTGTTGTCCGCGCTGCCTTCAATCAGCACATCGGTCACGCGCTGCTGGAAGCGGATCTCGCCGCCCAGCGCGATGATCTGCTCGCGCAGGTTTTCGACCACCTTGACCAGCTTGAAGGTGCCGATGTGCGGGTGCGCTTCATACAGGATGTTGGCGGGCGCGCCGGCCTTGACAAACTCGGTCATGACCTTGTGGCCCAGGTGGCGCGGGTCTTTGATCTGGCTGTAGAGCTTGCCGTCGGAGAACGTGCCCGCGCCGCCCTCGCCGAACTGCACGTTGGATTCGGGGTTCAGCAAGTTTTTGCGCCACAAGCCCCAGGTGTCTTTGGTGCGTTCGCGCACGGTTTTGCCGCGCTCCAGCACGATGGGTTTGAAACCCATCTGCGCCAGCACCAGCGCGGCAAACATGCCGCAGGGACCAAAACCGATCACCACCGGGCGCAGCGGCAAATTAGCCGGGGCGCTGCCGACCGGGTGATACGCCATGTCGGGCGTGGCGAAGATGTGCGGGTTGCTGGCGTGTTTCGCCAGCAGCGCGGCTTCCAGCGCCGCATCGGCCAACTCCAGATCGACGATATAGACCTGCATGATGGTCGCTTTACGCGCATCAAAACTGCGTTTGAACACGGTGAAGCTGGCCAGATCGGCGGGCTGGATATTCAGGGTCTGGAGGATGGCACCCTGCAGCGCGTCTTCAGCGTGGGCGAGCGGGAGTTTGATTTCAGTCAGGCGCAGCATGGTCGTTTTAGTGGGCTTGTGGTTATCAAGCAAAACTGGAAATGATAAACGCGAATAAGTAGTGACGGGGCATGGTACGAGCAGTCATCGTCGTGTTGAGGGTATTTTATTTAAATGGCGGCAACCTGCTTGTCTAGCATATCAATCAGTGCTTTTTCAAGGTTGTGTATAAAATTCATATTTTCATACAAAATGGAACGCCTGTTTTTTATCTCTGTTCGGCAGTGAATTGAAAAATCTGATTCGTTGGCAAGTTTGATGGCTAAATCAGCGTAGTCGTCAATTGAATTGGCAACCAGCTCAAGAAAATTCATGGCCATGTACATTCCTAGCGTGTGTCTTCCTCTTTGAAGAGGAGATGGCAGCGTAACAATTGGCAGTCCCACAGAAAATGCTTCCAGATTGGTATTTTGACCATTGAAATAAACCGTATCCAGCATGACATCTGAACACTTGAGTAAAGCCTTGTAGGTTGCAGGATTTGCTATTCTTGGAATAAAGGTCAGACGGGATTCTAGGTGTGGATATTTTTTGAGAATTCGCTTCAAAAGCGCTGGTTTCATGTTTGTTTCGCGCGGCTCAATTAATATAAATCGAGCCCGATGGTCTTTTTCAAAAATCTTTGAGAAAATATCATCCATCACTGGGTGAATTTTAAAAAGTGTTTGAGGGCAGATGTATATATTATCACTCGAAGATAATCCAAAATGGTCTCTCGCCAAATCGGCTGTCGGTTCTGGGTAATAGTAGTAGGAAAGAGTTCCTGCGTCAGGAAGTCTGATTAATTTTTCGGAATAATCATCATCTGAATTTTTCGTTTCATAAAATTCAGACGAAATAAAATAGTCCATGTTTGGTATCCCTGTCGTGTCAGGATGACCGAACGTGGTGACTTGAACAGGCGCAAGCCTGGAAAAGGCAAGGAAATAACTAAAGGGATTCATCCCTATATCCTGCCAAAATGCGATGTCTAGTTTTATTGAGGAAATTGCTTCTCGTGCAGATTGCAGGGAATTCCCATCGGTATAAATAACTTTGTCAGCCTTGGAGTTGATCCAGTTATGAAGGGCGTCTTTTATTGGGGTACCAATGTGGATGACGATCACTTCAAACTTGTTTCTATCCAGTTTTTCTATTATCCCGGAAGATGTGTGTCCGATGCTGTGTTCTCGTAAATTTTCTGAAATAATTCCTATTTTTATCTTGCCGGATGGCTTGCTCCAGCCGGGTATGTGTGGTGATGTCCATGCGAGTTCTGGCGTTCCATGTAAATAAGCTTGTGCAATTTTCGTATTCAATACTTTGTTGCACTCTCCGTGGTAGGAGAAGTAAAAATAAACGCCATTTTTAATTTCTGGATTTGAAATTTTCTTGGCAGATTCCATGTAGAAATCGAGTTTGTTTTTTGTGTTTTCTCTTGTTGTTTGAATAGAGTCAATATCAGATATTATTGATTTTACAAGTAAAGCTTGTCGTAGGCTATCCGTTCCGTCTTTCGGCATTGATTCCGATAGTTTTTGGTATAGCTTTGAAGCATCTTCTAAATTATCAATACGTTCGTAACAGATTGCTAAATCTCTCATGCTGAGGTGGCGTTTCGGATTTATTTGCAAGCATTTTTCGTAATAAGGAATTGCTTTTTCAATTTCACCTTTTATAACAAAAATTCCTGCGAGGTTATTATTTGCATCTTCGTGGGTTGGTGAGAGTTGCAGGCATTTTTCAAAACTTTCTTGTGCTGCAATTAAATCCGAAAAATGAACTTGATTGACCCCGATGCCGTAGTGGCAGTCGGCAATTAATTTTTTTGCAATTAAATAGTCTTTTGAAGACTTTTTTATGGCGGTTGCAATTTCTATGGATGAAGAGAAATTTCTTTGCTGGAATTGTTGTATTGCATTGTTAATTAAATTTTTCATATTTGTTTGGTTAAAGAAAATAAAAATATCTCAAAAGCCACCAGTTTTAGCTGATGGCTGCCAAGTTTTTATTTTAAGTTTCAAGCCGGAAACAAGCCTTCCACCGACAAATAACGCTCGCCGGTGTCGTAATTAAAACCCAGCACTTTCGCGCCCGCAGGCAGCTCGGCCAGCTTTTGCGCAATCGCCGCCAGCGTCGCGCCGGAGGAAATCCCGACCAGCATGCCTTCTTCACGCGCTGAGCGCCGGGCCATTTCGCGGGCCGGTTCGGCATCGACCTGAATCACGCCATCGAGCAGGCTGGTGTCGAGATTTTTCGGCACAAAACCCGCGCCAATGCCCTGAATCGGGTGCGGGGCGGGCGCGCCGCCGGAAATCACCGGCGAGGCCGACGGCTCGACGGCAAACACTTTTAAATTCGGCCAGGCGGCTTTGAGCACCTTGGCGCAGCCGCTCAGGTGGCCGCCCGTACCCACGCCGGTGATCAGCGCGTCCAGCCCGTCGGGGAAGTCGGCCAGGATTTCCTGCGCCGTGGTGCGCGCATGCACTTCCACGTTAGCCGGGTTTTCAAACTGCTGCGGAATCCACGCGCCGGGCATGGTGGCCTGGAGTTCCAGAGCGCGGGCGATGGCGCCCTTCATGCCTTTTTCGCGCGGCGTGAGGTCAAAACTGGCGCCGTAGGCCAGCATCAGGCGGCGGCGCTCGATGCTCATGCTGTCGGGCATGACCAAAATCAATTTGTAGCCCTTGACGGCGGCGACCATCGCCAGACCGACGCCGGTGTTGCCTGAAGTCGGCTCGATGATGGTGCCGCCCGGCTGCAGCACGCCGGATTTTTCAGCGTCTTCGATCATGGCCAGCGCAATGCGGTCTTTGATCGAGCCGCCGGGATTGCCGCGCTCGGACTTGATCCAGACCTGCGCGTCCGGGCCGAACAGGCGCTGGATGCGGACATGGGGCGTGTTGCCAATGGTGGCGAGGATGGTGTCGGCTTTCATGGGTTCCTTTCGGTGGCTGGATGAAGACAAAAGTGCATTGTGGCGCACTGTCATAATAGAAGGGTGAAGCCTGCCAGACCGTCGCTGGTGCAATTTCCGAAAGGAAGCACTGGAGGAACGTCCGGACTGCACAGGACAGCGTAGGAGGTAATACCTCTCCACCGTGAGGTGAGGATCAGAGCAACAGAGACGAGCCGCTTTAGTGCGGGTGAAACGGGCAATCTCTACGCGCAGCAACACCAAATAGGCCAGCATTGATGTGGTTCCGCAGAGCTGGCGGGTAGGTGGCACCGAGCCGGGCAGGCGACTCCCGGCCCAGATTAATGGCGGTCACACCAAGTCATCGCAAGGTGACTTGGCGCACAAAATCCGGCTTATCGGCGGGCTTCACACTTTTATTTTTCAGCCGGCCGCCAGCAGCGAGCGGCCCAGCGCAAACACCGAGTTTGGCGCCGTCGTCTGAAAAGGTTTGGACTTGCGCGGCGCATAGACCCCGCGCTTGGCTGGGGCCGCCTCAATCGTCACGCCGCGCTCGCGCTGCTCGTCGGCCAGTTGGCGCAGGCTGATGGCTTGCAAGTGCGCGGTCATCCGGGCGTTCAGGCTGTCCCAGAGTTTTTGCGTCATCCATTCCGTGCTGCCTTCCTGCTCGGGAAAGGCTTTTTCGCCCCGGCCCGGCCTGGCGGGCGCGGTTTCGATGGCGCCGATGATGTCAGCCACTGAAATCGCCTTGTCCGGGCGGCTCAGCGAGTAGCCGCCGCTCGGGCCGCGTGTGCTGCTGACCAGGCCAGCCAGGCGCAATTTGCTGAACAGCTGCTCCAGGTAGGAGACGGAAATCTGGTGGCGCGCGCTGATGTCGGCCAGCGAAACCGGCCCGGCCTGACCACGCAGGGCGATGTCGATCATGGCGGTGACGGCGAAACGGCTTTTGGTGCTCATGCGCATGGGGCTGCTCCTTGAAGGCTTAAAAATAGAGTGATGCGCCCGACTATAAAAACCTTGTCACTTCGTGTAAATTCGTATTTGGAACTATTTCACTTCGAAAAAGACGAACAATCAAGCCGTATCATTTTTTCAAAAACAGCAAAGGACGCCAGCGCGTGAACTTCAAACATCTGCATTATTTCTGGGTCACTGCCAAGGCGGGTGGCATTTTGCGCGCTGGCGAGCAGCTACACACCACGCCGCAAACCCTGTCCGGGCAAATCAAGCTGCTGGAGGCTTGGTTGGGGCGTGCGCTGTTTCGCAAAAGCGGCCGTCGGCTCGAATTGACCGACGAGGGGCGCCTCGCGCTGGGCTACGCCGACCAGATTTTCACGCTGGGCGCTGAGATGGAAACGGCGCTGCGCCAGGCCAGCGGCGGCCAGAAAACGCTGGAGTTTCGCGTCGGCGTGGCCGATTCGGTGGCCAAGTCGGTGGTTTATCGGCTGCTGGAGCCTGCGCTGTCCATGCCCCAGCCGGTGCGGCTGATTTGCAGCGAGGGCAAGTTTCCCGACCTGCTGGCGCAACTGGCGCTGCACCGGCTGGACTTGGTGCTGGCCGACGAGCCGATGCCGCAGCGCTTGAGCATCAAGGCGTTCAACCACGAACTGGGCCGCACGCCCATGACTTTTTTCTGCACGCCCGCGCTGAGAAAGCAGCTCAAGGGTGATTTTCCCGCCTGTCTGAATGATGCGCCGATGCTGATCCTGGGGCCGCTGTCGTCAGTGCGCAAGCAGCTCGATAACTGGCTGACCAAGCACCAAATTCATCCGCGCATCATCGGCGAGTTTGACGACGGCGCGCTGATGCGCGCTTTTGGCCGCGAAGGCCGGGGCGTGTTTATGTCGGCCAGCGTGCTGGAGGCTGAAACGGTGGCGCAGGACGGGGTGGAAGTCATCGGCCACACCGAAGAGATGGTGGAGGAGTTTTTTGCCGTCTCGGTGGAGCGGCGCATCACGCACCCGTGCGTGGCGGCGATCACCGAGGCGGCGCGCAGCCAGTTGCTGCGCAGCACGGGCCGCAAGGGTGGCTGAAGGTGTTGAAGCCGCTCACCCCAAGCCTCAACCCGGCCTGTTAACCGGCGGCAGTGCCAGACGGCTGGGCACATTGCTGCAGCCGCTCCACATGCGCCTGCAGCGAGCGCAACGCAATCGGCCACAGGCGCGGGTCGGTGTCGTCGTAGGCCAGCGCCAGCCAGTCATTGACATCGCCGTCGGGCAGCGCCTGCATCGCCTCCGCCACCTTGGCTTCGCGCTTGAGGCGGTGCGCTTTCAGTTGGGCAATGGCCTGCGCCGCGCCGCCCAGTACGTGGCCGTGGGCGGGCAGGATGAAGTCAATGCCGTGCGCTTCGCAGGCGCGGGCCAGCCGGTCCAGTGAATCGAGGTAGTCCGTCATATTGCCGTCGGGCGGGCTGACGATGGTGGTGCTGCCGTTCAAAATGTGGTCGCCGGAAAACAGTAGGCCGTCTTCCAGCAGCACCAGGCAGACATGGTTGGCCGCGTGGCCGGGCGTGAAAAGCACTTGCAGCGTGTGCGTCATGCCATCGTCGCCGCGCAACACCAGCACTTCCAAATCGGCCAGCGCCCGGTCTGGCGTGAATTGCGAATGCGCCTGCGCCGTCGCGGCGGACGGCAGGCCCAGAATCGGCGGCGCATTCGCACACAGCGCCTGCAAAGGCCGCGCGCCGGGCGAATGATCCGGGTGCGAATGCGTGCAGACAATCGCCTGAATCCGTCCGCCGGTCGCGTCATACAGGCGCTGGATATGGGCCGCATCGTCCGGGCCGGGGTCGATGACGATGTAGCCGGTTTGCTTTGTTCCGACGATGTAGCTGTTCGTGCCCGGCCCGGTCATCACGCCGGGGTTGGGCGCGGTGAGGCGCTGCACGTTTTTCAGCAGCGGCACGGGCTGCGCGCTTTGCCAGTCCAGCGAATGGGCGATTTGGCCGTCGGGGCAGGTCAGCGCCAGCTCGCCGAAGGGCGCGTCGTGCTCCATGAAGCGTTCTTCTTGGCCTTTGAGCAAGCCGGTGCGCGGGCACGAATGCCACAGCGGCTCTTCGGACGCGGCGCAGGCGCTGAGAACGGCGTCCACGTCAAGGTAATGCTGCAGCCGCTCCAGCGTGCGTATCGTCGGGAAAATCATCAAAAAACTGCCCGCCGTGTGCCGCGCTAGCGCGTCAGCCGGGCGTACCCAGACCGGCTCGAACTGCTCAGTTTCGTCGGCGACGGGCGTTTGGCCTTCGGGCATGCGGGCGACTAAAAACGGCACGTCAAAACGCTTGGCCAGATCACGGTCGGCAGTCCAGCGCGCCAGCATGAAGACTTCGCTGCCCATCAGCGTCAGGCCGTGGGCGTCGCATTGGGCGGCAAACGGCGCCTGGCGGTCCAGCGCGGCAATCAGCGCGCTGTCGGGGTGGCGGCCATCGGCGTGGCGCGCCAGCAGCACGCCGAGTTCTTCAAAACTCTCGCGGATGGCGGCGATGGCCTGCGTCAGGTGCAAGTCGCTTTGCGCGGTGCGGCGGCTCGATTGCGCGTGCGCCAGTGCGTCAGCGGCGTCGATGCCGCCGCCGGGAAATACGTAGGCATTGGGCACAAAGCTGGCCTTGGCCGAGCGCCGCGTCATCAGCACTTCGAGGCCGCCGGGCGTGTCGCGCAGCAGCAAAACGGTGGCGGCGGCGCGGGTGGGCGCCGGTTGGCGGGGCGGGTGAAGGAGTTGGGTGGGTCTGACCATGCGCCATTATGGTGTTGGCGCCGGGCCGCCCGCAGCGCAGATAATCTTGCCCATGCGAATCCGATTTACCAAAATGCAGGGCGCGGGCAACGATTTTGTCGTGCTCGACGAAACCCGTGGCCCGCTGGGGCTGATTACCGCTCACTACCGTTTTCTGGCCGACCGCCATTTCGGCGTGGGCGCCGACCAGATTTTGACGGTGCGCCCGTCGCCGGGCGAGGGCATCGACTTTGAATACGTCATCCACAACGCCGACGGCGGCGAGGTCGAGCAGTGCGGCAATGGCGCACGCTGCTTTGTGCGCTTTGTCCGCGAGCAGGGCTTGACGGCCAAAGACAGCGTCAAAGTCAAAACCCAAGGCGGCGTGATCGAACTGCGTATGCAGCCCGATGGCCGCGTGACGGTGAACATGGGCGCGCCGGTGTTTGAGTTGGCGCGCATTCCGTTTGATCCGGCGGGGCTGGTGCCCGAGGCTAGCGCAGGCGCCGCCGATGTTTGGCCGCAATGGCCGTTGGTCCTTGGCGTGAGCGGACGCGAGCCGCCGGTGCCGGGGCATGCGCCAGTGCAAGTCGCCGTCGTGTCGATGGGCAACCCGCACGCCGTGCAAATCGTCGCCGATGTGGACACCGCCCCAGTGCTGGAAACCGGCGGGCTGATCGAACATCACCCGGCGTTCCCCAAGCGCGTGAACGCTGGTTTTATGCAAATCGTCTCGCGCAGCCAGATTCGCCTGCGCGTTTATGAGCGCGGCGCGGGCGAGACACTGGCTTGCGGCACCGGCGCCTGCGCGGCGGTCGTGGCGGGGATTCGGCTGGGGCTGCTCGACAGCCGCGTCGATGTGCTGACACGCGGCGGCCAGCTCACCATTGAATGGAGCGGCGCGCTGGACGCACCCGTTTTGATGACCGGCCCGGCCACCACCGTGTTTGAAGCCGAGATTGAAATCCCCGATAGCGTGTAAACCCGGCCTGAGCCCGCCGCTAGCGCTTGATGTGGCTGGTGTGGCGGCCCCGTCGCTGCCGCCCGCCGATCCGCTGGTGACGCGCTACCTGGCTTATGCCAAGGTTGAAAAGCGCCTGGCCGAGCGCACGCTGGCGCTGTACGCCGCCGATCTGGATAAATTGCAGGCCCATGCAGCGCAAGCCAATGTGGCGCTGACGCAGGTCACGCATTTGCACTTGCGGCGCTGGGTGGCTCAGATGCACAGCGGCGGGCGCAGCGCACGCGGCATTGCGTTGATCTTGTCGGGCTGGCGCGGATTTTACGTCTGGCTGGGCCGCGAAGGGCTGGTGCCGGGCAACCCGGTGCAGGGCGTGCGCTCGCCCAAAGCGCCTCGGCCCTTGCCCAAGGCCTTGAGCGTCGATGAAGCCGTTCAACTCGCCAGCTTTGCCGCCGAGGCCACGCCGGAGAACGCCTTTCTGGAAGCCCGCGACCAGTGCATCACCGAGTTGCTCTACAGCTGTGGCCTGCGCCTGAGCGAACTCGTCGGGCTGGACGCGAAAGCCAGCGCCAGCGCACGCGGCTGGATAGACCAGCAGGCGGGCGACGCCCATGTGCTGGGCAAGGGCGAAAAAAAACGCAGTGTGCCCGTCGGCCGCGCCGCGCTGGTGGCGCTGGACCAATGGCTGGCCGTGCGCAGCCTGTGGGCGCGGGCGGGCGCGCCGGGCGGCGCGGCGCTGTTTATCAACCAGCGCGGCGGACGGCTGACGCCACAACACATCCGCGTGCGTCTGAAGCTGCGTTCGCAGCAGGCCGGGCTGGCCACGCCGGTGCATCCGCACATGCTGCGCCACTCGTTTGCCAGCCATGTGCTGCAGTCCAGCGGCGACCTGCGCGCTGTGCAGGAACTGCTCGGCCACACCAACATCACCACCACCCAGGCTTACACGCGGCTCGATTTCCAGCATCTGGCGAAAATTTACGACAAGGCCCATCCGAGGGCGTTCTCCGATAGCGCCGCTGCCAAGGCCAGCGCACCCGGCGAGGACGCGGGCGCTGCCGGCGTCAAGACGGCGCCCGCCGCCCAAGCGGCTATCCCGGCAAGCGGTGAGCCGCGACAATAGCGTCATGAACATCATTCGACTCAAAGACGGCCGGGAACGCTCCCTGCTTCGCCGCCACCCGTGGATTTTTGACGGTGCCATCGCCAGCGGCAGCGCCGATTCC
>Ga0302217_10000223_pt1 | contig 15009 bp, 12 predicted proteins | sample II_Fen_N3_3_FD_198779 | JGI IMG/M metagenome (GOLD analysis project Ga0302217, IMG submission 198779) | Peat permafrost microbial communities from Stordalen Mire near Abisko, Sweden - II_Fen_N3_3 | ecosystem: Environmental > Terrestrial > Soil > Wetlands > Permafrost | place: Sweden: Abisko... | reverse complement strand
TGCACAACTACCCCAACGTGGAAGTTGAATGGGAGTTCCGTTGCCGCAACAGTGAAGACCTGCGCCCGTACCTGGCGGAGATCCGCTACCAGATCGAACGCCTCGCCGAGCTGAGCCTGAGCCCGGACCAACTGGGTTTCCTCGAACGCATCAGCTTCATGAAGCCGGATTTTTTGCGCTTCCTCGGCTTGTTCCGCTTCAACCTGCGCTATGTCCACACCGGCATCGAAAACGGCGAGCTGTTTATCCGCCTGCGCGGGCCGTGGCTGCATGTGATCCTGTTTGAAGTGCCGATGCTCGCGATCATCAGCGAAGTACGTAACCGCTATCGCTACCAGTCCGTGACCCTCGAACAGGCCCGCGAGCAGTTGTACCGCAAGTTCGACTGGCTGACCGCGAATGCCAGCAGCGACGAGCTCTCCGAGCTGCAGGTGGCGGACTTCGGCACGCGCCGACGCTTCTCCTACCGCGTGCAGGAAGAAGTAGTGAGCGTGCTCAAGCACGACTTCCCCGGCCGGTTTGTCGGCACCAGCAACGTCCACCTGGCCCGCGAGTTCGATATGAAACCGCTGGGCACCATGGCCCATGAATGGATCATGGCCCACCAGCAACTCGGCCCGCGTCTGATCGACAGCCAAATCGCTGCCCTTGATTGCTGGGTCCGCGAATACCGCGGTCTGCTGGGTATCGCCCTGACCGATTGCATCACCACCGATGCCTTCCTCGGCGATTTCGACTTGTACTTCGCCAAGCTGTTCGACGGCCTGCGCCACGACTCCGGCGACCCGGTGCAATGGGCGGAAAAAGCCATCGCCCACTATCACAAGTTGGGCATCGAGCCGATGAGCAAGACCCTGGTGTTTTCCGACAGCCTGTCGTTGCCCAAGGCCCTGGAGATATTCCGGGCGCTGCGCGGTCGAATCAATGTGAGCTTTGGCATCGGCACCAACCTGACCTGCGATATTCCAGGTGTGGAACCGATGAGCATTGTGCTTAAAATGACGGCCTGCAATGGCCAGCCCGTCGCGAAGATTTCCGATGAAGCGGGCAAAACCCACTGCACCGACCCGAATTTCGTCGCCTATTTGCGGCACGTTTTCAAAGTACCTGCCCTTTCCAGCAAGGAGTGAATCATGCAAGCCGTACAGCGTGAGATTGCGCAGCAGCTCAAGGTTCAAGCGCCGTTCAAAGACCAGGCCGCCCTTGAGTCCGAAATCGCCCGGCGCGTGACCTTTATCCAGGACTGCCTGCGCAATTCAGGGCTCAAGACATTGGTGCTGGGCATCAGCGGTGGCGTCGACTCCCTGACCGCAGGCCTGCTGGCCCAACGCGCCATGCAGGAACTGCGTTCCAGTACCGGCGACGAAGGCTACCGTTTTATCGCCGTGCGCCTGCCCTACGAAACCCAGTTCGATGAAATCGACGCCCAGGCCTCGGTGGACTTTATCGAACCGGACGAGCGCCACACCGTGAACATCGGCCCGGCGGTGAAATCCCTGGCCAATGAAGTGGCGGCGTTTGAAGGCAAGGCTGCGGTATCGCGCGATTTTGTGCTGGGCAACACCAAGGCGCGTATGCGCATGGTCGCGCAGTACACCATCGCCGGCGCGGCCAGTGGCCTGGTGATCGGCACCGACCATGCGGCGGAAGCGGTGATGGGCTTTTTCACCAAGTTCGGCGATGGCGCCTGCGATCTGGCACCGTTGAGCGGGTTGGTGAAGAATCAGGTGCGGGCGATTGCGCGGCACTTCGGTGCGCCGGAGTCGCTGGTGGAGAAGGTCCCGACCGCCGACCTGGAAGACCTCTCGCCGGGCAAGCCGGACGAGGCGTCACATGGCGTGACCTATGCCGAGATCGATGCGTTCCTGCACGGCGAGCCAGTGCGGGAGGAAGCGTTCAGGATCATCTGCGAGACGTATCGCAAGACCGAGCACAAGCGGGTGATGCCGTTTGCGCCGTGAGGTGAACCAGATAGTTTTGCGTTGATTGTCAGGCAGCCATCGGGGGCAAGTCGAATCGTCGCACCGCCCCTCCCACATTCGAAATGCATTCCAAGTGTGGGAGGGGGCTTGCCCCCGATGAACGATAACGCGGTCTTACTTGACGACCACAGTGCCTTTCATCATCGCGATGTGGCCCGGGAACGAGCAGAAGAACGCATAGTCAGTGCCCGCTTTCAGCTTGGACACATCAAAGCTCACCGAATCTTTCTCGCCAGCACCAATCACCTTGGTGTGGGCGATGATGCGCTCGTCGCCTTCTTTCAGGTAGTTCTTGTCGAGGCCGGCAGCCATGCCATCGGTCGCGACCGCTTGCGTGTCGGCGGCGCTGGTCAGCACCCAGTTATGACCCATGACGTTTTTCGGCAAGCTGCCGGAGTGAGTCAGCTCGACGGTGAACGTCTTACAGCTCTTGTCGATCACGATTTCCTTGGTGTTGTAGGACATCTGGTCGGTAGAGTCGACGGTGACCTTGCACTCTGCAGCAAGCAACTGGCCACTTGCCAGAGTCAGCAGGGAAACAGCAACGAGTTTGGCAAACATGTGAATCTCCAAGGCAGGGTTTTAAAAGCGCGTATTGCGACAAGCGTGCCTGAGACAGGCAGAAATTCTTATGACCTGAATCAACAGATTGTATACAACTTTAGGCTATCAGACTTATCGACACAATCAACCAGCCAAAGTGCTACACCCGGCCTATGATCGGTCCATCACCCACTGGAGTACGGATCATGCACCTCAATCATCTATTCAGCGGTCTGTTGGCCGCATACGCCTGCGGTAAGTGAAGGCCAAGCGCGCCGCGAAGCTGCTACCATAGCGACCCAAGGCAGCTGCGCGCCGCCCACCCTCACCTTCGACCCTAGAGGATCGCCCATGGCCAAACCTAATTACTCCTTCGCCAAACGTCAAAGAGACTTGGCCAAGGAACAGAAGAAAGACGAAAAGCTGCAACGCAAGAAAGCCGCTGCAGATGAAGAGGCCGGCGCATTGAACCCGGATGCGGAAGGCGAAGTGGCAACCGACGACACCGAAACACCGAAAGACCCGGCGCCAGACGCCTGAGAAACACCGGATTCTGATCATTCCCGCGGCCTGCGCGGGGATGATCTTTACTCCAGCGGCATCACCGTCACCCGCACTTCCGGGTCATGGCTCCCTCCCCCCAGAATCACCCCACGCAACGGCGAAACATCGGAGAAGTCCCGGCCCCAGGCCAGGGTGATGTGCTCCAGTGCCGGCTGCACATTGTTGGTCGGATCAAAGTCCACCCAGCCCAACACCGGGCAATACACCGAAATCCACGCATGGGACGCATCGGCGCCGATCATCCGTGGCTGGCCGGGCGGCGGCTGGGTCAGCAGGTAGCCGCTGATATAGCGCGCCGCCAGGCCCCGAGAGCGCAGGCAGGCGAGCATCAGGTGAGCGAAGTCCTGGCACACGCCGCGTCGGCGCTCGAGCACTTCCACCAGCGGCGTGGCGACTTGGGTGGCTTCGGCATCGAAGGTGAATTCGCCGAAGATTTTTTCCATCAGGGCCTGGGCGCCCAGCAACAGCGGACGGCCAGGCGGGAAACAGCTTTCGGAGAAATCGACGAAGGTTTTCTTCAAATGCACGTAGGGCGATTCGAAACGAAAGCGGCAGGCTTCGATCAACGCCGGTGACAGCGGCTGGCTGCTGTAGGTCAGGCTGTCGCGAGTCTGGTCCCAGGCCAGCGACTGTTGGAAATCCAGCACCGGCCGCGCGAGCACTTCCACGGTCAGCCCGGCATTCACCAACAATTCATCATGGGGCCGCTCGAACGCCAGGCGGGTGATCGGGTTGCCGAACACGTCCAGTTCATCGCGGCGCGACGACGGCAACGGGCTGATATCCAACTGCTGCGAGGTGCAGCGCTGCCAGGCGCATGGCCGTGGCCACAGATGCGCCAACTGCTGGGCCAGGGACACCGGGCTGTCGTAGTGGTAATGGGTATCGTGGAAAATCTGATAGCGCGCACTCATCACACCGACACCGTTCGCTGACTGACATCATCCACATGGGCAAAATGGCGCAAGGCCAGGCGATCCGACACTTGCCCGCTCTCATCGGCGACTGCTTGCAGCAGGTCGGCCAGGCCGTCCAACGCGGCACGCACGCTGGTCTCGCCAAACAGCGAGTTTTCCAGGCAACCCAGGTCGAACCGCGCAAGGCGCTCGACCAAAGGCGCCAGGCCGGTTTCCCGGGGCACCGCGAAATCATCGTTGAGGCGACGCAAGGTGCGGCTCACCAGCTTCAACTGGAACAGCACGGCGTGGGGGTTCTGCTCATCCAGCAGCAACAGGTCGAGCACCGGGATCAGTTGCGGCACCGCCAGGTAGCGCGAGCGGTAGGTGATGCTGCTGTTGCCCAGTTCCAGCAACCACTCCAGCCCAGCTTGATCGAACACCGCCACGCCACGCAGGAACGCCGCGAGGCTGCTGCTGAGAAACTGCAGGCGCTCGATGCGCCGGCCCATCATCAAAAAGCGCCAGCCTTCGTCGCGGGTCATGTCGTCCAGGGCAAACCCGGACAGCGCCGCCAGGGACATCACCAGGCGGTTGAGGAAGTCCAGCAACTCGCCAAAGTCCGGGCTTTCGCTTTCCAGCTCCAGGGCTTCGCGTTGCAGCTCCACCAGGGCCTGCCAGTTCTCCCGGGACAACTTGCCGCGCACCTGGGACGCGGCCCACTGCAAGCGCTGCAGGTTGGCGCGCAGGCTCGACGGCCAGTCGTCGCCGAGCAAGGCCGCGAGCAGGCGCTCGGGCAACTCGCCCTCCTCCGGCAGCAAGTGCAGGCTTTCGCCCAGCTCGACCGCCGCCAGCAACGCCAGCGGATCGTCGCCGTCGACATAGCGCGCCAACACGATGCGCAGCCAACGCGCGCTGTCATCGCAGCGCTCGCAATAACGGCCAAACCAAAACAGGTTTTCCACCACCCGCGACGGCAGATAAGGATCGCGGCGTACCAGGTCATGGGCGCCGATCGGCCGCTGCGCGCGCCACTGCTCGCTGCCGGCTGCGCGTTCGCCGAGCACCCAGGTGTCCTTGCTCGCGCCGCCGCGTTGCATCGACACCACTTCGGCATCGGCATCGGCGGCCACGCGGGTCAGGCCGCCGGGCAATACCCGGTAACCGTCAGCGCTGGCCACGGCGTAGACGCGCATGCCGATGGCGCGGTGTTGCAGGTGATCCTCGACGGTGTGCCACACCGGCGCCTGGGACAGCTGCGCCAGCTCCTGGGCGACATACGCGTAAGGCCGTGCGCGCATGCGCTCGGCCAGGGCCTGGCGTTGTTCGTCATCCAGGTCGCGACCGAAGATCGGATTAAAACTTTGCGAAGGGAATGCCGGCTTGATCAGCAGCTCGGGCAGTTTCTCCAAGGCTTCGGCAAGCACTGGCGCTTCGCCGCACCACCACGTTGCAATGGACGGCAGGATCAGTTCTTCGCCAAACAAAAACTCGTTGATCTTCGGCAGAAAGCCCAACAGGCCAGGGGACTCCAGCACACCGCTGCCCAGGGCATTGGCCACCAGCACGTTACCTTGGCGCGCGGCGTCGAGCAGGCCGGGCACGCCGAGGGCCGAGTCGGTGCGCAGCTCAAGAGGGTCGCAGAAATCGTCGTCCAGGCGGCGCATGATCGCGTGTACCCGGCGCAGACCGCTGAGGGTTTTCAGGAACACCGTGCTGTCGCGCACCGTGAGGTCGCCGCCTTCCACCAGCGGGTAGCCGAGCTGGCGGGCAAGGTACAGGTGTTCGAAATAGCTTTCGTTGAAACGCCCGGGCGTGAGCAGCACGATCAATGGCGGTTGCTCATCGCTGGGCGCCTGGCGTGCCAGGGTTTCCTGCAGGGTGCGGAAGAAGCCAGTGAGGTGCTGCACCTGCAGGTCGCGGTACAGATCCGGAAAGGCACGGGACACGATGGTGCGGTTTTCCAGCGCATAACCGGCGCCGGACGGGGCCTGGGTGCGGTCGGCGGTGACCCACCAGCGGCCATCCGGGGTGCGCGCCAAATCGACGGCGTACAGGTGCAAAAACGCCCCGTCCGGCGGCTGGATGCCCTGGCACGGCCAGAGGAAGTTGTTATGCCCGAACACCAGTTCGGCCGGCAGCAAGCCTTCCTTGATCAAGCGTTGCGGGCCGTAGAGGTCCGCCAGCACTGCGTTGAGCAGCCGCGCACGCTGGGCAATACCGGCCGACAAGTGCTGCCATTCATCGGCCGCCAGCACGTGGGGCAGCAGGTCCAGTTCCCACGGGCGATCAGCGCCCTTGGGGTCGGCGTAGACGTTGTAGGTCACGCCGTTTTCCTGGATCTGCCGGGTCAGCAACGCCTGGCGCTGGGCCAGTTGCGCGGGGGTGCTGCGTTGCAGGTGGTCGAGCAGGCGCTGCCAATGGGCACGCACCGCGCCGCTATCGTCCAGCAGTTCGTGATAAGTGCCCGCGGTCAGCGGGTAACGGTCGAGCAAGTCGGACATGGAACGCTCGGCAGGGGCAAGGGGGCTCAGATTAACCTAACAAACACTGCAAATCCTTTGTGGGAGGGGGTTTACTCCCGATTGCGGTGGGTCAGTCAACTCATGTATCGGCTGATTCACCGCAATCGGGAGCAAGTCGAATCGTCGCACCGCCCCTCCCACATTTTGGATTGCATTCAGTCATTTTTATTTGGGAAACGTCGCAGATCCAAGGTCATCGGTAATTCATCGTTCACCACTACGGTCGGCACAGGCAGCTTGCCAGGGCTATGCCCCAAGCGGAAAAACCGCGCCATGCGCCGACTCTCGGCTTCATTGGCGTTCACCGGCAGGCTGTCGTAGTTCCTCCCGCCCGGATGCGCCACATGATACTGGCAACCGCCCAGGGAGCGCTGCATCCAGGTGTCGAGCAGGTCAAACACCAACGGCGCATGCACCGCGATGGTCGGCTGCAGGCAGTTGGCCGGTTGCCAGGCGCGATACCGCACGCCGGCGACGAACTCGCCGATGCGCCCGGTCGGTTGCAGCGGCACCGGGATGCCGTTGCAGGTCAGCAAATAGCGCTGCGGTGGCAGCCCGCTCAACTTGACCTGCAGGCGTTCCAGGGACGAATCCACATAGCGCACCGTGCCGCCAACCGCGCCCTCCTCGCCCAGTACATGCCAAGGCTCCAGGGCCTGGCGCAGTTCCAGTTCGATGCCACTGACGGCGTAGTCGCCGACTTTGGGAAAGCGGAATTCCAGGTGCGCGGCAAACCATTCGGCGCGCAGCGGGTAGCCGGCGGCGTTGAGTTCGACGATCACGTCGGCAAAATCCTGCTCGATGAAGTGCGGCAGCAGGAAGCGGTCATGCAACTCGGTGCCCCAGCGCGCCAGTTTCGGCGGCGCATACGGCTCGCGCCAGAAGCGTGCCACCAGCGCGCGCAGCAGCAATTGCTGGGTCAGGCTCATGCGTGCATGGGGCGGCATTTCAAAGGCGCGCAACTCCAGCAGGCCCAGGCGCCCGGTGGCACCATCGGGGGAGTAGAGCTTGTCGACGCAGAATTCGGCGCGGTGGGTGTTGCCGGTCACGTCGATCAGCAGATTGCGCAACAGGCGGTCGACCAACCACGGCGGGCATTCTTCGCCAGGCGCGGGCATTTGCGCGAAGGCGATTTCCAGCTCATACAGCGCATCATTACGTGCTTCATCGACCCTGGGCGCCTGGGACGTCGGGCCGATGAACAAGCCGGAAAACAGGTAGGACAACGACGGATGGTTGTGCCAGTAGCTGATCAAGCTGCGCAGCAGATCGGGACGCCGTAGAAACGGTGAGTCCTTGGGTGTCGCCCCGCCCAGCACGAAGTGGTTACCGCCGCCGGTGCCGGTGTGGCGCCCGTCGATCATGAACTTTTCGGTGGTCAGGCGGGTTTGCCGCGCCTCTTCGTAAAGGAACTCGGTGCGCTCCACCAACTCGTCCCAGGTGGCGGACGGCTGCACGTTGACCTCGATCACACCTGGGTCAGGCGTGACCCGGAAGTTGCTCAGACGGTAATCCGCCGGCGGCTCGTAGCCCTCCAGCAGCACCGGGCAGTGCAGTTCTTCGGCGGTGGCTTCGATGGCGGCCACCAGTTCCAGGTAGTCCTCGACGCGTTCCAGCGGCGGCATGAACAGATACAGGCGGCCTTCCCGCGCTTCGGCGCACAGCGCGGTGCGGGTCAGCCAGTCGGCGGACTCGTCGATCTTCGGCAGGCGCTCGGCGCTCGGCGCAGCTTCGCCATGGCGTTGCAATTGCGCCGTGCTCGGCAGCTCGGGCAGGTCCTGGTTGGGGTCGGTCGGGTGGACAAACGGGTACTCCGCCGCCGTCACCCAGGGCTGCGAGGCCAGCGGCAGGCGATAACCCAGCGGCGAATCCCCCGGCACCAGTCGGCAATGGTTGTCGCGCAGGTACCAACGCCCACTCTGCCAGCGGTCATTGGCGGCGGTGCGCGCCAGAGGCAGCACTTGGCCGATGACTTTATCCAGGCCCTGGCTGAACACTTTGCGCAGGCGCTCGCGCTCCAGCTCATCGCTCAGGCGCGGGTCCAGAGCGGTGACGTTTTGCGGCAGCGCGCCTTCGCGCCACAGGTAGTAGAAGTTGTCCTCAAAGGCCGGGAACACAAACCGCGCAGGCAGCTTCAGGCGCTCGGCAACGCTGGCCAGGAAACGCCCGGCCAGCACGCCATCGGCGGCGTAATCCTGTTGTTCGTCGGCGATCAGCGCGCTGTTGTGCCAAATCGGCTCGCCGTCGCGGCGCCAGTAACAGTTGAGCGACCAGCGCGGCAGTTGCTCGCCGGGGTACCACTTGCCCTGGCCAAAATGCACCAATCCTTTGGGCGCGTAGTGTTTGCGCATGCGCTGGAACAGCTCGGCCGACAGGCGACGTTTGTCCGGCCCGAGGGCCGCGGTGTTCCACTCGGCGCCGTCTGGGTCGTCGATGGAGACGAAGGTCGGCTCGCCGCCCATGGTCAGGCGCACGTCGTCCGCAAGCAGGTCGCCATCGATCTGCCGACCCAGTGCCTGGATCGCCAGCCATTGTTCTTCGGTGTAGGGCTTGGTCACCCGTGGCGCTTCCCAGATGCGCTCTACCGACATCTCGTGGGTGAATTCGCACTCGCACGGCTCCACCAGGCCACTGATCGGCGCGGCAGACGACGGATCGGGACTACAGGCCAACGGAATATGGCCTTCACCGGCGAACAACCCGGAGGTGGCATCCAGGCCGATCCAGCCGGCGCCGGGCAAATACACTTCGCACCAGGCGTGCAGGTCGGTGAAGTCCACCTCGGTGCCGGACGGGCCATCGAGGGCTTTGACGTCGGCAGTGAGCTGGATCAGGTAACCGGAGACAAACCGCGCCGCCAGCCCCAGGTTGCGCAGCAATTGCACCAGCAGCCAGGCTGAATCGCGGCACGAGCCGGAGGCGTTTTCCAGGGTGAATTCCGGGGTCTGCACGCCGGGTTCCATGCGGATCAGGTAGCCGATATCGGCAGCCAGGCGCTGGTTGAGGCCCACCAGAAAATCCACGGCCGGCAGCGGCGTGCGGTCAATAGCCGCCAGGTAAGCGGCGAACTTCGGCGTCAGCGGCAAGGTTTCCAGGTACGGCGCCAACTCGCGCTGCTCGTCGGCGGCGTAGCGGAACGGGATTTTTTCCGCGTAGGGCTCAAGGAAAAAGTCGAACGGGTTGAACACCGCCATCTCGGCGACCAGGTCGACTTCGATACGCAGTTCGTCAGTCTTTTCCGGGAACACCAGGCGCGCCAGGTAATTGCCCTGGGGGTCCTGCTGCCAATTGATGAAATGCTGCTCGGGCAGCACTTTCAGTGCGTAGGACAAAATCCGCGTGCGGCTATGGGCCGCCGGGCGCAAACGCACGATCTGTGGGCCGAGTTCAACAGCGCGGTCGTAGCGGTAATGCGTAACGTGGTGCAACGCGACATGAATCGACACGGCGGCCTCCTGCAAGCCAGGGCATGGACACAACGCGCGCAAGACTTATGCCAGAGCGGCAGTCATTGCGCTTTATCGTAAGACCCGGTGCAGTACAGCACCAAAACGGCGCTGTGGCTGCGGTAATGGTGCGAGGGTTGCACATATTTGTGGCGCGAGTGGGTGAAGCGGTATCGGTTGGGTGGGTGCCGAGGGTGGGGAATCACCTCGGTTTTTTTATTCTGATTATTGCGCGCTCGTGTTTACGCCGCTTTTCAATGGCCGCCATTACCTTCCTGCGCATATGGCGAAGCTCTACGCATTTGGCACGCATTTCCCGGTGGCGTTTGCTGCTAAGCAGTAGCAGGCCGAGTACCGGCCAAAAGAAGCATTCAGCGTAAATGAATGGGTTCGGTGAAAAATGAAAACCTGGCACCGCAACCAACAGGCAGGCGATGAAAAGGCCATACATGCCCCAGACCCACTTAGGTCGCCCGTAGGCGATCATGAAATTGCAGTGGGCGATAAACCAGGCAAGGACCACGCATGCACTTTCAGAAGCAGCGTTCGATAACGATGGTAAATAATAGTTTTCCACCAACCCAACAACAGCAGTACCGCCGAAAAACCCCGAAAAAATTACGCCGATAAACACGGGAAAGTAGCGCAAAAGAAAAGCGCGTACCGGTATGAGAGGTTTCCGTCCGAGAAGTCTCACTCATTACCTCGATTTCTTTATTCTGATTATTGCGCGCTCGTGTTTACGCCGCTTTTCAATGGCCGCCAACACTTCCCCGCGCATACGGCGAAGTTCTACGTAGTTGGCACGCATTTCCTGATGGCGTTTGCTGCGAAGCAGTAGCAGTCCGAGTACCGGCCAAAAAATGCATTCCGCATAAAGGAAGGGGTTCGGCGAAAAATGAAAACCTGGCACCGCAACCAACAGGCAGGCGATGAAAAAGCCATACATTCCCCAGACCCATTTCGGGCGCCCGGAGGCGATCATGAAATTGCAGAGGGTGATAAAGAGGGCTAACGCCACGCAGGCATTTTCAGCCGCAGCGTTCGATAACGATGGTAAATAATAGTTTTCCACCAGCACGACAAGAGTAGCACCGCCGAAAATACCCGAAAAAATTACGCCGATAAACACGGGAAAATTACGGACCAGAAAAGGGCGGATAGGGACAAGATACTTCCTTGTGATAAGTCTCATTCTGAGATCTCCTCATACAACCCAACCGCAATGATACGGATGTTCCCGGACCGTATGCTGCCAGCCACACCGGATAAGGCGCCAAGGGCATCGAGCATCTGCAGCATGGTTCCATTTCTGACTCCGGCCGAGGTGTAGCGTTTGGGCATCTCGCCAGCCATTTGTTTCAGTTTGATCATTTTTCGGGTTATTTCCGGATGGTTGACACTTAGTAACTCCCTGGTGAGTTTTACCCGTTCTTGGCGGTTCAAGCCTTTGAGTACCTGGTGCGTGCTTTTCCCCGTTGCCTTTTTAAGCGTATTGACGAATCGGATCGTAGACATTGCTGTGTTGCCCGCGCCTAGCAATGAAGCCGCGTCCAGCCCAATGGTTACTGCTTGGTACCAAGCATTACTGTCCAGTTCGTCGTTTCGCGCAGGATCTTTATATTCATTTTGCGTTCGTCGAACCCCCATAATGCATTGAACAGTGCTGGCTGACGCGCCTACGACGCTAATCGCAGCGGCTACCCCACTGCCCCCAAAAGTAAATGGACTCAAGCCGAACCCACCCGCTATCACCAACCAACTGATCACCGCAGAAGTACACGCCAAAGCTGTATTCATGGCCTCAAACGCCACCTGCGAGTCTCGCGGTTCATTCGCCAGTTGCCGAGCGAACTCCACCCGCCCGACATAGCTGGGCGCCTCGCGCAAAATCACATTCTTCCGCGCGATACTGCAAATCGGCTGAAATTCACGCAGCACAACCATCCGTAGCTGCGCGTCGAGGTACACCACGCCGGCACCGACGATGGCCGGATCAGCATCAATCGCCGCAAATAACTTGCGCAGATCAATACTGCTTTCCAGCCACTGCCGCGTCATGAGGTGGGAACTGAGGAAACCGTCTCTGAATACGCTGGAAGTCATCCCTTTACTCCTGAGGTTCACAAGAGCGCAGAGGGTAAAGACTGCCTCCCCTCGAAAAATGTCAGAAGTTTCGCTTTATCCGGACAGGCACTTCCTGATCGTGATGCAGCACCTTGTAAGCCATATCCCGAATAAGAAAAAGTACGCCCCACGCCACTTCCGGCGCACACCAAAACAGGGAGCGACAATGGCAACTGATATGTTTTTGAAGTTGGGGGACATCAAGGGCGAGTCCAAAGACCAGGCCCATCGCGACGAAATCGAGATCAGCCGATGGGGCTGGGGCATGTCCCAGACCGGTTCCATGCATACCGGTAGCGGCGGTGGCGCCGGCAAGGTCAATATTGAAAACCTGTCCATCTCCAAGGTCATGGACAAGTCTTCACCCAACCTGATGATGGCCTGCTCCACCGGCAAGCATTACCCGGAGGCGCGGTTGGTGGTGCGCAAGGCCGGTGGCAGCAATGCCGTGGAGTATCTGGTGATCACGCTGAAGGAAGTCATGGTCACGTCCTACCAAACCGACGCGGTGACCAGCAGCGATGTACTGACTGAGGTGATAGCCCTGAACTTCGCCACGGTCGAAGTCAGCTACCAGCCGCAGAAGTCCGACGGTGGCAAAGACGGCGGCGCCGTCAAATACGGCTGGAACATTCGCCAAAACGTCAAAGTCTGAAACCGTGTGCCGAGGCTACAGCCCTGCCTTGGCCGCCTCCCGCAACCGCCGCACTTCGACCAACTTGCTCACCATCGACCGATAACCCTTACTGTTGATCAGCAGCAACCCGAGCAATGGCCAGAACAGGCTTTCACTGTAGATAAACCAGTGCGGCCGGTAGGGCAGCGTCGGCAGTACCACCAGCAGGCACGTCGTAAAAAACGCTACCATCCCCCACACCGCCCAGGCTCGACCGCGCACCACCAGGAAGTTGCTGTTGGCCACGAACAGTGCGGCGGCTATCACCACGAACCAGGACACGCTGGCATTGGTGGCCATGGGCACGTCGGCGAAATAGGTGCTGGCCGCCAGGGAAATCGCAGCCGAACCGCCGAGACAACCGGCGAGAATCACCCCTATAAACGCGGGAAAATGTTCCAGCAAAAACGGTTTCAACGACGGAACACCACTCATCACTCGGCCTCTTCGTACAAGCCAATCGCGAGGGTCTTGGCCTGTTTGTAGTTATCCGAACGCTTCAAGCCCCAGACGCTCAGCCCCGCACTGAAGGCATCGCCCAATTGGACGTAGGTGGCGTGCTTGAGCTGGGTCGACGTAAAGCGTTTAGGCAACTCGCCGCTCAGTTGCAGCAGCTTGCGCATCTTGTTCGACATTTGCGGGTCGGCCACTTTCAGCAGCTCTTTGGTGAGTTTCTCCCGCTCCTGCCCGTTCAGACCTTTCAGCACCTGACGCATGCTTTTGCCTGTGGCCGCACGAGCGACGTTGACCAGCTTGACTGTCGTCAGCGCCGATGCGCCCACGCCCACCAAGGCGGCACCGTCGAGGATTTTGGTCGCCGCCTGGTACCACTCTTCGTTATCCAGGTAATCGTTCATCGCCGGATTGACGATTTCGTTGCGTGTACGGAACCCACCGACCAGGCACGACACGGTGCTGGCCGAGGCGGCGGTATAGCCGATGGCCGTCACGACCGTGCTGGCTCCGGCGGTAAACGGGATGGCGATGGTGCCACTCAACACCACCAGCCAGCCAATGACCGCGCCGCCGCAGGACAAGGTGGTGTTGAAGGCTTCACTCACCAATCGCGATTCGCGCGGGTTGTTCAGCACTTGGTCGGCGAACTGCGCCGGGGCGATGTATTTCTGCGCTTCGCGCACGATGATGCGCTTGGGTCGAATGCTGCAGATCGGCTTGAACTCGCGCAGGGTCACGACGTTGAAGTCGGCGTCGATATACACCACGCCCGCGCCGACGATGCCAGGGTCGGCGTCGATGATGGCAAACAACCGGGGCAGGTTGATTTCACTCTCGATGCGCTGGCGCGCCATGAACTGCGAGCGGTTGGAGTCCATGCCGATGTTGAGCAGGGGGTTGCTCATGGGGGGGTCTTCCTTGAAAAGTTGGGGACAGGACTGACGCCATCGGGAGCAAGCTCCCTCCCACATTTTGAATGTATTCACACCTCTAATGTGGGAGGAGCGGTGCGACGATTCGACTTGCTCCCGATAGCGATTTAATGGTCGCCACCTTAACAAACAGACTCCCCACCGGCTAGAAAGCAAAACGCCAGCACGAGGCTGGCGTTTGGCATATTCAGGCTGCAATCAACGCGGTACGACTGGCTTGCGCACAGGCTTCTTGCCTTTGCCCTTGGCCGCATCGGTGCGTTCCTTGGCGGCCTGCTTGTTGCGCACCATGGCCGCAGCCTTGGCTTGTTCGCGCTTGTCCCAAGGGTTGCTGCCGTCGCTGCCACGGGGCGGCAGGCCGGTGTGTTGGGTGAGGATCTTGGTGGTGGTTTCCTTGGCGACCTTGTGGCTGCCGGCCGGCGTCGAGTTTTTGCGACGCGCACTCTGGTAGCTGTCGGTGGCCGGCTGGTGCAACGGGATCAGTTGATCCTTGCCCGGCCCGATCAGGTCGGCGCGGCCCATGCGGGTCAGCGCTTCACGCAGCATCGGCCAGCCTTTCGGATCGTGATAGCGCAGGAACGCCTTGTGCAGGCGGCGCTGTTCTTCGCTCTTGACGATGGTCACCGATTCGCTCTTGTAGCTGACCTTGCGCAGCGGGTTCTTGCCCGAGTGGTACATTGCGGTGGCGGTGGCCATCGGCGACGGGTAGAACGCCTGCACCTGGTCGGCGCGGAAGCCGTTGCCCTTGAGCCACAGGGCCAGGTTCATCATGTCTTCGTCAGTGGTGCCTGGGTGGGCAGCGATGAAGTACGGAATCAGGTACTGCTCTTTGCCGGCTTCCTTGGAGTACTTCTCGAACATG
>Ga0302217_10000222_pt1 | contig 15041 bp, 7 predicted proteins | sample II_Fen_N3_3_FD_198779 | JGI IMG/M metagenome (GOLD analysis project Ga0302217, IMG submission 198779) | Peat permafrost microbial communities from Stordalen Mire near Abisko, Sweden - II_Fen_N3_3 | ecosystem: Environmental > Terrestrial > Soil > Wetlands > Permafrost | place: Sweden: Abisko... | reverse complement strand
AGTCTGACACCGCAATCGCCTTCGCTGGGCCGACTCGCAACCGCAGCGCACTTTCCCCGCCTGAAACCACCCATCCGCCGCCCACTCCCGCCGGTCCCGGGGCCTTGGACCGTCCGCAGCCCCTGATGTCCGAAACGCCGGAGGCGATTTTCGCACGCATGGATGCCCTAGGACGTGCACGCGTCCCGTTCCTGTTCGTGCTGGACTACGCCCTGCAAGCCCCTCTGGTGCTGCCTCTGGACGGGATCGATCCGCAGCGGCTGCGCTTTGCCTTCCCCGACCGCAGGAACACACACCCTTCCACACCCGTTCCGATGGAATCCGACTGGGGCCTGCGCGCCGTCCATCGCTTGGCGCCGAGCGCCTACCGGCAGGCCTTCGAAGTCGCCCGGCAGGCCTTCCTGGACGGCGAAAGCTACCTACTCAACCTCACCGCATCCACACCCGTGGACTACCGCGGACGGCTCCCCCAGCTGTTCGAGCACCTTTCAGCGCCGTATCGGCTGTGGGTGAGCGGCGAACTGCTGGGACGCAACGATGACGGCTTCTTGGTCTTTTCTCCCGAGACCTTCGTGCGGATGCAGGATGACCTCGTGTCCACCTACCCGATGAAGGGCAGCCTGCGCACCCAGCCCGAACATCGGGACCAGGCCATCCGCGACCTGCTGGACGACCCCAAGGAAGCGGCCGAGCACGTGACCGTGGTGGACCTGCTGCGCAACGACCTGGCTCGCATCGGCACCGACGTGCAGGTGCCGCGCTACCGCTACGTGGAGGAGATCCGCCTGCCCGACGCGATCCTTCTCCAGACCAGCAGCGAGATCATCGCCCGCTTGCCGGAGCGCTGGCAGGGTCAGATCGGCTCCCTGCTGCGACAGCTGCTGCCAGCCGGATCGGTCACCGGAGCGCCCAAGCGGCGCACCTGCCAACACATCGAGACCGCCGAGCGGATCCTGGGACACCGGCGCGGCCACTACACCGGCATCTGCGGCCTCTTCGACGGACAGAACCTCGACAGCGCCGTGATGATCCGCTTCCTGGAAGATGTCGGCCCGCTGGAGGAGGCCTCGGGGACGCGGCGCGGGCTCTTCAAGAGCGGCGGGGGCTTGACCGTCTCCAGCCGTTGGGAACGGGAGTGGGAGGAGCTGAACCAGAAGATTTCGCTGCCGCTGGAACCGGTGCTGCTGGAGACCATGTGCCTACGCGATGGCCGGATCGAGAGGCTTGCGGAACACCAGAAACGCCTGTCGGCCAGCTGCCAAGCCTGTTTCGGACGGACTCCCGACTGGCGCTGGGACGAGGTCCAGGCAAGCCTTCCCCAGGCAAGCGAACCGGAACGAAAGCGTGTTCGTCTGCTCTACACCTCCCGGGGCTGGAAACTGGAGACCTTCCCATACCGCCTGCGGCGGCCCGATCGCATTTACGTGACCGACATCGGCGAGCTGTCCTATGCGCACAAGTACGCCGACCGGTCGGGGCTCGAGGCCCTGCGCCGCTCCTGCGCCCTCCGGCACGGACTGGAGGACGCGGACCTGTCTTGGGACCTGCTCTTGGTGCGCGGGGATGAGATCCTGGAGACCAGCTATTCGGCCGTCATCTTGGAAATCGATGGACTGCTGTGGACGCCAGAACATCCAGAGCTGCCATCCACCCGCATCGCCGCCCTGGAAGGGGTGACCCAGATTCGGAAACGCAAGCTCAAGCTGGGAGATCTCCGATCGGCGACACAGCTATTCCTGGTCAATGCCATGACCGGCCTCGAGGACGCCGTCACCGTCCCGCCGGATGCAGTGATCCTCGTCTAGAGCCGAAACCTGGCCCATGCCGAGACGGCCCAGCCCCCGGAAAGCGACGCCGACTGGGTGGCCGCACCAGCGGCCGTCGAATCGCCTTCCCCGGATCCTGGTCTGTTCTTGCTGGACACCCACAGCGGGACCGCAGCCGTGCCGCCCATCCCCAAGGTCCAATGCGTCCCGAACCGGCGCTCCAGGTCCAGTCCCGGCCGCAGCAGCCATAGGTCGACCTGTCGGCCGGTGGTGTCCTTCCGGCTGCTCATTTCGAAGCCACGGATCTCCCGGCGACGCCACCGCATCTCACCCTCGAGGTCTAGGTGATCCATCCGCAGGGTGGCCACGGCAAGCCAACCAACAAAATGCATGCGAGGCTTCAGTTCCAGCCACTGGTGCCCTGCGGAAAGCGTCGCATCCACGTAGTCCGAACGGGAATACAGCGCCGTGAGCATCGAAGTCCAGGCACTGCCGTCGAGAGCATTCCAAAACAGAAACTCCCCGCGACTGTGAGGACGCTCCAGGTGTGCGGACACGCGTTCGGCTCCCGCGCTCGCACTTGCAAGTCTTCCCGACCAGGCTAGCTCTTGACAATTCCTGTCCAGACCCCAGGCCAGCTCATGGAAGGTCCTACGTTCCCCGTCGTCGTTCTTCCAGGCCACGGTCACCAGGCGGGAATTTCTCCACAGCCCGTTCCAACCCAAGCGTCCCCAATCGCCCTCCCAGGCGGCGCCCAGCGTCCAGCTGGAAGCGTGGCCGGAGTCCCCCACTCCCCAAGCCGACCAATGTCCGAAGCCAATGTCCTCCTGGCGCGTTCCGGCCCGCAGCGAGAATCCATCGCCTGGTCGAAGCTCCAGCTCCACCGTCTTGGCTTGTGCCTCGGAGTTCCAATCCAGCTCCAAGCGATTCGTGTCCGAGACCTGGGTGAAGCTCCAACGCTCGCCGCGCCCAGCGAAGCCCCATCCGAGCACGGCACTCCAGTTCTGTCGATGGACGCCCATCTCCAGACGTCGGGAAAGGCCTCCGTCCCGTGCATCCAGTTCTCCCGCCACACGAAATTCGTCTCCGAACGCTATTCCCAGTCGGTGGTCATCCTGTTGCGGAGAAACGGATACGGCCCAGGCGGGGGCTGCCCAAAGCAATCGCTCCGCCCCCGATCCTTCCTGATGCCAGACCCGAACCCCTCCGGTGTCCAACTGAGAGCGAATATCCAAGCGGGAGCTCCACGCCTCCAGTGAGTTGCGGCCGAACCCGCCTTGCAGTCCGGCTTGGTGCTGTGCATCCAGCTCTACCCCACTGCCAGGAGCCCTGACGAGTGGCTCAGCTGAACCCCAGAGATCCTGCCACAGCGCTGGCGTCCCGCCCCAACCGGACACAACAACAAAGGCGACCAAGCTGGCCGCCTTTGCAAGGGAAGATGATTTCCTTCGGGTCAGGGCAGGAGGTCCACGACCGCACTCAGCTTCGGAGCGCCGTTGACGGTCGGATCCGCCTTGGTGCCCTTGAAGGCCAAGTCAAAGAGCCCGCCTTGCGTCATGCCGGGAAAGACGCCGCCCACGGTCGGATCGCTCCAACGAATCCAGTTCTTGAACGGCAGGTAAGACTTGCTGGCCTTGGCCAGGCCAAACACGCTGTCCATGGCAATGGTCGAGGAGCCATTGGTCCACAGGATCGGCCCGATCTTGCTCCAGGAGGCATCGAAGTTGTTGTTCCAGACATAGCTAGAGGGGAGGAACAGCTTGAGGTCGGAGAGCGTGATCAGCTTCGAGAGGTCGAAGGTCACCGAATTGCCGTTGTCAAGCGTCACGGTGCGCGGGCCGCTCAACCAGTGGCCTGCCGAATCCAGAACCTCAAGCACATCGTCGCGCTGCGAGACGGTCGTGATGCTCTTGAGATGGTTGGAGGTCCCCTTCTTCGCCAAGTAAGAGGCGTTGGTCGCAGCCTTGGCGATATCGATGGCCTCGCGAAGGCCGGTCAAGGTGCTTGCCAGGCGACTTTCTTTGCCTGGGCGCACCTTGAGGAACGAGGAGCCGGAGGTCAGGAAGGCCTGAATCTGCTTGACGGCATTCTGCTGAGCAGCAGTTGCAGGATAGGAAACATCGCCCACCGTATTGTCGTTCGAGAGAGCCTCCAGCCACGCATAGGAACCGTCCACATCGATATTGATGTTGTACGAGACCATCCAGTTGAGTTCTGCCTGGACCGCCTTGACGATGGCCAGGGCATAGCCAATGTCGCCGCGATCGATCACTAGGATGTCGCCGTCGTCCTTGTCCACGACGCTGAGCTCGAATTCGGGATCGTTCCAAGCAATCGTCAGCAGGTTGGCCACGGAATCCACCGTAGGCAGCATTCCGATCTCCAGGCTGTCCTGGATGTCACTCAGCAAGGGAGCCTTGGCCGGATTGGCCATGGAGCGAGCCAACACCGGGATCGAAGCGTTCACATCGGCAGGGGTTCCCGAGAAGAGCTTGCCTGAGGCATTCAAGCCCAGCCCATTCTCCTGCATGGTGGAAAGGGTTCCCGACATGCTGTTCATGCGCAAGGCCAGGGTGGTCACCGCCAAGCCGAAGGCCGCCTTGGAATCCTTGGGGTTGGTGAGATAGGCCCGTTTCAGCTGCGTGTTGGCCGATTCGATCTCCGCAGCCTGGCTTCCCAGCAGGTCCGATGCCGAAGACGAGCTTCCCGACTGGAAGATGGTCTGGAATGCCGCACTGGCGGCATTCACGGACTTGTCGGTGGACGGAGCGGAAGCCGTCGCCGAACCGGAACTGCTTTCGTTGCAGCCCACCAGAGCAGCGCAAGCGACTGCCGTCAAAGAAAGAGCATTGCCAATGCGGGACATGAAGACCTCTTCGGGGTGAATGGACGGAATGGATGGAATCGAGTGCCAGAAAATCTAATCCAGCTTCAGCGTTTATGATGTGATCCAGATCACAACGGTACTCATCCGTGGGATGGCAGATCCAGGTCGGGAAGCGCACGTCGGATCGCCAGGATCTCCTGGAGATTGCGGAAGAAAGCATCCACCACTTCGGGATCAAAGTGCTTGCCGCTCTGATCACGCACCAGGTCCAGTACGTCTTCCAGAGGCCAAGGGGTCTTGTAGCAGCGACGGCTCAGGAGCGCGTCCACGACATCCACCAGCGCCACGATTCGACCTTCCAGGCTGATGGACGTCCCCCGGATGCCGCGCGGATAGCCTGTCCCGTCCCATTTCTCGTGGTGCTCGTGCGCCACCAAGGCCGCCATCTGCATGGGGCCGCGCTGCGACTTCGACAGGATCTCGTAACCGACCTGAGCGTGGGTTTTCATCACACCCCATTCCTCCGGATCAAGCTTCCCCGGCTTGTTCAGGACCGAATCGGGGATGGCGACCTTTCCCAGATCGTGAAGAGGGGCAGCGCGACGCAGGATCTCGGCCCGAGCCGAGTCCATCCCCAGCGACTTGGCCAGGATCCAGGCGACCTCTCCCACCCTCCGGGTGTGCGCACCGGTTTCCTTGGAACGGGACTCGACGGCATCGGCCAGCAGATGCACCGTCTCGAACTGCGTATTGAGAGCATCCAGCCAGAGTTGGAGATTGTCCAGCAGCACCTTGATCTGATGGTGCAGCAGTCCCAGCAATCGAGCGTCCTCGTCGGACAGTTCTGGCACGCCTTCGATGTGGAAGAACAGCGGCTCATTGTCCCTGCGGGTCAGCCGCGCCTCGAAGATGCCATTCTCCCAGGTCCACTCCTGCGCCCTGCGGACAGGCGCCATCAGGGGCAGCAGGAGATCGAGCCCGCCGAAGCGCTGATCCTTTTCCCACCCGCCCTTGGCCGCGATCACGACGATCTCCTCGCCCGATTCGTGACCCACCAGAGCCTTACCTGAAGTCTCCGACATCCCCAGAAGATCCAGGAAATGATCCAAGGAACGCTTTGCGAAGGCATCCAGCGTCTGGCACGACTGCAGCGAAGGCGACATTTCCAGGAGCTTCTGGACACCTTGACGACTGGTCTCCAGCGCCAGCAAGTCCCGGTAGGCACGCAAGGCCGAATGCACCACGGTCACCAGTTTGCGCGCCGACAGCTCAGTCTTTTCCCAATAGTCGTGCAGGTCGTAGCGGTGGATGATCTGGTCTTCCGGAGCCAGCCCCGGCTGGCCGGTACGCAGCACCAGACGCGTCAGATGGCGTCCGGCCTCCTCGCGCACGAAGCGGACCAGGTCCAGTCCCGCCGTCTCGGATTCCATCACCACATCCACCAGCGCCACCGCAATGTCGGTGCGGCGCAGGAAGAAGTCGCGTGCCTCCCGGGCCGAGGAGGCCGAGAGAAATTCCAATGCACGGCCCTCGAAGTGGAAATCTGCAAGCACGACCCGCGTGACCTCGTGCACCAACGGATCGTCGTCCACCACCACCACCACCCACGGCTTGCGGCCACGGGGGATGACATCCACATCGCTGGGCTCGTCGATCAGACGAAGCAAGTCGCCGCCATCCTCCATCGCATCCTCCAGCCAGCGATCCCGTGTTGCAGCACCCGGAGGGGATCCGGCATCGCCGGGAGGGCGAAGCGCTGACAGGAAATCTTGATCGTGCACACCGACAGTCTAGCATGGAACGGATCACCGACGCAAGAGGACTTTCTTCATTGTTCTATCAAATTGAAAGATGCCATCCTTCAGTAGTCGTCATGTTGACTCTGCCGTCAGAGATGAACCTCCAACTAGTTCTTTACGACTGATGTTCGAGGCCATCCAGCCAACCACAGAAGATGGCAAAGCCGTCTGCGATCCGATCTTCACCAGACCACAGGAAAGACTTCAAGCATGAATCAGCCAGGAACTGCCTTCGGAAAAGTCGCCGTTTTTGCGCTGGCGCTTTCCGCAGGTGCCTTCGCAGGAATCGCCACTCCGCGCCTGCATGTGGACGGCAACCAGATCAAGGACACCGCAGGCAACACCGTGGTACTGCGCGGCGTCTCGATGATCCACGCCGGCTGGCCCTACGCCTACGGCGCCGGGACCACCAAGGCCAACACCACCATCAAGAACTTCATGAAGCTGACCGACACCACCGGCGGCTGGTTCTCCCGCGTGGTGCGCGTCCCGGTGGCCGATTCGGTCGGAAGCACCTATCTGTTCCCATTGAAGGGAAGCACCGCAGACAAGGACAAATGGGTCGCGGCGAATCTCCAGCCGCTGATCGACAGCGCCAAGACCCGCGGCGTCTACGTCATCATCGACTTCCACTTGATCGAGGACGTGACCCCGGACAAGAGCGAGCGCTGCAAGCAGTTCTGGAGCTACATGGCCCCAAAGTTCGCCAACCAGGAGCACGTGATCTACGAAGTATTCAACGAACCCGTCAAGACACCCATTGGCGACATCGACTGGACCAGCCTGCGCGACACCGCACAGTCCTGGGTGGACACCATCCGTGCCTACGCTCCCAAGACCATCGTGCTGGTCGGCCCGCCCAACTGGTCCTCCAACCTGGACGGCATCGTCGACGCCCCAATCACCGGTGGAAACATCGTGTACGTGGCGCACATGTATCCGCAGAACTCCGTGGCCAGCATCAAGTCGCAGATGGTGACCGTCATGGCCAAGTATCCGGTATTTCTGTCCGAATGGGGCTTCGACACTTCCTCCACCGCCAATGTCCCCACCAAGGGAACCGCAACTAGCTATGCGACGCCGTTGCGCACCTGGGCCGACGCCAAGAATACCCTGTCCTGGACCGCTTGGTGCTGGAGCGGCTCTTGGGGCCCGCCGATGTGGACCGACGACAAGGACCCCGACGCCCTCAATCCGTTCGGCGCCTTCGCAAAGACCTGGCTCAACGACAAGCGCAACAGCGACCTGCCCAGCGGAGTCTTCAAGGCCGACACCGGCAAGGCCGACACGACCAAGCCCGTGGTCTCCGACAGCCTGACCTTCGCCTCCTTTGACATGCCCTTCGGGCAAAACCCGCGCCAGACCGACCTCGCCGCCCGCATCGGCAGCAAATCCGGCGGCTGGTGGTACGCGTTCCACGACGACAGCGGAACGACTGTGACCAACTCGGCCGGCACCGATGTCGCCAACGACACCGCCGCACTGGGCGCCGCCGTGAAGGACGGGGCAATGCATGTCAAGATGACCACCAGCACCGCCAAGATGACCTATCCCTATGCAGGACTGGAAGCCAACCTCACCACCAACAAGGCCTTCTTCGACCTGCGCAAGCTCACCAAGATCGTCCTGCGCCTCAAGGGCAAGGTCACCAAGGGCAAGCTGCGGGTCCACTTCCTCACCCGCGATGTGCTACTGGCCAAGGATTGGGGCAACTACGGCATGGACATTTCCCTGGACACAGCCTGGAAGGACATCGAGATCGCGGCCGACGACCTCGAGCCCACGCCCTATTCCGCTGCCGCCAAGGGCACCTGGACATGGGCCGACAGCGGCGCCCAGTTCGTGAACGGCCTGGGCTTCTCGGTCGGCTCGGGCACCGATGCCGATCTCTGGATCGACAACATCGCCCTGTTCGGCGTCGATTCCTCCACCTTCGATTCGACCAAGGCCGCCTCGGGAATCTCGCGCAAGCTCGCAAGCGCCAAGGGCCTCCTCTCGGCGGTGCGCCAAGACGGCGTTCTGCGGGTCAGCTACGCCATGCCCACTGCCGGTCGGGTCGAAGCCCGGCTGGTGGACATGCAGGGACGGCAGATTTCTGCACGCACCTTGAGCCAGTCCGCTGGCGCACACAGCCTCGACCTTGCCATGCCCAATGGCGAGATGGCTGTACTGATGCTGCGGGCCGGGGACCTCAAGGCCTCCCAGCTCATCCTACCCATGCGTTAAGATCTTAGGCACGCAGACATTCAAGGCCGTTCCGCAAGGGGCGGCCTTTTTTGTGCCCGGATTCCGTAGCGAGCAGGCCGATCGTTGCAACGCATTTCTGAAGTCCAAATTTCAATCAAAAAGTCCCTGCGAGTCGCAATCGATTGACGACTTCGCGCCAGGGATGCCGGCTTCGCCCAAGCCCCCGTCTCCGGCTTGATCGGGCGGGGCTTGGCAGGCAGCCCGGCCCGCGCAGCGGGAGGCGCCACCTATCTTTGCCCCATGACCTACAAGATGATCGTGCTGGACCTGGACGACACCCTCCTCACCTCCGAATTGACAATTTCTGTCCGGACCAAGGAGGCGCTCCTGGAAGCCCAAAGGCGCGGGGTTCGCGTGACGCTGGCCTCGGGGCGTCCCACCGGCGCCATGAAGCGCTTCGCCCACGAGCTTGAGCTGGAAATGCACGGAGGATTCCTGATCTCCTTCAACGGGGCCGTGATCACTGAATGCGCCGGGATGCGGCAGCATTTCAGGAAGTCGCTTTCGTGCACCCACATGCGCGAGATCCACGACCACGCCCGCAAGCACGGCGTGAGCATCTTGGGCTACCACCAGGACCGCATCATCACCCCAAAGGAGAATTCCTACACCGACGCGGAAAGCACCCTCACGGGTCTTCCGGTAGATCAAGTGGACGACTTTCCCGACCGCATCACAGAGGAGAGCATCAAGGTGATCGTGGTGGACGATCCCGAACGCCTGAAAGAAGTGGCCGAAGCGATGAGGCCCTACATGGAAGGCCGCGTGAACATGGTCTTCTCCAAGCCCTTCTTCCTGGAATTCACCGACCTCGGGATCGACAAGCGCCATTCCCTTTCGCTCCTGTGCGAACGGCTTGAGATCCTGCCTTCCGAGGTCATTGCCATGGGCGACGGCGACAACGACAAGGGCATGCTCGAGTTCGCGGGTTTTGCGGTCGCGATGGAAAACGCCCGCGACTCGGTGAAGGCCATCGCCGACCACGTGACGGCCCACCACGACGCCGACGGCGTGGGGATCGCGGTCGAGAGGTTCGTCCTTACGTGAACCCCTCGCGCACGGGCCGCGACTACATTCCCGTCATGCGCACGCTGCCCATTGTCCTGTCCGGTCTTGCCAGCATTCACGCCCAAACGCTGCTCAAGGTGGATTTCGAGTCCGATCCGCTGGGCAAGTACGTGCAAAGCCTGGTGCAGAAGGAATGGGCGGGCGTCACCTGGAGCAACGGTCTTTCCGAAGGACGCGCCGCGATCGTGGAGGGCGACTCCGTCACCGGCAAGGCTGTGCGGGTGAGCTACCCCTCGGGGAGCTTCGGTCCGTCCATGGGAGGCGCCCAGTGGCGCGCCTTCCTCTCGGGCAACCACGACACGGTCACCATGCGCTACCGGGTGCGCTTCGGGAGCGACTTCGACTTCGTGAAGGGCGGCAAGCTCCCTGGCCTGTGCGGCAGCAAGTGCAATACGGGCGGGAACGTCCCCAACGACACAGACGGCTGGTCGGCCCGATTGATGTGGCGCGATTCCGTGGGCCACGCGGTCCAGTACGTCTACTTCCCCGGCCAGCCGGGCACCTACGGCTACGACCTGCCTTGGATGGTCGCGGGCAAGGAATGCGTCTTCGGACGCGGGCAATGGCACGAGGTGCGCACCCGCATCGTCCTGAACACCCCGCGCAGGAACGGCCAACCGGCCCAGGCGGACGGCCGCATCACCAGCTGGTTCGACGGGCAGCTGGCCTTGGACACCGCCGGATTCAAGTTGCGCGGCGAAGACACCATGCACGTGAACCAGTTCTACGTCTCGACCTTCCATGGCGGCTCCGACGCCAGCTGGGCCCCGTCCCGCGACCTCTCCGCGATGTTCGACGGCTTCGAGATCACGGCCGGTGGCCCGGAAGCCCTGACCGTGGAGCGCAGCCTCCGTCCAAGCCGACCTGCCGGGGCAAAAACCCGAAACGCCGCTGGACAGTTCCTTCCAGAGCCGGACCGGCAACCTCGCCTGCCGGTTCCTGGCTACTGAGGCCCTATTTGAAGGTGATCTTCACTGTGGCGGGAGAAGATTCCACTCCATAGGGATTGACGGCCTTGTACTGGATGCTTGCGTTGTCGAGCTTGATGACCGGGGCAACCCAATAGGCTCCATTCCAGGAGCCGGGGGTATAGGCGAAGAGGCTCCAACGGATGTGGAACTTGAACTTCCCATTGGCATCCTGGATGCGCGTGACCGTGCCCAGGCCAGGCACCTTGTCGGTGGTGGAGACGTTCGAGTCGGCCAAATCCACCGTCAGCAGATACTTCTGGGGATCGCGGACGCGCAGATCGGCATCTGGAATGTCACAACTTGTGTCCAGCTTGGAGCAAACATGACTCACTCCCGTAGCCACCGGTGCCGAATCCACGACGTAGTTGAAGTCTGCAGTCCCCACGCCCCCCCAGGGCTTTCCGAAAGCCTGCAGGGAAAGGCTGTGCGCTCCCACAAGCCCTGTCGGCAAGAAGATCGACGTGCCGCAGCCGGAACTCAACCGGCCCTCGCTCCAGCAGACGGAATCGGTCTTGGTATTGACCGTGACGCCTTCGCTGTCCGTCACGGCAAGCGTCACAGGCCAGAGGCTTCCCACTTCCAGATGCGTCCCTTGAGGCAACGCGATTCTGCTGCCTGAAGGAACCAGGCTGTCGATGCGCAGGCCGTGCCGCCACACGCGCACGTTCATGCTTCCTTGGAGACTGGCTCCGAAGGCATCCTTCACCGCAATCGAAACGGGATGGACTCCAGTGTCCTTGAGCGCCAATCGGAATGAAAGCGCACCTTGCCCCGAAGCCTCCACGGTGTCGGGAACAAGCAGAGGAGCCCCAGTGGCATCTTGGCTCAGCTTGCGATCCGGGGCCCGAACCGTCCATTGCCGTGCCGCACCCGTCCAAGCGGCACTGTCCAGGAAATACGCCACGCTATCCCCGGTGTGCACCGACGTGTCGCGAAGCGTCAATCCCATCACCTTGTAGGCGCGCTGCACCAAGCTGGAATCGCCGTAGATCCCGACCAGCTTCAGCTTCAAGGTGTCGGCTCCCAGCCGGGAGGTGCGCAAGGAAAGGCTTGTCCCGACCTTGCAGTCGTAACGACCAGTGCCGGTGTCCGCCCAGATGGCCACCGGCAAGGTCCCGTCCTGGGAATCCTGTGCGGTAGGCTGGACCGAGTAGATGCCTTTCCACAAGTACTGGTTCACCCAAGCTCCCGACGCCGCCGCGCCCAGCACCTTCAGATCCGTCAGCCCCGGAGCCTTCTTCGAGACGTTGATGTCGATTGTGTCCCAGGCTGTGTCTCCGCGCAAATTGGTCGCCTTGCGTGCCAATCGGTGCAGGCCCGGTGCATGCAGCGCCAGCGACAGGACCGTGCTCTGCGTGGTTCCCGAGAGCAGGATTGGCTCCAGGGCTGCATTGCGGTAAATGCGATCGGGCACGCTCCAGCTCCAGGACACGGCGTCATCGCCTTGGGCTAGCATGGGAAGCGAGATCAGCTCACTGGCGACCGCAGTCACTGGCTTCGTGCCAGTCGGCACCGGTGCGGCACCAGCGCGGACGTATTGGGAGAAGTCCTTGGCCACGGAGGGGTTCCCTACCGAGTCGTAGACCTTCACATGGGCACAGATCCAGCCCGTATCGGTCATGGGAAGCACCAAGCGGTCCCCCGACAGGAAGATCGCTTTGCTGTTGATGGTCCATTCGTAGCGGGCAATTCCCTTGCTTGCGGTCGCATGGGCCTGTACCCGCAAGGTATCCCCGCGCAGCGCCTGCTCCGGCATGCCCGTCACGGAATCCAGCACCGGAGGATGCTGCTTCACTTCCAGCACGAACTTGTCGGTGGTCGAATCGCCGCTCTTGGCCAACAGGTCCAGACGGATCGACCACTTCACCAGGGAATCGGAGGTGCCCGAGGGCAGGAATTTCAGGCCGATGCTCAACCACGTCCGCCCATCAGCTGCAACCGTGGTGTCGAAGGAGGAATCGCTGCCCACGGCCGAGGCGTGGAGATGTACACGCTGCAAGGGGCGCTCATCCATGGTCGTGATCGGGAGTGCAAGGACAGAGTCGATGTTCCATGCCGTGGTGAAGAGCGCTTCGCACAGATGCAAGGCCATCGCATGAGTCGTTACGTGCAGGAATTGGCTGTCCTGCCGCACCAAGGAGCCGGAGGACCAGGAGAACAGTTCGATCTTCCGACGTCCGGTGTCCTGGACCGACCACTGGTGCCGCAGGAAGCGCGAGTGCCGGTTGAAGCCTTCCATGTCGGAACCGTCGCCCCAGCGAACCGTGACGCTGTCCACCTTGGCGCTGTCGCTGCCCAGGACCAGAAGCCCTGCCGTCCATGGGCGGTACGGGTCGACGGTGTCGCGAGTCGCCTCGCCCGTATCCCTTACGATGCTGGCGCTGTCGGTTCCAACCACCAAGCGCGTGCTGATCCCGGAGAGCAGTGATTCGCCCGCCAAGTTCTCACCGGAGCGATCGCAGCTCATCACGCATGCAGCGACCAGCGAAACCCAGGCGAGTCCAAAGACCTTCTTCATGCGCATTCTCCTTCCCGACCCAGAGCGAGAGTTACAATATCAAGCCGCTCCATCGACTCCGCAAGCCCTTTGCTTCCCGGCAAGCACAAATTCCACCAATGTGATCTTGCCATAGTGCCCCCGATTTGGCGACTTTTTTCTCACGCATTCAACGGATCAGAAACTCCGCTTGTTATCTTTTTGCCGTCACTGGGAGCCATAAATAGGGCCGAAGGAGAAAGAACACTCATGAGCCAGAATCCAGAGAACCGGAAACGCCTGCTGGAGGAATTTCCTCCCAATTCCTACGAGGAATGGAAGGCAGCTGCAGAAGCCCTCCTGAAGGGCGCGCCCTTCGAGAAGAGGATGCTGACGGAGACCTACGAAGGCATCACCATTCAGCCCATCTACCGCAAGGAAGATGCCGAGAACCTCGCCCACATCGGCCAGCTTCCCGGTCAGGGCGGTTCGCGCGGCGACCGGGTTGCCGGTTACATGAACGGCGCTTGGCAGGTTTCTCAGGAACTGCCCTACGGCTCGGCATCCGAGTTCAATAAGGCCGCCAAGCTCGACCTCTCCCGCGGACAGGACGAGCTCAACATCGTACTGGACAACGGCTCCGCCGCCGGCCTTTCGGTCGCAAGCCTTGCCGACCTCGAGAAGGCCCTGGCCGGCATCGACCTGGCCACCACCTCTGTTTACCTGCGTGCAGGCGCCAACGGCGTGGCCTTCGGTGCCCTGCTGCTGGCCCTGGCCAAGAAGAACGGCGTCGCCGCATCGGCCCTCAAGGGCTCGATCGAAGCCGACCCGCTCTCGGCCCTGGCCGTCACCGGCAAGCTCGATACGACTCTCGAAGGCGCCTTCGATGACGTCGCCGCCCTCACGGCCTACGCCGAAGAGAACGGCCTCATCCTCAAGACCGTCGGCGTACAGGGTCACCCCTACCACGACGCTGGCGCTTCCTCCGTGCAGGAGCTGGCCTACGCGCTTGCCTCCGGCGCCGAGTACCTGCGCGCCCTGATCGCACGCGGCATCCCCGCTGCCAAGGCCGCCGCCCGCATCCGCTTCGCGCTGTCCATCGGACCGAACTTCTTCATGGAGATCGCCAAGTTCCGCGCCGCCCGCCTGCTCTGGGCCCAGATCCTGGAAGCCTTCGGCGTGACCGGCGTGGGGATGAACCTCCACGCCCGCACCGGCACTTGGAACAAGACCGTGCTCGACCCGCAGGTCAACATCCTGCGCGGCACCACCGAGGCATTCAGTGCCGTGGTCGGCGGCGTGGATTCGCTCCACGTGGCCGCCTGGGACGAGACATACGGCACTCCCGACGACATCTCCCGCCGCATCGCCCGCAACACCCAGATCGTGCTGCGTGAAGAGTGCGAGCTCACCGGCGTCATCGACCCGGCAGGCGGCTCGTGGGCCGTCGAGTGGCTCACCGACAAGATCGCAACCCTGGCTTGGGAGCTCTTCCAGGGCGTCGAGGCCGAGGGCGGCATTGCCAAGGCCCTTCTGGCCGGCAAGGTCCAGGAGAAGATCGCCGTCGTGGCCAAGGCCAAGGTCGGCGACCTCGAGCGTCGCAAGACCGTGCTCGTGGGCACCAACCAGTACCCCAACGCCACCGAGAAGCTCGCCGACGTGAAGGTCTCGACCGTGAAGAGCCTCAAGGCAGGCGTCGCCATCGCTTCGGTCACTTCCGCCAAGGGTGCCGCCAAGGTCGCCGCCGCCGTCGAGGCCGCAGCCACCGCCAAGACCGCCGACCTGGTGGCCTCCAGCGTCGCCGGTTCGACCGAGGTCCCGGCCCTGGTCGTGGGACGTGGCGCCGAGGCCTTCGAGATCCTGCGCGCCGCATCGGTCAAGTACGCC
>Ga0302217_10000220_pt1 | contig 15081 bp, 10 predicted proteins | sample II_Fen_N3_3_FD_198779 | JGI IMG/M metagenome (GOLD analysis project Ga0302217, IMG submission 198779) | Peat permafrost microbial communities from Stordalen Mire near Abisko, Sweden - II_Fen_N3_3 | ecosystem: Environmental > Terrestrial > Soil > Wetlands > Permafrost | place: Sweden: Abisko... | reverse complement strand
GAGAGCCGCTGCGCCACGCCTTGGAGCAAGGGCCCGACATCGTGAAGCCCAACCAGAGCGAGCTGGAGCAGATGACCGGCCGAGCGCTGCGGAACATCGAAGATGTGGCCGAGGCTGCCACCTCTCTAGTGGCCAAAGGCGTCGGCCTGGTGGTGGTCTCCATGGGCTCGCACGGGGCGCTTTTTGTCAACGAGACCGAAGCGCTGCTCACCACCCCGCCCAAGGTGCAGGTGCAGAGCACCGTGGGCGCCGGCGACACCATGGTGGCGGGGCTCGTCTACGCCCAGCTCCAGGGCTTCGGCCTTGCCAAGACGGCGCGCCTAGCCACCGCCTTCGGGACCCACGCCGTCACCCGCATCGAAAGCGGCGTAAGTCGCGAGGCCATCCAGGATCTTGAGACAAAAATTGTCACAAAGGAACTCCGCGCGAGCCGGAAGCTCGCCAACCCGCCCTCGCGAGCAACCGCGCAGGCTTCTTAGGAGGACACCATGGCTAAATTCCTGGCAGTATTGGGAGAGCACCTGGGCGAGGCCCACGTGAAGCTTGCCGAAGGAGCGCTGCGGGCCACCGCCCTGCGCGCCGGGCACGAGATCCGCATCGTGCCCAGCGGCACCGAGACAGAAAGCGCCGCGCTACGGGCCGAAGACGGCGAATACGTGTTGCTCTCGGGCTGCGAAGCCTGGGTGGAACGGCACTTTGCCGCCTTCCCCCACAAGAGCTTCCAGATCAACGAGCTCATTCTCAAGACCGCGTCGCTGCTCGACGAGCTCGCCGGCGTCAGCTCCTCGTCTTCGGTGCCCAATAGCGTGGCCGCCCCGGAGGCAAAGCCCGCCGCCGTCACGCGCATCGTCGCCGTCACGAGCTGCCCCACCGGCATCGCCCACACCTTCATGGCCGCTGCCGCCCTGAAAAACGGCGCTGACGAACTGGGCTACCAGATCAAGGTGGAGACGCGCGGTTCGGTCGGGGCCCAGAACACCCTGACGGACGAAGAGATCGCCGCCGCCGACGTCGCCATCGTGGCCGCCGACACCCATGTGGACCTTGATCGCTTTGCCGGCGCGCGGCTCTACATCGCCTCCACCAACGACGCCATCAACGACCCCAAGACGCTCATCGAGCGCGCTCTGTCGCAAGCGAAAGCTCCTGCGCCGCAGGCCGCGGGCGCCGCCCTCCCTAAGGCTGAAACGCACGAGCGCACCGGCGCCTACAAGCACCTGATGACTGGCGTCAGCCACATGCTGCCGCTGGTGGTCGCGGGCGGACTCCTCATCGCGCTGGCCTTCGCCATCGGCGGCATCCACGCGGGCGACGCCACCGGCACCCTCGGATGGGCGCTGATGCAGATCGGCGGCGCCACCGCCTTCAAGCTCTACGTGCCGGTGCTCGCGGGCTTCATCGCCTTTTCCATCGCCGATCGTCCGGGCCTGGCGCCGGGCCTTGTCGGCGGCATGCTTTCGGCGACTTTAGGGGCCGGGTTCCTGGGCGGCATCGCGGCGGGCTTCCTGGCTGGCTATTTGACAAAATTCCTCAACGAGCGTCTTCCCTTGCCGGCCTCGCTGCAGAGCCTCAAGCCCATCCTGATCCTGCCGCTCCTCTCCACCCTGATCGTGGGCCTTGCCATGATCTACGTGATCGGCACGCCGGTCAAATTCTTGCTGGACGCCCTCACCGGCTGGCTTTTGGGCATGCAGCAGTCGAGCGCCCTGGTGCTTGGTCTGCTCTTGGGCGCCATGATGGCCTTCGACCTCGGCGGCCCCGTCAACAAGGCCGCCTACACCTTCGGCGTCGGGCTGCTTGCCTCCAACGTACACGGGCCGATGGCCGCGGTGATGGCCGGCGGCATGACGCCCCCGCTGGGCATCGCCTTGGCAAGCCTCCTCTTTCCTTCCCGCTTCTCCAAGAAGGAGCGCGGCGAGGGCCGGGCCATGGCCATCCTGGGGCTTTCCTTCATCTCCGAGGGTGCCATTCCCTTTGCCGCCACCGATCCTCTGCGCATCATCCCGAGCTTCGTGATCGGATCCGCCGTCGCCGGCGCCATCTCGTTCTCGTCGGGCGTGCAGCTGATGGTCCCTCACGGCGGCGTCTTCGTACTCTTCATCCCGCACGCCGTGGCCGGTCTCCTGAACTACGTGATCGCCATCGTCGCCGGCACCGTGGTCACGGCCATCTGCCTGCGTCTCCTGAAGCGCGCGCCGGTAGAACCGCACGCCTGATTGATTGGGGCGCCTCCCGCCCGTGCGGGCGGGCCGGGCTGCCTGCCGGGCCCCCGCCGTCCGTTTGTTGTGGGCGATTCATGAATCGCCCCTACGACAACGGCGGGTGTCCCGTCCCTGCGGGCGGCACTTGCGGTGAGCTGCGCCGAACCGTCCCTGGCGCGTGGGGTGCCGTTTTTTGTCTAATGCCGCTTTCTTTCTAATCGTCCTTTGCTGATTGCACAGGACGCTTTTTGCGAAACCATGGCTGCTGACTGTGCTGCTCTTCTTCGAAATACTCGGTGGCGCACATAAGATCCGCCCAGCGTGATTGGTTAGAACGGGATTTGAAGCCGCAAACTAGATTGAGCACAATCTTGCAGAAAGGTTCCCCAATGCGCAATCGCATCTTCCCGTGTCTACTTTCCATCGCCTGTTCGATGGCTCAGGCCACCACATTTACCGGTTCCATTACCGATATGCAGGGAAATCCCGTGACCGGCGCCAAAATCCTGCTCGCTTCCACCGGTACAGCAACTAGCACCGGAAACGATGGAACGGTTTCAATCTCGACCCAAGCCGCCCCAACAACCGGGGTTCAAGACTCCCGCAAGAGCCCGACCAAACGCATTGGCCATATCCTTCTGGAGAGCGGAAGGATTCGCATCCGCTTTGACGGTGCATCTGTGGACGGCAGAGGCGCCGCCTTAGATCGCTCCCAGCAAGGGACATCGTCACCTGTGGCCGCCAGACCCTCCGCCACTTCCGACACCCTGCTTATCAGCTGGAACGGAAGCATACGCTTCCGTGGTGCCCTCGATTCCTTGCTCGCAGTGCCAAATGCGGTGATCCGCATCGATACGGCACCCCAAAAGACCGACGTTCCTTGGAACAAGGCGTCTACGGGAACTCTTCTTGATGAACGCGACGGACAACTTTACCGCACCGTGAAGATCGGCACCCAGACTTGGATGGCAGAGAACCTGAACTACCGCATCGACAGTTCCTGGTGGTACCAAGGCAAAGCCGAAAACGGAGCCCTGTATGGACGTCTCTACACTTGGGCCGGAGCCATGAACATCGACCATGTCTACGACTCAACAGAATACAGCCAAGCTACCGGCCGCATCCGCGGCATCTGCCCCGCAGGATGGCACATTCCCAGCACGGCCGAGTGGGACACCTTGATCAACTTCGTCGGCAGCGATTCGGCCCAGATCGCTCTGCACTGCGCCTCTTGCCGCTGGACTGTCGATACGGCGAGCTTCTCCGGTTTACCCTTTCCCATTCCGACAGCCATCACTGGCCACGATTCCTTCGGCTTTCGCATGCTGCCCGCCGGTTTCAAGGTCCTAAAAGGCTACATCTATCTCGAGAAGTTCACCGGCTTCTGGAACTCGGAGGAGACGGGATCTGAAACGACTCGTTCGACGCTAAGCGATGCCTCCGAGGGGACTTTTTCCCTTTCCTCAGAAAACAGCAAGAACATCGGATTGAGTCTGCGCTGCCTCCAGAACTGAACATTCCCTCGGCTTGATTCAAGGGCGGCATTTGCAGGCGCTCCGCCCTGCACCCGGCATTCGGGAGCTGCCGCGCACCCTTGGATCCCCGATTGCGACTCGTGGTGCCGTTGTCGGGTGTACGGTCGACGGTCAGCGAGAAAGCTGCCTTAGCTTGCCCCACGCGAGCAAGCTCGCAACATGGGGCCCCATGCAGGGCAGTGGAAGTGGGTGCCAGATCTCGGAACGCTATTCCGTCTTGCGCTTCAATTCGTCCAGCGTCCGCCCGTCCGGGTGTTTCCATTCCGTCCAGCCATTGGCGCTACGGGCTAGCACCATGCTCGCCGCTTGGCTCGGAGAGGAAAAGACATGGTCCTTGGCAAACCGCAAAGTGTCTTCATCCACAACTTCAAGAACACCCGCTTCAAGCAAGCGATCGCGCGTTACAGGCAGATAAACCGAGGCCGAAGCGGAAAATTTCCGGTTGGCGAGGCTTCCCGCATAGACCACGAAGCCATCGTCGCCGTAATCTCCCGTGGCATGCGCCTTCTTGCCCTTGCAGACTAGACGCTTATCGGCAGGTGTCGCAGTCAAGCGCTCGAAGAACGGATACCCCAAGGTCGAGACCAGGATCCGCATCGTCTCGAAGTGGTCCATCAGGTCCGCCACGACAGTTTCTGGAATATGGGACTTCGTCGGAATCGTCACATTTTCCGTCGGGAAGCGTCCGACCGACACGATCTCCTGGTGGCAGAACCACTCCAGGTACTTCACGTGGGCTTTGGTGAATTCCTGGGACTTCGAGACGCACGCAAGCGCCACGCTCCACCAGTCTTCTTTGGGCTGGTCATGCTGTCGCAAGCGCACGGCGCAATCCTCGGTCTCCCCGACATAGACCTGCACGACGCCATCCTTCTCCCCTACCAGGAAGTAGATGCCGACGTTGGAGAGCTCCGGCCGCTTGCAAGCCGTCTCCAGATGCGCGCGCGGAATCTGCACCACCTTCACGTTGCGGCTGGTGATCTCGGCGATGCGCACCCCGCGAGGATTGCCGTCGGGCAGAAAGATCTGGATGGTACGAGGAGTAGCGGTCATCGGTTCAATCTAAGGTTTCCATGCTGAGCAAATGTTCGCGTTCTTCCAGGATGCGTCGCAGGCGCAAGGCACGGGCAGCACAGGCGATTCCTTTGCGCCAAGCCACAGCAAGGCTGATCGCAGCGCCGAGCAGCGCGACAAAAGCAAAGATCTGAATCGCAGCAAGAGGAAAGGAAGATGCGTGTTCCTTCAAGAAGGCCTTGGCTGGGCCACCATTCCACAGTAAGACGCCAAATACACCAAAAATGAGGCTGGCGATTCCAAGAAGATAGATGCGAATATTTTCGATCTGCTTGGCCCGATCCTCCAAGCGTCGCGCCACCCGCCCCACAAGCACTGGGTCCTCGCTGGCGATCTGCAAATCAAAGTTCAGGGAGGCCTCCAGGTCTTTGGCCTCGTCGGAGGAAAAGGGACGCGAAAACTCGCGAAGTTCGCGATATGCGTAGTAGAGATCAATGGCGCAGCTCACGCCTCCGTAGCCGATGAGAATCCAGAGCAGAGGCTTCAGTCCCCAATTAAACAGCTGAAGCAAGAGCCGACTCTCCAAGTGCAATTGAAGACAAAGCTCAATGGCTCCGAAAGCAAGCACGTAGACCAAAGCGACATAGAGCGTCCGAAACCATCGAGTCCACTTCGGGCGACTCACGCAATCGCCAAGCGGAGCATCTTCTTCCCATTTTTGGCAGATCCCGTGGATCCTTCGGATCGCCTCGGCCGTCTCGTGGACGTTCATTTGCCGAATTTTGGCAATCCCGCTGCCACGTCGCGGAAGCTGGCCAGCGCCGACTCCAGGTGTTCGATGATCTCCTGCGCCAGCACGTCGGGCGTGGGGAGGTCGTCGAGGTTGTCCAGACTCTCGTCCTTTAGCCAGAAAATGTCCAAGCTTGCCTTGTCGCGGGCGACCAGCTCCTCGTAGGCGTAGTACTTGAAGCGCTCCGACTCCCTGCGTTCGTGGCGGTTCTCGGGATTGTAGCAGGCCACGAAGTCGTCCAGGTCTTCGCGCTTCAGCGTCATGGTCTTGAGCGTGAAGTGCTTGTTGGTGCGCAGGTCGTAGAACCAGGTTCCCTTGGTGTGGATCTTGCCGTCCTTGGGCTTGGCGTCGAAGAAGACGACGTTGGCCTTCACGCCCTGGGCGTAGAAGATGCCGGTGGGCAGCCGCAGGATGGTGTGGACGTCGCAGGTTTCCAAGAGCTTGCGGCGGATCTTCTCGCCCGCCCCGCCTTCAAAGAGCACGTTGTCGGGCAGCACCACGGCGGCCTTGCCGGTGTCCTTGAGGATGGTGACGATGTGCTGCAGGAAGTTGAGCTGCTTGTTCGAGGTCGTCTCCCAGAAATCCTGCCGCTCGTAGGTGAGCGCATCGCGATCCTCCTCGCCCTCCTCGTTGGTGATCGTCATGCTGCTCTTCTTGCCAAACGGGGGATTGGCCAGCACGTAGTCGAAACGTTTTCCGGGATCCGAGATCAGCGCGTCGGCACGATCCACCTGAGGCTCCTCCACGAGGTCGCCGATGTTGTGCAGGAAGAGGTTCATCAGGCACAGACGGCGCGTGCTGGCCACGATCTCGTTGCCAAAGAACGTCTCGTTGCGCAGGAATTCCTTTTGCCGACGCGTGGTCACCGCACTGGAACCCAGAAGCCAGTTGTGGGCTCCCAGGAAGAAGCCTCCGGTTCCGCAGGCGGGATCAGCGATGGTCTTCATGGGCTCGGGGCGCACGCATTCCACCATCGCTTGAATCAAAGCGCGCGGCGTAAAGTACTGTCCGGCTCCGCTCTTGGTGTCCTCGGCGTTCTTTTGCAGCAGGCCTTCGTAGAGGTCTCCTTTGGTATCGGCATCCATGCCGACCCACGATTCGGCGTCGATCATCTGGACTAGGCGCGAAAGCTTGGCCGGATCGCTGATCTTGTTCTGGGCCTTGAAGAAGATGGCCCCGAGCATCCCCGGCTGATTGCCCAACCGGCTCAAGGTGCGCAGGTACTGAGCCTCCAGCGGTTCGCCGGTCTGCGACTTGAGATGCTTCCAGTCGTACTCGGCAGGCACCTTGGTGTCGCGATTGTAAGGATCCTGGGCGTACTCGTCGGCCATCTTGAGAAAGAGCAGGTAGGTGAGCTGCTCCAGGTAGTCGCCGTATCCGACGCCGTCGTCGCGCAGAGTGTGGCAGAAGTTCCAGACCTTCTGGATCAGGGCGGAGGTGGTCATGGTTGCGATGCCTCTGCATTGGAATAGGGTTTTGCTTCAACCGTGATGCCAGAAATCAGAACGGTTCGGCATTCCGTCGCTTGAAAGCCCGAGGGATTAAAGATCGCGTAGTTCCACCCCTCTGAAGAGAGCGAACTGTTGTAGATGACTCCGTCAAAGCCAATGTTCTTGATCTGCTCGCACAGGTACTGGCTGGGCAGGTACTCAAGCTGGGCCAGTCTAGGAACGACAGGGGCAGACAATTCCCGTCCCAGATTTTCCAGAAGCGAAAGCTGTTTCCGTAGCTCGTGCAGCGGATGCTCTCCGGAAAAGGGCGAGAGTTGGGATTTCGGTCGCCGAAGATCGATCAGGGTAAGGGAGCGCTCCGGTTTGGCGAAGGTCGCCACCGTCACCTTGTCTCCCGGGCTTGGCCGAACTTCGCTGATGGCGACATTTGCGTGAGAGGCAAGATAGAGGTATGGAATTCCTGCGGGATTGGCTCTGCCATTGCCGCAGATATCCTTGGGAGGAGCACCCATCTCGCTCAATGGGTATGCAAGATCGCTTGTTTGAATTCGCGCTCGAAAGAGACGTTCGGGGACATCCGAGGATTCGAGAAGCGGCAGCGCCTCGTCCAACTGGTCAATCTTGTCCACGAAGAAGCGATTGGAATGCTTGATGGATTCACGGAAACCATTCCACAGTTCCAAGAGATCCGCACCTGCGCCAGCCTTGACGGTAAACAATCGACCTAAAAGACCGGGATCATCGAAGATGTCGGAGACCAGTCGCAGAGAGGCTTCATGCGGCATTGTTTCAAAAAGTCCCCAGTCCACGCCCAACCACTCGCTCAGGACGCGGCCATCAGCTGCGCTTGGTTCGTAGATGTCTCCAAAGGGCTCGAAGTAGGACTGCAGCGCAACCGGCTCCAAAAGAGGTTCATCCGGGGAACCGCAATAGTCGCAAGTCCCTTTGCGGCGGCTTTCCTGATGGATCTTCCAACTGATCGTCGGGTCGCCCGAGAAGCAGTGGCGACAGCAGTACATGGTCATGACGCCTACCTGCCGAGAAATTCGCTCATCGTCTCGAGATGATGCGCCATGGAAAGCTTCTTCACATATCCGAGTCCTGGGAAATGGTCGCTTTCATGCAACGCCAGGAACTCAGAGATTGCCGCCGTGCGCAGGATCTTGGAATCATCGGTCTTCACCTGCTTGACGAGCTTTTTCAGCGCCTCCATGAACTTGCCGGCAGGGTTCGTGCTAGTGCTGTTACTGTCGGACACGAAATGATGGATCATCATCCGGTCTTCCGCATCAGGATCGATGACCGTCACATGGATGGCCACCGCCCAAGCCGGCCCACCGCCTTCGGAATACTCCTTCCCGGCGATGAGATAATCCCCGAATCCATCCATCTGCTCTTCCTCGCGATACAGAAGATGCAGGTCCGAGAATTCTTCGAACGGCGGGTAGTCGCTGTTCTTGGGACGCTTCCGAAAGCCGTCCCGAACCAGAACTCGCATCGTCTTAGGGAAGTGCCTCCGGTACAGCTTGCTGCACTTTGATTCGATGAAGATGTTCGCGGAGACATTCGCTCTCCCTGCAGCTTCGGCCAAGGCCTTGCCGTCCAGGAAGCCGTCATGAAGGATCGCAACGGGACGGTTCGCAAGGGAGGAGATGCGCACGAATTCTTCCAGATCGGACGTCTCGTTCATGAGAATGCCGATTTGTGCTGTCGCCTCGGCGCCCGATGCCTTTTGTACGATCTGGACAAAGGCCTCCGGAGTCGCAACCACCTCCGAGGCACACTTGGGATTGGCAATCAAAACATAGGGCACATGATGAGCCGCCAAAGTCTCGATCGCCTTGCCAAGGCCGGCAAGCGAAGCGTTCACAGGCTCGATGATTGGACAAAAATTGCTGCGCGACAGCAGCTCCACGTTTTCACGGATTGCCAGCAATTCGAACTGCTTGCCTCGGAAGTAGGGGTGATAGACGCTCGTCATTTGGGGAATTCCTTTCGATCAAACGGCAAAGACAGAATCGACGGGGCAATTGAGGGCACCGAGAATCCGTTCCTGCTCGTTCTTCTTCAAAGAAAGTGAAACCGCAAGAGCCTTCAAGTGCTTTGGAACGGCGAGCACGAACCAGTCGCGTTCCTGTCGCTTCGCACGTTCGCGCAGCGCCTGCACGAAGCCCGCATGCGCCTGTTCCACCGGAAGCGTGGCGAACTCGCGGCAAGCGGCTTCGTGGATGATTCCATTGGGAATGCCCGTGGCTTTCCACCCCTTGAGGTCGGCGAGAATCTGCAGGTACTCCGAGCGTCGCAGGGACTCGAACATCTGCACGGGATCGAGATCGTAGAGATTGGACATGGGCTCGCGGATCGTTGAGAACTGGTAACGGCTGCTCAGGATCGTGAGTCCCACGTTCGGCGGCAAGATCTCAAGGAGCTCCTTGAGATGGCATTCGTCGGCGACCACCACCACTTTGTCAAAGATGCGGAGATAGCTGTCCAGTTGTGCTTCCAGGCGACAAAGCTTGTCACGCTCGGACTTGATCTCGTAGACGGTCGAGGTGCCGTTGAGAATCACGGCATCGGCCTTGTTCGTGCCGGCGCGAAATTCGGTAAGCATGGCCGCCGTATTCAGTGTGTGCCTGCCGAGCAGGATGCGATTTGCGATGGCGTTCTTGAAGACATATTCCGAACGGAGCTTCGAGACCAGTTCTTGAAAGGCGTCTCCGAGGTAGTCGCCCAGATTTTGTCCGGCGACAGGCAGGAATCCCGATTCCCTCACAACGCCAGCTCCCGTTGCACTTCGCCCCTTAGCTCCAAGTTCGTGGAAAACGCACGGCGAAAAGAGGCGTGCGAGCGCCCGCACCGAACTCAACTGAGTTTTGCGCCCTGTGGCCATTGAGGTCAATTTACCTCAGCAAGCATCGAACCGCTCACGCCTTCGCCTTCCGCCCGCGCTTTACGCCTTTGGCCCCCTGCGCTGCCCGCTCGGCCCGGATGCGTTCCAGCAACACACTCGCCGGTTCGTCGTTCGGATCCTGCGGCGCCAACTGCCCCGAAAATGCGGCCTTGAGGATGTTCTTGCGCTGGGCAGTGGCTTGCTTTAGTGAAATATCAATGGTGCTGTCGGTTTCTCTTGCTGAGTCCATTGAATCACTCAAAACCTTCAAGATTTGAAGCTGCTCTTTAATCGGCGGTACCGGGATCACCACTTTCTCTAAGATTTCGAGATTGATGTTTTTCTGTGCCGTGGCCGGAGCATCATCTTCCAGCCGCTGCTGAACACTTCGCATGAAGTACTCGACATAACGGACAGAAACTTCTTCCGAAGTCGGAAGAAAACCAACGACACTGTCTGGGAAACATGCTTTCATTGAAAGTATTGCAGTCTTCCCGATATTAGCCGCAATTGTAATGCACATGGTTCCAGCTGGCCAAAGTCGACTCTGCGCCAATCCAGCTTCACTGTAAGTAGCTTCAACATCGAACAGAAACGTATCCGCATGCCGAATATCCCCTGTCTGCACGAACGAGTATGGACCGCCGTATAAGTGAGGAGCATTGCGCGGTCGATATTTTGATCGGCCTCGATCCAACCATCCAACCTGTGAAAGAGTCGCCCACACCCATCCCTCCGGCAATTCGGGGAGGCTCGCAGTGTCGGGGCGCACGGGGTTCGGATAGTGGTTCTGCCAGCCCTTGGGCGGGGTCTTTCCCTGCTCCTGAAACTTCGCGAGCTGCTTGGCTTCCCAACGCTTGCGTCGCTCGGCTAGGATGCGCTCCAGCAACTGAGCCCCCGACTCCTTGGACTTATGGGTTTTACGCCACTCGGCGGTCAGCGAACCATCCACGGCGGCCTTGAGCAGCGACTGCCGGTACTGCCCCAGCTTGGCCTGCGCCGCCTTCAGTTCGGCAACACCTGCGTCAAGATCTGACAGCAATTCTTCGAGCTTGGCGACGATGCGATTTTGTTCCTGTAAAGGAGCCAAACAGATTGGCCATTCTCTTACGATGCCTTGCGAGATGTTTGGTTGCGCGCCTCCCTTTCCAGCATCCACAAACCCCTGCGTTTGGGATATCAGGTAGTAGTAGAGAAATTCCGTTGTAACTGCCTTAGGAATGCCAACTGCGCAGGCTTGGTTCGTCGTTGCGTCTATGCCTAAAATTGAGGCTTTGCCAATCGTTGCGCCATACATGGCCAAGGCAACGGAGCCCTTTGGGAACAGCTTCGCGCTCGAACCGGCAATCGCGGCTTCGGATATATGCTCTTCCGAAGAGAAAAGCATCCGCGGGCCAAGCTCACCAGTCTTCAGCCACGGAATTGAGCCGTTGTAGAATTCTGGATTGCTACGCGAAGGAGTCCCGCCCGACGACCATGTCGCAACGTCTGACAAGGTGACCTGAGCCCAGCCCTTCGGCAATTCGCTCACGCCACCATCTCCCGATTCAGCTCCTCGATCACCTCATCCAGCATCTTCCCGAAGGCGCCCCACGCCTTTTGCAAGCCTCCCCGCTCGGCGAACTCGCCGTAGTCGAAGTCCTCGCGCGTCACGCAGCAACTGGCGGCAATGTGGTCCTTCATCAAACGCAACCACTCGGTCTGCTCCGGCGAAAATGCCGTCGTCCGCTGGGCGTTGTGCCGGAAGATCCACTCCTGAAAGCGCTTGTCCACCTGGTCCCGGAACGGCTTGAGCTCGGCATCTGTCCCCAGCGCGAAACGAACCAACGCGACAAGATCCGTCAATTGCCGCTTGGCCCCGGCTCCGCTCACCTTGGAGGTCTGCACCCGCGCATAGGCGTTCCAGAGCTTGTCGGTGGTGAGCATCAAAGGCGGACGACTCAGGCGGTCGTGCAATTCCTCGATCATCTCGAAGGTCAGGCCACGCCGCTCGTAGGGCTGCTGGTAAAAGAACGACAGCGCCTCGATCTCGTCCTTGTGGGCCGCGAGAAACTCCGTGAAGGACTGCACCACGGCCTGCGCTTGGGTCTCGGCCTGCTCGGCAAAGCCGGCAAAGTTCACGCGATCGAGATTGATGTGGTCGATCAACTGCTCCCGCTCGCGACGCGCCGTCTCGATGGCGTCCCGCGTCTCGGGCTTGTCGAAGGGCACGCAGGCGGCACGCACCAGCTCGTCGCGCGCCTGGGCGCGTTCTTCATCCGTCAGCGTATCCTCGGTGCGGACGATTCCCTGGGCCGCCGCCGCATCAATGGCCCGCTGGACCACGGCATCGGGATCCACCGACGCGATCAGTCCCTTGGCCAGATCGGCAACGCTCATGCCTCCCGTCACCTTCTCGATGCGCGCTTGGGCCTTCGGGTCGAGCTGCTTGGAAAGGCGCACCAGCCGGTTGGCCAGCGAAAGCACCGTGTCGTCGTCGCGGCTGCCCATGGCGATCCCTTGCAAGAGATCCTTGAGCGGAACACCTGGCTTCTTTTCCAGGGGGCGGCTCTCGGTCTTGCAGGACTTCTCGACGCCCACGGCGTCGATCAGGACAAATCGTGTCTTGGCACTGTCGGCGCTCTGGCTCACGCGCCGCAGGTCGTCGAATCCCAAGGAGCGGACACCGCGTCCCTTCATCTGCTCGTAGTAGCCCTTGCTGCGCACATCGCGCAGGAACAAGAGGACTTCCAACGGCTTCACGTCGGTACCGGTCGCGATCATATCCACCGTTACCGCGATGCGGGGATAGTATTCGTTGCGGAAGTTCGAGAGCACCGTGTCGGGATCGTCCTCCGAACGATAGGTCACCTTCTTGCAGAAGGCGTTGCCCTCTCCGTACACCTCGCGCACGATCTGGATGATGTCGTCGGCATGGCTGTCGGTCTTGGCGAAGATCAGGGTCTTGGGAACTTCCTTGCGGCTTGGGAAGATCTCCTGCTCCACCGCCCGCTTCATCGTCATGATCACGGTGCGGATCTGGCTTGGGTTCACGACGGAACGGTCCAGCTCCTTGCCGGTGTAGATCGTATCCTCCTCGGTCTCGGCCCAGCGCTTCTTGCGCGTCTGCCGATCGCGATGGTCCACCCACTCGCGCGCCTTCACCTCTGCGCCTTGCTTTGTGATGGCGGTCTCGATCTCGTACACGTCGTACCCCACGTTCACGCCGTCGGCCACCGACTGCTCGTAGGTGTACTGCGCCACCACGTTCTGGTTGAAGAAGCCGATGGTGCGCGCATCCGGCGTAGCCGTAAGCCCCACCAGGAAGGCGTCGAAGTAGTCGAGCACCTGCTTCCAGAGGTTGTAGATGGAGCGGTGGCATTCGTCCACGATCATCACGTCGAAGGTCTCGATGGGGATGTCGGGATTGTAACAGACCATCTTGGCTTGGCTCGCCGTCTGCTGCACTTCATTGAGCGAAACATCCTCCGCCGATTCGTCGATGGGCTCTCCCGAAAGGATCGAATACATGCGCTGGATGGTAGAAATGCACACCTGCGCGTGCGGGTCGATGGAACTGCTGGAGAGCCGCTGCACGTTGTAAAGCTCGGTGAACTTGCGGCCGTCGTCGGGAGGCGTGAAGGCCATGAACTCCTGGTGCGCCTGCTTTCCCAGGTTGCGGGTGTCCACCAAGAAGAGGATGCGCTTGGCGCCGCCGAACTTGAGCAGCCGGTACACCGAGGTGATGGCCGTGAATGTCTTGCCGGCGCCAGTGGCCATGTGAACCAGGGCGCGTGGCTTGTTTTCCGCCAGCGATTGCTCCAGCCCCGTGACCGCCGAGATCTGGCAGTCGCGCAAATGGCGCACGTCAAGCGGCGGCATGTTCTCGCGCAGGCGTCTGCGAAAGGTGTCGGGAACTTCTGCGAGCCGTGCCAAGTGTTCGGGCCGGAAGAAGGTGTAGATCTCGCGGGAACGCGGAGCCGGATCGCGACGGTCGGTGAAGTGCGTCACCATCGAGGTCGATTCAAAAAGAAAGGGAATCTGCAGGCCTTCGATCTGCCACTTGAGCCTGCTGGTCGCGTAGCGTTCGCTCTGCTCCTCGGCAAAGGTCAGGATGGAACTGTCTTCCTTGGCCTCCAGGATTCCCAACGGTCTTCGATCCACGAACAGCACATAGTCGGCGGGACCCGTCTCGGTCGGATATTCCCGCACCGCCACGCCGCGCGTCTCTCCGAGGTTGATCTTGCGATAGTCCTGCACCATCCAGCCTGCCGCCTCAAGCTTTTTGTCGATGCTCAGGCGAGCTTTGGCTTCAGGTGTCATGGAACGTCCTCTCGGTCACCGGAACTCTCCAGGAGATGTCCGGGAAATCCCCATTTCACAGCTCAAAATCACTGTTTCGGGTCCGTTAACGATAGAAACTGCATCTCCACCAGAGCTTCGCAGAAAGTCGGAAGTCATCCGACAACGGCACCACGAGTCGCAATTGGGGGTGCTATGGGGTGTGAGGCCCGGGTGCAGCTCAGAGCGCCTGCAAACAAAGGACAACGGCATCCCACTCGCGATTCTCCCTCGCCGCTTGTCGGATAGGGGGGTGAGGTAACCACGAAGCAAGAGCCGCCGAATCAACCAAGGATGGCTTCCCAAAGGAAAATCCGCTTTCCCAAAGCTTGGGCGCCCCGCTTAAAGCTTTGAGAAGCTAAACCCTCGAAGGGTTGCGCCTTCCCAAAGAAAAGTCCGCCCTCCCAACGAAACATCTGCCGCACCCAAGGAACAATCCTTCTCCCCAAGGAAAGGTTTTGACTTCCCCAAGAAGGGATCGCCCTGTTCCAAGAGAGATATGGAAAAATTATGGCAAAACGCGTAAAAAGACCGTTTACAGGGCGCAGGGGATCGCATTATCCTTGAGAATATCGGGGAGGAACCTCGCACTCCCGCCGCCGCTCCGCGAGAGACCGGAAGTTCCGATCCCTTTCCGGAACCGGTGTTCCCTGCCGAGGAGAAAACGAACATCCAATGACCTCGAAAAAGTCACCGGAAACCATCCGCAACGAGATCACCACCATCCTTGCGATGTGGAAGAAGAACAACGCGATCGCTCTCCCCGACCTGGACTTTCCCGCCTATCAAGCATTGGTGGAACGCTTCCAGACCCACGATGAGCGGATCCAAGAGCTCGACCTCGATCGCGACTCCGAACGCGTCTCGCGCGAGGAGGTGA
>Ga0302217_10000218_pt1 | contig 15180 bp, 10 predicted proteins | sample II_Fen_N3_3_FD_198779 | JGI IMG/M metagenome (GOLD analysis project Ga0302217, IMG submission 198779) | Peat permafrost microbial communities from Stordalen Mire near Abisko, Sweden - II_Fen_N3_3 | ecosystem: Environmental > Terrestrial > Soil > Wetlands > Permafrost | place: Sweden: Abisko... | reverse complement strand
AGCGCCGTGCGGAGGCAGGTGCGCAGCAATGCGGCTTGGTTTGCTGGTAGGTTCGGCCCTTCGCGCACGAGGCTCGCCTCGACGAGCTTGCCGCGCCATTTTTTGTCGGCGGAGACCACCCTCAGGCGCACGAGGGCCCTGGCTGCGGCGGGGTTGGTGGTGGGGATGGTCCAGCTCTCGAAGGAGGCGATCTCGACGCGCAGTCCGATCACGCTGTCGCTGGAGGAGGGAGGAAACCACAGGTCCAGCTGCCGCTTGACTTCCTGGTCCACTGGGTCGTTGGCCCACAACCACGAGCGTTCCTGGGAAGGACCGGCACTGGAAGAGCCCAGGAGACGGGAATTGTCTCGGCTCAGTTGCCGCATGTCTGTCACTGAAAGGAAACGGAACTTGCCGCGGGAAACGACCATGGAGTCGTCTCGGCTGTAGAGCGAAGTGGAAAAGACCTGGGCGTAATTGGACTTGCCGCCTTCTTCAACAGCTTGGGCTAGAACGGCAGCGACAAGGAGCGCCACAGCCCAGCATGGCCGGGGAAGGTGACGGTTTGACCCGAAGGCGGCTTGAAGGACGTCTCGCATGTTGGAACTTTTAAGCAATGAGCGTACCAGTATGAAACTCAAGTTCAGAAAAGCAAAAAGCATTTCTGCATATCGAATTTCTGGCGAGGTAGAACGGTTTCGCGCCGCGTGTGGACAAAAAATTCCCTCTGATGGCAAAAAGTTCCCGCAAAGGCCGGATAGCCTGGCGATGCTATCTTCCACATGGCCGTTCCGAAAGGAGGGCAGCCCGATGCCGGAAGAAGCGACAGCCATAAAAATGCACCTGCGAAGGCTGACGATGCTCGTGGTCTTGGCCATTTCTGCCGGCATGGCCGGTGATGGTGCGGTTCGCCAATTTTCCCTCTATGCTGATCACAAAAGCCATCGCGTCGATGACCTCATCACCATTGTGGTGGATGAGCAGAATGTCGCCACCGACAACGCTCAGACGCGCACCAAGACGGAAAGCAAGGGACATGTCGACTCGCGCAAGGGCAAGGGCGTGGCAAAGCCCGTCCCCAGCGCCAAGGCCGATGCTGATCTTGAGTCCAAGTTCAATGGCGACGGCAAGACCGGACGCAACGGCAGCATGACGGCAGTGGTGAGTGCGCGAGTCCTTTCCGTGCTGGCCAACGGCGATCTCGAAGTGGAGGGCTCCAAGGAGGTCGTGATCAACGACGAGACGGCGCTCCTCACGATTTCCGGCATCGCTCGGCAGGAGGACATCGACGCCAACAACAGCGTTCGTTCTAGCCGCTTGGCCAATGCCCGCATTGCTTATTCCGGCCAAGGCTCCGTTTCCGGCGCCCAAAGTCCTGGCGTGCTGGCGCGCCTTTTCGACTGGCTGTTCTAAGGGGGCGTCAACGCGAAAGGCCTTTCCGTCTGGAAAGGCCTTTCTGTTTCGCGCTGCGCTTTGAGACGCCGATCAGGCGCTGATGGTGAAGGTCGAGTATTCGCGAACGACGATGTCGGGTTCCTGGTCGTCGCTTTCGGGAATCGAGGATGGCCCTTGCGAATAGGCTTGGGAATCCATTCCCTCCGCCGTGTTCCGCGTCCTTGCGGTGGCGTATTCGTTCGGCCAGGCTCCCTCGTTTGCCTGGAGCGGGGCGAGGCTCACACGTTGTCCCTGGCCGGTGCAGAGGCTGCCGTGGAGGCCGGAGCGGTTGCGATTGGTGCCGCTGTGGTCGCGGTTGCGGCTGCTTGAGGAGTGGGATTCTTGCTCGCGTTGTCCAGGATGCTCGCAAAGTCCTTGCCTTCCTTGGCTGCGGGACGTCGCGGCTGAACGGCTCCGGCCTGCGGCCGATTCGCTGCGGAGATATTGCTGACGCTCATGTATGACTCCTTTGTCGAGTGCGGATTTGACAGTTTCGGGTTCGCACGCTATCCCGTCGCAAGGATTCATAGCGACATCCGGGCCAAATTTCCTGAGAGCAAAATGCGGTTGTTCTGCCTGCATCTCATGCGGCAGGAACTGCCTGGCGGAAGAGTTTGCCGCGGCCTTGATTTGTCATCGGACGAGGGAGGCTACCTTTGGAAGATGCCATTTCATTCCTGCCAGGACTTCGTGGCCTTCGACCTGGAGACCACCGGCCTCGACTTTAAGAGCGAGGAAATCATCGAGATCGGCGCCGTGCGCGTACGCGAGGGAAAGGTTGAAGAGACCTTTTCTCGTGTGGTTCGCGCGGCTCGTCCGGTCACGGCCTTTCTCACCTCCCTGACCGGCATCACCGCCGCCGAGGTGGCCGAAGGAGGCGATCCGGCTGAGGCTCTGACGGAGTTCTTCGCTTTTTGCGGTGACCTTCCTCTTGTGGCTCACAACAGTTCCTTCGATCTCCATTTTCTGGAAAAGACCTCTCAGGCCGCCGGCTTGACCCGACCTGCCGTGGCCTGTTTCGACACGCTGCTGGGAGCTAGGACCGTTTGGCCGTGGCTTCCCACCCACAAGCTCGAATCGCTGGCAGAGACCTTCACTTTGGATGGCTCGGCCGAGCCGGCCCATCGCGCGAGCAACGACGCCCGCGTGGCGGCGGCGCTTTTCCTGGAGATTCAGCGCGAGATCGAGCGCGTCGAGGCCGACGAGCCCGAGACGCTGCGCGGCTGGTGCTGGGTGCTGGATGGCAGCACTTCTCCTTGGAGACAGATTCTGTCATGGGATGGCGGCCCCTTGCCGCGCCTAGCGCTTTCGCCGCGTCCTGAAGACTTCCCGCGCCTGGGGCCGACCCGCGACGCCGTGGTTTCTTCTGAGGATCTGGAAGCCGTATTTGCTCCCGATGGGGCTCTCGCCAAGGCCATGGAGGCCGTCGAGGCCCGCCCCGAGCAGGTGGCCATGGCGCGCGAAGTGGCCGAGAGTCTAGCGAAGGACCAGATTCTGGCGGTCGAGGCCGGGACTGGAACCGGCAAGACCTTGGCCTATCTGGTGCCTGCGGCCCAGTGGGCCGTGGCGGCCCATGATCGCGTGGTGGTCTCGACGGCCACCCGCACATTGCAAGGGCAGCTCTTGGAAAAAGAGCTGCCGCTGCTTGCCAAGCTGGTGCCGGAGGTGCGCACCGCGGTGCTCAAGGGACGCTCCAACTACCTGTGCGTGCGCCGCTACCTGGAGCACCTGCGCGATCCGTCCCGCCTGGAGGGCGCCGAGCGCGAGCAGTTCCTGCCGCTGGTGCGCTGGGTCGGACGTACCCTCACTGGTGACATTGAGGAATGCCACGGCTTTGCCCGCGAGCGCCAAGCCACGCTCTGGAACCGGCTCTGCAGCGATGCCCGCGCCGCCATTCCGCCGCGCCATCCGCTCTTCCGGGAGTGCTTCTATCAGGCCGCCCGCCGACGCGCCGAAGGGGCGCACATCTTGGTGGTAAACCACGCCCTGCTGCTTTCCGATGTGCAGCTCGACTTCGCGCTGCTGCCAAGCTATGAGCGTCTGGTGGTCGACGAGGCGCATCACCTGCCCGCCTCGGCCCACGAACACTTCGGAAGGGCCTTGGGCATGAACCGGCTGCGGCTGGTGCTGCATTCGCTTTCTGATACCAACACGGCGGGAGCTGGCCTCTTGGGCGCCTTGGAAAAGGCTTCGGATCTTCCCGCCTCGCTTGCCGAGCGCTTGCCTGCCGTGGTCGATGACGTGCGCGGTGCCGAGAAGGCCTTCCACAAGTTCCTGCAGAAGCTCTCCGAGAAGGCCGGTCGCCGCAACGCCGACGTGCGCTTGCGCTACCGCGATGCCGTCCCGGCCCAGTGGGGAGTGGATCCTCAGGCCGCTTTCGCGGGGCTGGATCTGCTTTGTCAGGATCTGTCTTTATTGCGCCAGGACCTCGAACTCTGGCCGGTGGCCGCCGAACGCGGCTGGCTGGGGGATCTCGACGCCGCCTTGGACGGACTCCAGACGGTGCGCCGCGATCTTTCCGCCCTGTGCGACGCCGCCGATCCCGAGGAAGTCTACTGGCTCGACGACTACCACAATCCCATCCGCCTGCAGCTGCGCTCGTCGCCGGCCGACGCTGCCACGCTGCTCTCGGAAAAGCTCTACAAGCCCTTGCGCACTCTGATCTGCACATCCGCCACCCTGGCTGTGCGCAAGCGCCTGGATTACTTCGCCCACAAAGCGGGACTCGACCTGCAGGATCTTGAGCGCACGCGGGCGGCCTTCCACACCAGTCCCTTCTCGCTGCGCACCCAGGCCAAGGTGGTGGCGGCGGGCTGGCTCCCTAAGCCCAATCTTCCCGACGCGGGCGCGGCTCTGATCGAGGCTTGGCGGGTCTTGGCGCTGCCGCTGAAAGTGCGCACCTTGGGACTCTTCACCTCCGAGCGCGCCCTGCGCGAGACGCGCGAGGCGCTGCAGGAAGACTTCCTGCGCGAAGGCCGGCTGCTCCTGGCCCAGGGCGTGGACGGCTCGCGAGACGCTCTCTTGACGCTTTTCCGCCGCACTCCCGGTGCCGTGCTCTTGGGGCTCGACAGCTTCTGGGAAGGCATCGATCTTCCCGGCAAGGAACTCGAATTGCTGGTGATTAACCGGCTGCCGTTCCCGGTTCCGAGCGATCCCATTCTCTCGGCGCGCACCGAGCGCGTGGAGGCCGAAGGACATTCGAGCTTTGCCGAAGTCTTTCTGCCCGAGACTTGGCTCAAACTGCGCCAAGGCGTGGGACGGCTCTTGCGCCGCAAGGATGACCGCGGAGCCATCTTGGTGCTGGATAGCCGCGTGGTGCGCGAGCGCTACGGCAACATGATCGCTGAGGCTTGGGAGGGGGGGCAGCTTGCCGCCAAGACTCCTGAAGAGGCGAAAGTGGCACTGGAGGAATGGTTCCAACAGGCGTGATGTGTGATGCGCAAAACGGTCGCTGCCGCTAGTTCAAAATGCTACCCTTGGCCTTAGATGGATATTCCAAACCTGGCCATCCTGACGGCTCTTGCCGTGTTCTTGCTGGCGTTGCATGTCGCCGGCGCGATTGTCGTCCTGCGGACATTGCGTACGGCCGCCCATCACATGGCGCGGCTAGAAGAACTTGTCGGGCTGGAAAATGGACTGCTGGAGCACGAACGCAAGCGCTCCGAGGTCTTTGCGCCGGTGGCGGTGACGCCAAAGGGCGCTGGCGAAGCGGTGCTTTCGGAATCAGCTGCCTCTCAGGCCTTGAAAGCCATGTTTGGGCAGCAGGGATGAAGGGGATCTAGTTGCGTAAGGGACGACTTGTGGTGTTTTCGGCGCCTTCCGGGGCGGGCAAGAGTACGCTGATCCAGGCGGCCATGAAGGCCTACCCGCAGTTGCGCTATTCTGTCTCGGCCACCTCTAGGACCCCTCGGCCCGGGGAAATTGACGGCGTCCACTACCACTTTCAGACTCGCGAGGCTTTTCAGGCCATGATCCTCGACGAGGAACTGGCTGAGTGGAACGAGGTTCACGGCAACATCTACGGCACCCCGCGTCCTTTCCTGGAAGCCTGCATGGCCCGCGGTGAGCATGTGCTCCTGGACCTTGACGTCTTCGGCAAGCGCCGCTTCGACGCCACCTATCCCGACAATCTCGGCATCTTGGTGTTACCCCCAAGCCTCGATGAACTGGAACGCCGCCTGCGTGGACGTGGTACCGAGAGCGAGGACAAGGTCCGCTTGCGCCTGAAGAACGCCCGCGATGAGCTCGATGAAGCCGAGCGCGGACGCTTCGAATACCGTATCATCAACGACGATATCGCACGTTCCACCCGTGAGCTCCTGGGAATCCTGGAGCGCGAGTTGGATTTGGGCAAGACTTCAATCCTGTAAGAGGAGATTCGCAACGATGCAGAAAAAGATCCTCGGCATGATCATGGCTGGTGGCCAAGGTTCGCGCCTGCAACCCCTTACGAGCGAGCGTGCCAAGCCGGCCGTCCACTTCGGCGGCAAGTACCGCATCATTGATTTCGTCCTGAACAACTTCGTGAACTCGGGGATCTACAAGATCAAGATCCTGACCCAGTTCAAGTCGGATTCGCTGAACCGCCACGTCTCCTCGGCCTGGAACCTCTCGCGCACCCTGGATCAGTACGTAGACCTGGTGCCGGCTCAGATGCGCACCGGCACCGACTGGTACCGCGGCACTGCCGACGCCATCTACCAGAACGTGAACCTCATCACCGACGAGCGTCCCGACATCGTGCTGGTCTTCGGTGGCGACCACATCTACAAGATGGACGTCACCCAGATGGTGCAGTTCCATCTGGACAAGGGCGCCCTCTGCACCGTTTCGGCCATTCCCGTGCCCATCGAGGAAGCCACCGAGTTCGGCGTCATTGAGGTGGACGACGATGGTCGCATGATTGGCTTTGAAGAGAAGCCCGAGCGTCCCAAGCACATGCCCGGTCGCCCTGGCTGGGCCCTCTGCTCCATGGGCAACTACGTGTTCCACTCGAAGTTCCTGGTGCGCGAGCTGCTCGCCGACTCCCAGAACAATACGGCCCACGATTTCGGCAAGGACATCCTCCCGAACATCTACCCGCATTATCCTGTCTACATCTACGACTTCACCCAGAACCGCATCTCGGGCGAGGACCAGCGCGGCTACTGGCGCGACGTCGGAACCATCCAGGCCTTCTACGAGGCCAACCTCGATCTCTGCGCGGTGTCTCCGACCTTCAACCTCTACAATCCCAAGTGGCCGTTGCGCACCATCAATTGGAACGCCGCTCCCGCCAAGTTCGTGTTCAACGAGCAGGCCGGCGATCCGCCGCGTCGCGGCGCCGCCATGGATTCGGTGGTCTCGGACGGCTGCATCGTCTCGGGTGGCACGGTGGAGACTTCGGTGCTCTCGCCGCACTGCTTCATCCACTCGTGGGCGCATGTGCAGGAATCCATCCTTTTCCCCGGCGTGCAGGTGGGACGCTATGCGCGAGTTCGTCGTGCCATCGTGGAAAAGGATGTCTACATTCCGCCCGGCGTTCAGATCGGCTACGACCTGGAGCTCGACGCCAAGCGTTTCGAGGTGACGGAGGAAGGCATCGTGGTGATTCCCAAGGGAACCGTGATTCCTCCAGAATACAACTGAACGCCTGGGCCTCTAGAAACCGTTCCTTATCTCTGGAAGATACCGATGAAGCTTGAATCCAGCATCTTTCGCGAAAATGACATTCGCGGCTTGGTGGAGACCGAACTTGGCGACGATGCCGTCTACGCCATCGGCCGCGCCTACGCCACCTTGCTTACGGAAGCCGGCGGTCGTGCTTGCGCCGTGGGCATGGACGTGCGCACCTCGGGCCCCCGCATCAAGGCCACCTTCATTCGCGGCGTGCGCGACGGTGGTGTGCATGTGACCGACCTGGGAGCCGTCACCACTCCGGTGGCCTACTTCGCCGCCTTCCAGTTGCCGGTGGATGGCTCGGTGATGATCACGGCGAGCCACAACCCCAAGGAATACAACGGTTTCAAGCTGGGCATCGGCCAGACCACCATCCACGGTGAAGACATCCGCCGCGCCTACGAGATTGCCGCTAGCGGCGAATGGAGCAGCGGCGAGGGCGGCTATCGGTCCTACGACCTGAACGCTGACTACTGCGCCTGGTTCAAGTCGCATTTTGCCTTCGGCAAGAACGGCAAGAAGCCGCGCGTGGTTTTTGATCCGGCCAATGCTGCTGGTGCCCTTTTCTGCCATACCCTGCTTGCCGAGCTCGGCTGCGATCTTATCCCGCTCTACTGCGAAGTGGACGGCAACTTTCCCAACCACCATCCCGATCCGACGGTGGAAAAGAACCTTACCGCCCTCAAGGCCAAGGTGCTGGAGACGGGAGCCGACATCGGCATCGGCTTCGACGGCGACGGCGATCGCATCGGCGTGGTGGACGACCTCGGACGCATGGTGATGGGCGACATCCTCACCCTGGTGCTGGCCCGCGAGATCCTCAAGGAAAAGCCCGGTGCCCCCATCGTCTTTGAGGTCAAGAGCTCGCTTGCTCTGGTGGAAGGCCTTCAGAAGGCCGGTGGGCAGCCGGTGATGTGGAAGGTCGGGCATTCCCTCATCAAGAAGAAGATGAAGGAGCTGGGCGCGCCGCTGGCTGGCGAGGTCTCGGGCCATATGTTCTTCGCCGATCGCTATTACGGCTACGACGATGCCATGTACGCCGCCTGCCGTCTCTTGGAGATCCTCGACCGCGGTGGACACAAAATGTCGGAATTGCTTGCCGACGTGCCTTTTTATCCGAGCACCCCGGAGATCCGGGCCCAGTGCGAATCCGACGCCGAGAAGTTCCGCATCGCCAAGACGGCAGCGGAATACTTCAAGAAGAACGGCGAATGCCTGGACATTGATGGCGTGCGCATCCTCTATCCCGACGGCTGGGGTCTGGTGCGTGCGTCCAACACCCAACCCGATCTGGTGTTGCGCTTCGAGGCTCGTACCCCTGAACGTGTGGCCGAGATTCGCGATTCGGTGCTGGCCAAGCTTTCGGAATTTGGTCGTATCAAGGTGGACGCCGGAGCCTGAGACTTTCTTGCCGTGCCTCTTCTTTGGGCACGGCAGGGATTGCCGTCTGGTCCTGTGAGAAGAGATGAAAATCCTGCAGAAGGATGAAAAGGCCGACCTTTAATGGGTTGGCCTTATTTGTGCTTAACATGCAGACATGACGCAGACGACCCGGTACGAAAATCAAGAAGCAGTAAATACGGCCATGACTGACCTCCAGGATCTGCAAGTGATGCTGGAGCGAGCCACCGCCTTAGTTGCCGAAGGCGATATTCTCCAGGCGCACAAGGTGGTGGAGGATGCTTGGCGGATCTATCGTGATTACCGCCTGAAGCCGATCCTGGACGGATTGACGCGCGCGAGCCGCACGACAGTCGCCTCGACTCCGGCTTCACAGAGCTATGAAGGCTTGGCCTTAGGGCACTGGTGTGATCCGGAAGGCAGTCGTTGGCTGTTGTCTCTGCCGTGGAGTGTGGCGTGAAACGTCTCTCATTACGAAAGACGAACTTCACCGTTGCGAGCTTGGCATGGGAAATGCTTTAATTTTTACTGTTGATCCCACTCGGTGTGCAGGCAAAATCCAGATCGGATTTTTGCTGCTGCCTTGGTTTGTTTTCCCGGGGAGACTGCCTTGAGTGCCGCAAGAATCCTTGTCGCCATGGGAACCCGCCCCGAGGCCATCAAGCTTTGTCCGCTGGTGAAGCGTCTTCGTGAGGATGTGGAGCGCTTTCGCGTGCACGTGTGCGCTACGGCCCAGCACCGCGAAATGCTTGATGGTGCCATGGCGCTCTTTGAGGTCCGCCCTGATTCGGATCTCGACCTGATGCTTCCGGGCCAAGGCCTCAACACGCTTTTGGCAAGATTGATCGCGGCTTTCGACCCGATTTTGGATTCTGTGCGCCCCGATTGGGTGCTGGTCCAAGGGGACACCACGACGGCAATGGGATGCGCCATGGCGGCGTTCCATCGCGGCATTCGCGTCGGCCATGTGGAGGCGGGATTGCGCACCGGAGATTTTCAGGCTCCCTTTCCCGAGGAATTCAACCGCCGCGTCGTTGCCCTCTGTGCCGACCTCCATTTCGCCCCGACCCGGCGCGCCGCCGACAACCTGCTGCGAGAAGGCGTGCCGTCCCAAAACGTGACGGTTACGGGCAATACCGTGGTGGATGCGCTGAATGCGTTTGCACAGCGTCCCTGGACCACTCCCGCTTGCTTGGAAGGTCTCGACGACGGTCGTCCGCTGGTGCTTGTCACGGCGCATCGGCGCGAGAGCTTTGGCGAGCCGATGGAGCACATCGTCCAAGCTGTGTCCCGCCTGGCCGCCAGCCATCCCGATCACACCTTCGTGCTGCCGGTGCATCCCAATCCCGCGGTGCGAACGGCCGTGGAAGCCGGCCTTGGCGAGGTTGCTGGAGTCCATCTGGTGCCGCCCCTGGCCTACCTGGATCTGGTCCAGGTGCTGCGGCGATCCCGCATTGTTTTGACAGATTCCGGTGGCATTCAGGAAGAGGCCCCGGCCTTGGGAGTGCCTGCCCTGGTGCTGCGCGAGGTCACGGAACGTCCCGAGGGCGTCGAGTCCGGCAACGCCATCCTGGTTGGGACGGACGAAGAGAAGATCGTCTCCCAGGCCGGCCGGCTGCTGGATGATCCCGAGGCCCGCCGGGCGATGGCGGAGATCGCAAACCCCTACGGCGACGGATGCGCCTGTGAGCGCATCCGGGACGCCTTGCTCGAAAGGATGGAACGGCAATGATCGAAGCTGCCTTGCGCTGGGTGCGGGAGAACTCCTTGCCCGGTTCCGGAATCGTCATCACCTCTCGGCAGCGGGTCAGTTACGCGGAGGTCAGCGGCTACTTCATGCCGACCCTGCTTGCGACGGGCGAGACTGCGCGTGCCCTGGACTACGCCAAGTGGCTGGTGCGGACCCAGAAGTCCGACGGCTCGTTTGGCGGCGGCGGCGCATCGCAGAGCTTTGCCTTCGACACGGCCCAGGTGGTCCGCGGCTGGACGGCGGCGCTTCAGCAGCTTCCTTCCCTGGAGGCGCCCCTGCGCCGGGCCTGCGACTGGCTATTGGCCTCGGCAGAAACTTCGGGACGGCTTCCGGTGCCGGCTGCCGGTGGAGCTTGGTCCCTCGGCGTCCATGGCGAAGTGAGCGAAGCCATCCACCTGTACTGCCTCGGGCCGCTGCTGCGTGCCGGAGAGATATTGGGCGAGCGGCGCTATGTCGAGTTCGCGCAGCGCGCGGCCGACTGGTACTGCCGGCTGCCGGAATTTGGGAACTTTCGGGTACCGGGAAGGTTGTCGCACTTCCACGCCTACGTGATGGAGGCCTTGTGCGAACTCGATCGGACAGATCTTGCCCGCAAGGGAATGGACGCCATGCGCGCCTTCCAGCAGGACACCGGCGCCGTCCCCGGATACCACGATGTCAAGTGGATCTGCACCACGGGCCTTGCGCAGTTGGCGCAGGTCTGGTACATGCTGGGTGACATCGCTCCGGCCGATGCTGCCTTGGACTTTCTCGGTCAGCTCCAGAACGCCTCGGGAGGGTTCTTCGGATCCGTGGGCCCTGGTGCCGACTATTTCCCCGGCGAGGAGATCTCGTGGGCCTGCAAGTACGCCATCGAGGCACAGGTCCGTCGGATCGGCGCGGCCTTCGACAAGAGCGTCGGCGAGTACTCGCTTGAGGTCGATCCGGCTGACGGCCGCGTCCAAGCTGTTCTCTCGGCGCTGGGTGAACTGGATGGCAAGCGGGTCCTGGACGCCGGTTGCGGCTCTGGTCGTTACCTGCGCCTGCTGGCGCGGCGCTTTCCTGGTGCATCCCTTTCCGGTTGCGACTTGTCTCCCGCGATGCTTTCGCGGCTTCCCGAGGCGGTCGACAAGCGGCAGGGAACGCTGCTTTCGCTGCCGTATCCCGACGGCTCCTTCGATGCCGTGCTGTGCGTCGAGGCCTTGGAGCACTGTCCCGATCCGGCCCGCGCCTGCCGCGAGATGGCGCGGCTCCTGGCGCCGGGAGGACGGCTCGTGGTGATCGACAAGGACGTGCGCCTCGAAGGGGTGCTGGCCACTGAAGCGTGGGAACGCTGGTTCGCTTCCGACGAGGTGGTCGGCTGGCTTTCCGAGGCCGGACTGGATGCCCGCTGCCGGCCGGTGGCAAGTCCGGCGAGCGCTCCGGAAGGACTGTTTCTGGCCTGGTCCGGTACGCGTGTAGATCACTCCGCGCCGCTTCCAGCTCCTGTGCCGAGCCCAAGGCCGGTGGCGTCCGAGACCTTCCCTGCCCGGCTGGGCATGGCGCACGCCGGTGGCGTCAACTTCTATCGGACGGAATTTGTCGACGAATTCAACCGGAAGCTGGTCGAGGCTTGCCGCCGCGACGACCGTTCCTTCGTGGAAACAGCCCTCTTCGAGCAGGATCACGGGCATCCGCAGCTCTACGACGACGAGAGGTTCGAATGCCGCTTCGGCATGCAGGAGATCTTCGATGCCTTTCGGGGCAAGCGTCCCCGCATCGTCTTGGACGTGGCTTGCGGAAACGGCGAACTGCTCGCCAGGCTCCGGCAGGAAGGCCACGAGGTCTTCGGTATCGACGTCAGCCGGATCCGGGTCGAGGGGCTGCGCAGCAAGATTCCCACCGTCCAGACGGCATTTTCGGAAGCGATTCCACTTCCTTCTGGAAGCTTCGACGCCGTGATCGCCCAGGAGTGCCTGGAGCACGTGATGGACCTCGACCGCTCTCTGCGGGAGATCTGCCGGCTGCTCAAGCCCGGCGGGCTGCTTTTCTGCCAAGTGCCGCTGGGAAGCTTCGCCGATGGCCGGAACCATGTCCGGCTCTTCGACGAAGAGCTGTTGCGCTGGGCCTGCCAGGAAATCGGCATTGCCGTGCGGTCGGTTCGCGTGATTCCCTATCTGGTCGGGGAAAAGCCCAGCAACCTTTCCCTGGTGGGAGTGAAGGGCGCAGATTCCTGACCTTATGACAGATCTTGACTTCTACATTCCCGAGCGGTCCTGGGTGGCTGAAACAGGAGACGATTCCTATGCGCTTCGATGAAAACGTGTTGAACGAGAAGGTCCGCAACCTCGACCTCGTGCTACGGCAGCCTGGCCTGATCGATCGCGCCCTGGACGCCATGCTGGGAAGCCGCTCGCCCGTCTCTTGGGAGATTGTGCCGCGTCCCTGGAGCCCTGGCGGCGGAGCCACCTTGGTGCGGGTGCATGCCGGGGCAGATCGCCTGTTCCTGAAGATCAAGAGTCTTCGCGTGGGCGTCGAAAGTCTTTTGGAGTGCGAAAATACTGCGCCTCAGGTGCCTTCGCTCCTCAACGAGCAAAATTACCTGGAACGCTTGGCTGGCGACCTGCGGGTTCCTCGCGTGGAGGGCTCCTTGCAGATGGAGGGCTTTGCCTTCCTGCTCCTAGAAGAACTCACCTCCTCGGCCACTTGGCTGGAGGCGGCTTCGGCGGAAGCGATCTTGAAGGCCTGGGAAGATCTCGCGGGCCTTGCTCGCAAGCTCCATTCCATGGGGCTGGTGCATACCGACATTCACGAGGGCAATGTCCTCTTCCGCGGCGACCAGGCGGTGCTCTGCGACTTCGAGGAATGCCGCAGCCTGGAGCAGAATCTGCCTTTCGAGGAATCCCTCGATGCGGTCGGAGAAAATCGCTTCGGGGATGTGGGCGATATGCCTACGGTCGCCGGAGCCCTGCCGGGCAAGACCTGCCTTTCGCGCCTGCGCAAGGTCTGGCGCGCAGCCATGATCCGCAATCTTCCGGATCTCCTGAAACAGTGCAATTTTGACAGTTCCTGCCCTTTCCTGAACGCCCTGGACCACGGCAAGGACGATCGCATCTACCAGTCCATCGCGGTGGACGGGTTGGTCGTGTCGGGGCAGCGGCCCGTCGAAGACCGGCGCATCCCGTTCCTGCTGAAGTGCTTTTCGGAGCTGATGGGCGGCCCTTTCACCCACCTGGACGTAGGCGCCAACCTCGGTCGATTCAACATCGAGTTGGCCCGCAGCGGCAAGGTGCGACGCAGCGTCGGCGTGGAGGCCTTCGAGCGCTACGTGGCCCTCGGGCGCTGCTTGGCCTTCTTGGACGAAGTGGAAGATAAGGTTGAGCTCTACGCGGCCGAGTGCGGCAACGACCTCATTTCTTCGCTGGTCGAGCCGGGATCGATCGACTGCGTGACGATCTATTCCGTCTACCATCACATTCATGACAAGCAAACCTTCCTGTCTGATCTTCGCCGTCTGGCGCCTCGCCACATCCTCTTCGAGATGCCGGTGCAGCCGGAGTGCTACGAGGGACGCAGCTGGCAGGAGGAGCTGGACCGCATCCGCGAGGCTTTAGGATACGGCCCCTGGACGCAGGTTGCCGTCAGCGAAGACTACCAGCGTCCGGTGGTGCTGATGTCCCAGGTGGTGCCTTCGACGCCGCGCTGCGAGCCGGTCTTGTCGTCCGCAAGCGCCCTTGTTGTCGGAAACGGACGCCGGCCCAAGGTCTCGATCGTCCTCCCGACCTACAACCATCTCTCCTTCCTGCCGCGCGCCATCGAGAGCGTGTTGGCGCAGACCATGGATGACTACGAGTTGATCGTGGTCGACGATGGATCCACCGACGGAACCGGGGCGTGGCTCGATTCACTGTCGCACCCGCGCCTGCAGGTCATCCACCAGGAGAACGCCCGCCTGCCCTCGGCGCTCAACCGGGGCTTTGCCCAGGCGCGCGGAGAATTCCTGACCTGGACTTCGGCCGACAACCTGCTGGCGCCCGCCTTTCTGGCAACGCTAGTGGCGGCCCTGGAATCGCGTCCGGATGCGGTGATGGCCGTAGCTGGGCACTCGTGGATCGGCCCTGACGACACCATCGAGGGCGTTCATCGCAGACAGGATTTGTCTCCGGTGGCCTTTCTCACGGCCAATCCGGGCATTGCGGCGTTCCTCTACCGCCGCACGGCGCGGGCCGTGCGGGATGGATACGACCCCAGCCTGGAAGGCGCCGAGGACTGGGACATGTGGTTGCGGCTGTCGCAAGAAGGCGCGGTGCTGCGGGTTCCCGACGTCCTCTACCACTATCGTCGCCACGGCGACAGCATGAGCGTGCGCAAGCGCGAGCAGGTGGCGCGTGCCAGCCGGGAGGTCTTTGCCCGGGCTTTTGCTCGTTCGCAAGGGTTGAGCGACCCGTGCTGGTTCCCTGCCCTGGAGTCGTGCCGCGACCGAGAGAAGGCCGTGGCGGACGCTTTCTGGGACTTCGGCGTGCGCCTCGCCCTGTCGCCTTCGGCTTCTGACGCCTTGTCCTTGGAAGCCCTGGATCGCGCGCTGGCGATCTCCGAACATCCTCAATTGCTGGTGGCCAGGATTTTGGCCGGCATTCGCCGTGGCGATACGGCGCCCACGATCCAGCAGCTGCTGGAACGGCTCTCGCAGATGGGTGAGCAGCCCCGTTCTGCCGTCTCGCAGATCGCCGAGATCCTCGCGGGCGGGGACGCTTCGCCTCTGCTGCGGTTTGTCCTTCCGCGTCCAGGGCGTGCCAGCGAATATATCCGCCGCACCGAGGAATGGGCGGAAGCGAGGACCTGGAAGCCCCGGGAGTTTTTTTTTTCAGCACCAGCCAAGGGACGGTGCGATGACGATGCCATAGCTCTTCTCGAGGCTGTCCAGAAGGATCTAGAGGCCGGCCGCTTTGAGGCGGCGCTCGCCGGCATCGAGCGCGTGCGGGGGGCTCGCGGCGTGGATG
>Ga0302217_10000213_pt1 | contig 15267 bp, 10 predicted proteins | sample II_Fen_N3_3_FD_198779 | JGI IMG/M metagenome (GOLD analysis project Ga0302217, IMG submission 198779) | Peat permafrost microbial communities from Stordalen Mire near Abisko, Sweden - II_Fen_N3_3 | ecosystem: Environmental > Terrestrial > Soil > Wetlands > Permafrost | place: Sweden: Abisko... | reverse complement strand
TGCCCTTTGCAGCGATCTGCTCAAGGCTCAGGCTGTAGAGGTTTTCATTGCAGACGTGGTCGATTTCCAGCTGGCGGTCGATACCGTCGAGGCCCGCGGCGATAATCGCCGCGCTGACCAGATAAGGATTGCAACCGGCGTCCGGCAGGCGAAATTCCAGGCGACCGTAGGGCACCCGCACCATCGCCGAACGGTTGTTGGCGCCGAAGGCTATAAAGGCTGGCGCCCAGGTCGCGCCGGACAACGAGTGGCCCACCACCAGACGCTTGTAGGAGTTGACCGTCGGTGCGGCGAAAGCGCAGAGCGCCGGGCCATGGGCAAGCAGGCCAGCGGCGAAGTGATAGGCCATTTTCGACAGCCCCATGCCGCTCGGATCGCTGGCATCAAAGAACAGGTTCTTGTTCTCGGCGCTGCTGATCGACAGGTGAAAGTGCATGCCGTTGCCGGCGCGTTTCGGGTCAGGCTTGGGCATGAACGAGCAGATCATGCCCAAGTCATTGGCGATCTCGCCGGCGGCCATGCGAAAGAACGTGAATCGATCCGCCGAGGTCATGGCGTCGCTGTAGGTGTAATTGATCTCGAACTGGCCATTGGCGTCTTCGTGGTCGATTTGATAGACCTCGAAATCCACCGCTTGCAACGCCTCGGTCAGGCGTTCGAGAAACACCCGGGAGCGCGAGAGGCCTTTGTAGTCGTAGCAAGGCTTGTCCAGGTTGTCGCTGGCATCGACCAGCTGCAGTTTGCCCTGCTCGTCACGGCGCATCAGGTTGAACTCGGGCTCCAGGCCGGTGTTGAGCGTCCAGCCCTTGTCTTCCAGGCGACGAACCTGCTGCTGCAGCACGTAACGGCTGTCATAAGGATGCGGCTTGCCGTCGACATGACCGATGCACACGATCCGGCCATAACCCGGTTGCCAGGGCACAGGCATCAGCGTGGACAAATCGCCACGGGCCATGAAGTCCGGACCGTGGGGTTCCATGCCCATGCCACTGATGGCGAAACCGGCAAAACCCGCGCCGTCCTCGGCCACGGCCTTGAGTCCACAGATCGGCACCGATTTGGTTTTGGCCGAACCATGGATATCGACAAACTGCGCAAGCACATACTTGATCCCGTGCTTGTCGATGATGCGCTGGGTTTCTGCTGGCAACATTGCTCGTCACTCCTGGCGAAAAAGGGCAAATCATTGGGGATGGGCGTCACTTTCCTTTGATATTCCTGAAAAGAAAGTAAGTTTCCCAACAGGAATGCAAGGCCCTTGCCAGAATCGCGAATGAAAAGCCGAAGTGCCGTAACCAGCGCTTTTGTGCTGTATATATGGGAATATTCTTTTCCCGGAGGGAATATTGCCCACCGGGATGGAAAGGAACGCCGTGATTTGCACTTTCTCAGTGCGAAACTAATATTACTGAACAGAAAGTGTGCAGGATCTAAAGACTATGCCGACCGAAACTGCCCCGCGCCTCAAGCTTGAGCAATACCTGGGTTTGCAAATCAAACGCCAGCGCCAGGCGCAGGATCTGAAATTGTCCGATGTGGCGAAAATTGCCGACATCAGCCAGGGCATGTTGAGCAAAATTGAAAACGCCCAGGTCTCCACCAGCCTCGATACCCTGAGCCGCCTGTGCGATGTGCTCGGCCTGCCGCTGTCGAAGCTGTTCAGTGAATACGACCAGCAAGACGGCAGCGCGCAGTTGGTCAAGGCCGATCAAGGCATGGAAGTGGTTCGCCGCGGAACCGAGAAAGGCCATACCTACCATCTGCTCAATCACACGCGCGGGCCGAAGAAGAGTTTCGAGGCCTACATGGTGAGCATGGATGACGCCAGCGAGGAGTTTCCGACCTTCTCCCATCCGGGCACCGAGTTTCTCCACCTGCTCGAAGGCGAACTGATCTATCGCCATGGCAATCAGCTGTACCGCATGGAAGCCGGTGACAGCCTGACTTTCGAAGGGGAAATCCCCCATGGCCCGGAACAACTGGTGCAAGTACCGATCCGCCTGCTGTCGATCATGAATTACGGCAACGACAAAGAATAATCCCCACCCCAATCCCTGCTTGATTCCAACCCTGAGGCCGACCTGTGTCGGCCTCAGGCGTTTTCCTGCCAGTTAAAAAACTTTCACAAAAATTCTGGACGCGGCGCGGGCATTCCCCTATAAAGCCAACTTCAGGAATATTTTATTCCCCATAAGAAAACTCCCTCACGGACGAGATTGCTGTTTACCCCTGTTTTTTTCGCTATGCGATGAGCTGCCGCCATCTTCCCGAGGACGTGTCATGCAACACGAAAAAAACCATTTCATCATCAAGATCACCTGTCCCGCAGTGTCCGGTATCGTCGCGGCCGTCACCACCTACCTGGCAGACAACGGTTGCTACATCGGGGAGATGGCGCAATTCGACGACGACTTCAGCGGCCGTTTTTTCATGCGCGCCGTGTTCCGTTTCAACGACGGCCACTTGGGTGATATCCAGCAGATCAAGGAAGGCTTCAGCGACGTCGCCAAGGCATTCGACATGACCTGGGAACTGCACGACACCCGCGAACCGATGCGTGTACTGCTGATGGTCAGCAAGTTCGACCACTGCCTGACCGACCTGCTCTACCGCTACCACAAGGGCGAGATGGACATGACCATCACCGCCATCGTCTCCAACCACCTGGACCTGCGCCCCATGGCCGAGCGCGAGGGCATCCGCTTCATCTATCTGCCGGTGACCAAAGACACCAAGGCCCGGCAGGAGGCCGAGCTGATGAAAGTTGTCGACGACACTGGCACCGAACTGGTGGTGTTGGCGCGCTACATGCAGATCCTTTCCGATGACCTGTGCAAGCAACTCTCGGGCCGGGCGATCAACATCCATCACTCGTTCCTGCCAGGGTTCAAAGGTGCCAAGCCTTATCACCAGGCCTACCAGCGCGGGGTGAAACTGATCGGCGCTACGGCGCACTACGTCACCAGCGACCTCGACGAAGGGCCAATCATTGAACAGGAAGTGCAGCGCGTCGATCACGTGTATCTGCCGGACGACCTGGTCGCCACCGGTCGTGACACCGAAACCGTGGCCCTGTCCAAGGCGGTCAAGTACCACCTGGAACACCGGGTTTTCCTCAACCAGGACAGAACGGTGATCTTTCGATGAACACGCCCAGATTGATTGACGGCAAAGCCGCCGCCGCCCGCGTTCTGCTTCAGGTCCGCCAGGACGTGGACGACCTGCGCGAGCGAGACATTCAACCGGCCCTGGCGGTGATTCTGGTGGGCAGCGACCCGGCCAGCCAGGTTTACGTGCGCAACAAGATTCTGCGCGCCGAAGAGGTGGGCATTCGCTCCGTGGAGCATCGACTGTCCAGCGACACCAGCACCGAACAACTGCTGAACCTGATTGCCACGTTGAATGCCGACCGTTCGATCAACGGCATTTTGCTGCAATTGCCGTTGCCGGCTCACATCGACGAATTGCGCGCCCTGGAGGCCATCGCCCCGGCCAAGGACGTCGATGGTTTTCACAGTGAAAACGTCGGTGGCCTCAGCCAGGGCCGCACGGTGCTCGCCCCCTGCACACCCAGCGGCTGCCTGTACCTGCTGGAGCAAACCTGCGGCGATCTGCGCGGTAAACACGCCGTGGTGATCGGCCGCTCGAATATTGTCGGCAAACCCATGGCCGCCCTGCTGCTCAAGGCTGATTGCTCAGTGACCGTGCTGCATTCGCGCAGCCCGGACCCACAGGCCTTGTGCCGTCAGGCCGACATCGTCATCGCCGCCGCAGGGCGGCCGAAACTGATCGACGCCAGCTGGCTGAAACCCGGCGCCGTGGTCATTGATGTCGGCATCAACCGCATCGACGACCAGGGCCGCAGCCGTCTGGTGGGCGACGTCGATTTCGACAGCGCCCTGCCCCACGTCGCGGCGATCACCCCGGTTCCCGGTGGCGTCGGCCCGATGACTATTGCCTTTTTGATGAAAAACACCGTAACCGCAGCCCAGATGCAACATCAGGCGCAACGCAGCCAATCGGAGGCCCTATGCCGTTCAATCTATTGAAGTACGGGCTGAGTTCGGAGTACCCGGTGGAAGTCGATCTACCGCCGCCCCGGGAACTCAAACCGAGCTATGACGTGGTGATCATCGGTGCCGGCGGCCACGGCCTGGCCACCGCCTATTACTTGGCCAAGTACCACGGTATTACCAATATCGCGGTATTGGAGAAGTCCTATCTGGGCGGTGGCAATACCGCACGTAACACGGCGGTGATCCGCTCCAACTACCTGACCAGTGAGGGCGTGCGTTTCTATGCCGAGTCGGTGCGGATGTTCCAGTCCCTGTCCAACGAATTCGATTTCAACATCATGTACTCCGAGCGTGGCCAACTGACCCTGGCCCACACCGATGCCACCGTGCGTTCGTTCCGTCAGCGGGCCGAGGTCAACAAGCACTTCGGTGGCCGCACCGAAATGATCGACCGCCAGCAGATTCGCGAACTGGTGCCCAGCCTCAACCTCGACCCCGGTCACCTGCCGGTCATCGCGGGCCTCTGGCACATCGACGGCGCCACCGCGCGCCACGACGCTGTCGCCTGGGGTTACGCCAAGCAGGCGGCCAAACGCGGCGTGGAGATCCATCAACTCACCGAAGTTCAGGACCTGATCATCGAGAACGGTGCGATCACGGCGGTCAAGACCAATCGAGGCACCATCCAGTGCGGTTGCGCCGTGCAGGCCATCGCCGGACACAGTTCGCTGCTGATGGCCAAGGCCGGGATTCGTTCGCCGATCCAGACCTTTCCGCTGCAAGCGATGGTTACTCAGCCATTCAAACCGTTCCTTGATCCGCTGGTGAGCTCTTCGGCGCTGCATTGCTACGTGCAGCAGACCAGCCGTGGCGAGGTGGTGTTCGGCGGCGGCTCCGATCCTTATCCGCTGTTCAACACCCGCTCCACGCTCGATCTGAAGGAGAGCCTGCTGGCGCACGCCATCGAAATGTTCCCGTTTCTGGCCAACGCCAAGCTGATGCGCCAATGGGCCGGGATCACCGACATGACACCGGATTACAGCCCGATCATGGGGCTTTCGCCGGTGAAAAATTACTACCTCGACGCCGGTTGGGGCACCTGGGGTTTCAAGGCTACACCGATCTGCGGCAAGACCATGGCAGAACTGGTGGCCAGCGGCGGCAAGGTGCCGGATCTGATCAAGCCTTTCGGCCTCGAGCGCTTTTCGACCTTCCAGCAAGTCAACGAAATGGGCGCTACGGCGGCCAGCCACTGACGGAGAGCGGACCATGAAAATCATCAATTGCCCGCTCAACGGGCCACGCAACATCAGCGAATTCACTTATGGCGGCGAGTTCAAGCCAATGCCCGACCCCGTCCGCTGCACCGATGCCGAATGGGCGGACTACGTGTTCAACACCGACAACCTCGCCGGAGTGGTACGCGAATGGTGGATGCATACGCCGTCGAGCTACTGGTTTCTGGCGGAGCGTCACACCGTCAGCGATGAAATTCTTCGTACCTTCGACCCCAAAGAACTTTTCACCGCCCGCGTCGACTTCAGCGCCGCCAAGGAGATCGCAGGATGAACCGCCTACCCGCCCCGATGGGCCTGCTGATCGACCGTGATCAGCCGCTGGATTTCAGTTTCGACGGTCATCGCTATCAAGGCCTGCAAGGTGACAGCATCGCCAGCGCCCTGTTGGCCAATGGTCGCTTCCTGATCTCGCGCTCGTTCAAATACCACCGTCCGCGCGGCCCGCTGACCATGGCCGGACAAGACGCCAACAGCCTGGTGCAACTGCCCCAGGAGCCTAATGTGCTGGCCGATGCGTACGCGCTGTCGGCCGGTTTGCAGGTCACGGCGCAGAACGTCAACGGTTCGCTGGACAACGACCGTGACGCCTACCTGGGCAAGTTCTCCAAATTCATGCCGGTGGGCTTTTACTACCGCTCCTTCTACAAGCCCAAGGGCATGTGGAAAGTCTGGGAGCCGATCATTCGCAAAAAGGCCGGCCTCGGTGTACTCGACCTGAAGTTCCAGCCCGAGTACTACGACAAGGCTTACCTGTTCACCGACATTGCCGTGATCGGTGCCGGGCCAGCCGGGCTGCAGGCGGCGCTGACAGCGGCCAATGCCGGGGCGAAGGTGTTGCTCATCGAACAACAACCGATTCTCGGAGGGTCGTTGACCTATGCCCGTTTCGATATCGAAGGCAAAAGAGCCACGGACCTGCGCCGCGAGCTGCTGTCTGCGGTGGAGCAACACGCCAATATCCGGATCCTGACCGACGCGACCTGCAATGCCTGGTTCACCGACAACTACCTGCCGGTCATCCAGGGCAAGCGCATGTACAAGGTGCGTGCCCGCCAATGCCTGGTGTGCAGTGGCGCGTTCGACCAACCGGTGGTGTTTCGCAACAACGATTTGCCGGGTGTGATGCTGACCAGCGCTGCGCAACGCTTGATGAAGTTGTATGCGGTCAAGCCGGGCAAACGCGCGGTGGTGCTGACGGGTAATGATGACGGGTACCTCGCCGCTTTGGATCTGTACGATCAGGGCGTGGAAGTCGCCGCAGTGGTGGACTTGCGTCATGGTCCTGGCGATGAGTCCATGCTGCAGGCACTGGCTCAGCGCAAGATCCCTTGCCAGCGCAACAGCACCGTGTATGAAGCGCTGCACGAGAAAGGCATGCGTCATATCAACGGCGTCGTGGTGCGCAAGATCACCGCCCAGGGTCAGGTCGCAGAAAGCGGACAACGCCTGGATTGCGACTTGCTGTGCATGTCCGCCGGTTACATGCCGGTCTATCAATTGCTCTGTCAGGCGGGCGGTAAACTCGCCTACGATGATCAGCGCGCCGAATTCACCCTCAGTGGCCTGCCGCAAAATCTCGCGGTCGCAGGCTCGGTCAATGGCCGTCACCGCCTGGACAACGTGATCGCTGATGGCATGAATGCCGGAGCTGATGCCGCGCTCGCGCTAGGGCTGGCAGTCAGCGCACAACGCGCACCATTGGGCAGCGAGGTTCGGGTCAACTTCAACTGGCCGATCTTCCCCCATCCCAAGGGCAAGGACTTCGTCGACTTCGACGAGGACCTGCAAGTGGCGGACATCGTCAATGCCACCCGGATTGGCTATCGCGATGTGCAACTGGTCAAGCGTTACTCCACCGTGGGCATGGGCCCCTCCCAGGGACGTCACTCGGCGCTGCCAACCGCGCGGTTGGTCGCCTGGGCAACCCAGCGCAACATCAGCGAAACCGGAGTCACCACGGCACGCCCACCGTTTGTGGCGGAAAAGCTGGCGCACGTGGCCGGTCGAGCGTTCGATCCGTACCGGCAAACACCGATGCACGCCCGACATGTACAAGCCGGGGCGAAGATGATGCCCGCCGGGATCTGGCAGCGGCCGGCCTACTATGGCACTGCCAGGGATCGCGACGCCTGTATGCAGGCCGAAGCACTGCACGTGCGCAACAAGGTCGGGATTATCGATGTGTCGACATTGGGCGGTCTCGACGTGCGAGGCCCGGACGCCGCCGAACTGCTCAACCGCATGTACACCTTTGCCTTCCTCAAGCAGCCGGTCGGCCGCTCGCGCTATGCGCTGATGACCAATGAACATGGGGTCGTGATCGATGACGGTGTGTGCGCTCGTTTCGCCGAGAACCATTTCTACGTCACCGCCACCACCAGCGGCGTCGACCGCATCTATCAGCAAATGCTCAAGTGGAACGCACAATGGCGCCTGGACGTGGACGTCGCCAACGTCACCGCGGCCATTTGCGCGGTCAATGTTGCCGGTCCGGATTCACGCCGGGTGCTGGAGAAAGTCTGTACCGATCTGGATCTGAGCGCCGAAGCGTTCCCTTATCTGGGCGTCCGCCTGGGTACGGTTGCCGGCATCAAGGCCAGGTTATTGCGAGTCGGGTTCGTCGGCGAACTGGGTTATGAAATCCATGTGCCCGCGCGTCACGGGCTGAAACTGTGGGACGCGCTGATCGAGGCTGGAAAAGCACATGACATCCGTCCCTTCGGCGTCGAAACCCAACGTTTGCTGCGCCTGGAAAAAGGTCATGTGATCATCAGCCAGGACACCGATGGCATGACCCATCCGGCAGAAATCGACATGGGCTGGGCGGTCAGTCGCAACAAGCCATTTTTCGTCGGCCGGCGCTCGGTGGATATCCTCGAAGCCCAACCACTCAAACGCAAACTGGTGGGTTTCAGCCTGCCCAAAGACAGCCTGCAACCGCTGGAAGGCCATCTGGTGCTTAACGGCCTGGAGATCAGCGGCAACGTCACCTCCTGCGAATATTCCGCAAGCCTGGGCAAGATCATCGGCCTGGCTTACGCCGGCATCGACCAAAGCACGCCGGGGCAGCGCATTCCAATCCGCGTCGAGGGTGGCATCGTGGTCCAGGCCGAGGTGGTGCAGTTACCCTTCTTTGATCCCGACAACCAACGCCAGGAGCTTTGAGTCATGACCAGTTTGAGAGAACAACACAGCATCACCCGGCAAGCCCTGACGCCGTTGCCGGGGTGCCGCCTGGCCGACTTGACCGACCTGCCCCGGGTCGGTTTCCGCGGCGCCCACAGTGCCGAGTACCTGCGCAGCCGCCGCTTCGTCCTGCCAGATGCGCCCAACCGCGCGGTGATTCAAGCCGATGGCAGTCAGGTAGCGCGCCTGTCCCAGACCGAGTACCTACTGCTGGGCAGCCCCGAGGATCAGGGCCAACGCATCGCCGACGAAGAAGCCCGGTGGGAACTGGACCACCAGGCCAACTATCTGCTGCCGCGTCAGGACAGCCACGCCTGCTTTCAACTAACGGGCGAACACCTGAGCGAGGTGATGGCCAAACTCTGCGGCGTCGACTTGAGCCCGCAGGCGTTCGGCCCGGGTACAGTGGCGCAAACCTCCGCAGCACGGATCAACGTGATCGTGATCAACTCAAGTACGGCGCAGCAGGCAAGCTTGCACATCCTCTGCGATCGGGCGTCAAAGGTATATTTCCGAGAGGCGTTGCTGGATGCAATGCAGGAGTTTTCCGGGCTGGCAATGGATGGGACGACCGTCTGACGCTTGGCAGAAACGGGGTGAACCGCAGAACACTTAGACGCTGCAAAAGTGGGCGTCAGCTCACTCGAAAGCAGTGAGGATTCCTCCCGGAGCCGGTGGTTTTACAGGGGTAAAAACGACCAATAAAAAAAGGGTCGCGAGATAAAATCTCGCAACCCTTTGAATTATAGGGTCGGGACGGCGTGATTCGAACACTCGCCCCTGGCACTCCATGCCTGCAGGGGCGCTAAAAAGCTATTCTCTAACCACCTTCTCACCCATATTCACCACCCATACCCATTGCCCCGCTTACGACCTTTCAGGGCCGTTATTGGGAGTCGCGGCATGGAGCGACCCTGAAACCCTTCTAATCGGCACTTAAATTGAAGTGACGAACCTCGCTTGTGGCCATTTGCTTCTATCGCTAGTATCGCCTAAGTCACCAGGTCGACAGGCAGTTGGCAATTATGCTTTCTGCAAATCAGGGAAAGCATTTTATGGTCATGGCGCAACCTACCTATTCAGGCTCATACGGCTATATTGGTGAGCAGTTTTTTACGATGCAGTTTGACGTTGCCCTGGATGCCGCCAATCCACCACCGACGAACGCCTTTGCCATTAAGATCAACGGAACTGGCACTTCAGTTACCGGCGTGACTGTCGATGGTACCGGCAAGACCGTGACACTCACTTTTTCAGCGCCCGCACTGACTGCCGAGGACATCATCGAATTTTCGTATGTCGACCCCACTGGGGGTAATGATGTCAGTGCCCTCCAGGGGCTGGATGGAACCGATTCGAGTACCTTCAGTGCCTCCACTATCGTGGTCGGTGGCAGACCCGGGCCATCAGCCCCGCCGGTGCCCGCGCTATCCAGCGGCAGCGACAGCGGCACCTTGGGCGACGGCATCACTTCCGATATTACCCCTACACTCACCGGCACTTCCGGGGCCAACGCAACTGTCAAACTGTACGATACCGATGGAACCACGCTACTGGGGACCACGAGTGCGGATGGTTCTGGCAACTGGTCCATCACCAGCAGCACGTTGATAGATGGCAATCACACGCTGAAGGTAACGCAGACAGACTCCGGCAATAATACTTCGCCGCTCAGTACAGGCTTATCTGTAACTATCGACACCATGGCGGCTGCACCCACCACTTTGGCATTGAACAACGGAAGCGACAGCGGCACCTTGGGCGACGGCATCACCAACGACAGTACACCGACCGTCACCGGCCACGCCGAAGCCAACGCCGCCGTCAGGCTGTACGACACCGACGGCAGCACCCTGCTTGGCTCGACGACGGCCGATGGCTCTGGCAACTGGAGCATCGCCAGCAGCACACTGGCCAACGGCTCACATACCTTTACCGCCAAACAGACCGACGTGGCTGGCAACGTTTCCAGCGCCTCCAGCGGCTACGCCTATACACTCGACACTGTCGGGCCAATCGCCATGGCCCTGAGTAACACCCAAGTTGCCATGAGCAACGCTGGCAATGGCGCCACCGTGGCAACGCTGTCGGCCACCGATGCCACTGCCGTCAGCTACGGCTTTGCCATCGGCAACGGTACGATCGATGCGGACAACGGCAAGTTCAGCTTATCCGGCAACCAACTGGTGGCCGCGCAGAATCTCGCCGCCGGAACCTACCACCTCTATCTGAAAGCCACCGACGCCGCCGGTAACGATGCGTTCCAGATTTTCAGCGTCAATGTGGTGGACGCGCCAACCGTCGCCGCTATCGAGCGGGCCATGGGCGCCAGCAGCACGGTGCCAGCCACTAGCCCCTCAGTGGATTACACGGTGAAATTCAGCCAGTCCGTGACTGGCGTGGACGCCTCGGATTTCACCTTGGCTACAACCGGAAACGCCAGCGCGACCATCGCCTCAGTCACCGGTAGTGGTGACACGTACACCCTGACAGTCAGCGGAATCAGCGGCGATGGTACCTTGCGCCTGGATCTCAACGGCAGTGGCACCGGGATTCAGAACGGTTCATCTGTCGCCATCACCAGCGGCTATACAGCCGGTCAAACGTACACGGTAGACCATACCGCCCCCGCATCACCTTCGGTGCCGGTCATGACGGCCGGCACCGATACCGGCAAGTCAAACAACGATGCGATCACCAGCAACCAGACACCCGTGTTTGTCGGCTCGGCTGAAGCCAATGCCACGATCAAGCTGTATGACACCGATGGTGCCACTTTGCTAGGCACCACCGTCGCCGACGGCGCCGGCAATTGGAGTATCTCGAGCACGACGTTGGCGACCGGCAGCCACACACTGACGGCCAAACAGACCGACGCCGCGGGTAATGTCTCTGCAGCCAGCAGTGGCGTGTCAGTGTCAATTGACAACAGCGTGGCGGCCCCGCCTGCACCCGTATTGGCCAGTAGCAGCGACAGCGGTGTCCCTGGCGACAACCTGACCAATGTCTTAATGCCGACCATCACCGGCACCGCCGAAGCCAACGCCAGCATCACGCTTTACGACACCGATGGGACCACCGTGCTGGGCACCTCTGTTGCCAACGGAAACGGCGACTGGAGTATCGTTTCGACGACCTTGAGCAATGGTAGCCATACGCTGACCGCCAGGCAGACCGACACTGCAGGCAACATCTCGTCCGTCAGCGCCGGTCTTGCGCTGACGGTCAACAATCTGTCGCCGTCGGCGCCCTCCCTGCCGGCACTTAGCGCTGCCAGCGACAGCGGTATTCAGGGTGACGGCATTACCAGTGTTGCCAAGCCCGTGATTACCGGGACCGCAGCCGCCAACGCAACCGTCAAACTCTACGACACCGACGGCAGCACAGTACTGGGCACCGCGGTTGCTAACGGTACCGGCATTTGGAACATCACCAGCAGCACATTGTCGCTGGGTAGCCATACGCTGACCGCCAAGCAAATCGACCCGGCAGGAAACCTGTCAGCAGCTAGCGCCTCACTGGCACTGACCGTAGAGGCGGTACCGACACCACCCTCGTCACCAGCCACAATTACCCCTATCGACGGCGTTGCCGTCACCCAGCAGCAGGTCAGCCTGCCGGGCGGCGGCAGTGGCACTCAGATCATTGTTCCGATTGTCAGCACCGACCGCACCGACTCCAGCGGCAGCGCTGCTGTGGCCGACATTCCACTGGCCACCAGCGGCGCGAACAACCTCCTGCTGGCACAGCTGACACCCGGCTTTGGCCTGACTGCAGTTGGCGGTGTCAGCCGGCCGGCGGGTAGTTCGATTGAACATCTGATCCAGGATATCCTGGCGGCAACGCCGAATCATGCCGCCAGCGACCAAGGTCACCTGACCGGTAACGGCGTCTCCTTCCTCAACAAACTGGCTGCCAGCGTACCGCTGCTGGTCGAGACGATTACACCGACCACTGGCGAGACCGCACCGACCAGCCCGCTTACCTTGACCGGTACCAGCAGCGACAGCCAACACACCGCGCTGGTCATCGACGCTACACACGTGGCCAGCGGCAGCACGCTGGTGTTAAACGCCGTCGACTTCGCAGCAATCATCGGCACCGCCAACATCATCGGTAACACCAACGGCCAGATACTCACCGGCGACTCCGCCAGCCAACAGTTCAGCATATCGTCCGGTGGCGGCAGTTCGGTGTTCGCCGGTGGTGGCAACGACACGTTGAACATCAACTTCGCAGGCAGCAGCACGGAGCTATCCAGCAGCACGACTCTTCTGCACGGCGGCCAAGGCAACGATGCCGTGGTGCTCAACGGCGCCAGTTCGGACTACCTGGTGGAAAATCACGAGGGCTATGTCCTGGTCACTTCCAAAGTGCAGCCAGGACAACACACGCTGCTGGTGAATGCCGAAAACCTGACTTTCTCCGACACGACCATTAGCGTTCAAACCAGCGAGCCTCAAACCCAGTTGGCAGGCCTTTACCAATCAGTTCTGGGCCGCCAGGCTGACTATCTGGGCTTCGATTACTGGGCGGTCCAGGCCAAGAATGGCATGAGCATGGGCAGCATTGCCCTGTCGCTGATCACTTCGAACGAAGCTCACGATAAGCAGGCTGTCACCCTGAACGGTAACGCCCCGCATGACCTGGAGTTGGTGTATCAGGGCATCTATGGCCGTCAAAGCGATAGCGCAGGCCTGGCTTACTGGGTTGACGCCATGCAAAAAGGCATGACCCTGGAACAGGTCGCCAGCAACTTCGTGCAAGCGGCGGAGATGAACCAGCACAACGTTCTGGCGGCGAACTGGGACTTCATCATTTAACGTCTCGTCCAAAAACGGATGCACTGTCATAGCGTGCCATTTGCATCAGGTGGCAGTGACATCCGCTCAACGTGAAACGCTAAGCCGTCGACTCAACCGGTCGATGCAACAGATTGGCTAAATCTTTTCAGCGTCGACGACCCAAGGTCTGCCGCGCCCAGGTTGCAGGTGAAGCTCATCAGGGCGTCCCACTGGCCTTGGGTGACGCACGCATTCTTTTCTTCAGGCGAAAAAAACCGCACTTGGCGGGCTTTCTTCAAAAATCAAAGCTATCCAAAAATACTGAAATCAATGGACAGATCGTGACTCTTATTAGTTAGCCTGCTATCTTGTTTTCACATTCCGCCATGTTGAGATGCTTGAAGGAATGAGAAGCCCTGGCGACCACGAATCGCCGGGGCTTCGTTTTTTCCGTCTCCAGACGAATAAAACCCCGAACGGGTCGGGGTCTTGGTATTCGGTGGCGCGCTGGTGCCTGGCCGTGGTGACAAAGCGTCTCTACGGGCCACCCCTGTTCCGGCTTCTCGGCGGTGATCGAACCGTCGACCACTGCGCCGAGAGAAGCACAGCCTCCCGATCAAAGCTGGCCTGCACAAAGGCACGCACCGCCGAGGCCACGCCGTTGAGCGTTGACTGGCCCACACTCACCTATCGAGCCTGGATAGGACAATGCGCACTGAACGCCAGCCAAATCGCACTGATATACCTTCCAACCAGGCCCTTTTCGGCAGTTCCGTTAGCGATAGCTTCAGCGACTGACTCAATGTAGTTCCAGTGAACCTCGGCGGGATCACCGACAAACTCCGCCCCGTCGATCTCTGACAAAAAACTCAATGCCACTTTAGCGCGATGCTCTCTGCTGCCCTCCGCAGTTGCCAACACCTCTACTGCACTGGAAAGCCTGGATAGCGTATCGCTGGAAATAGTCACTCTGCCTCCTATACCCGGATCACCTTGAGCCGGCCGAACACAAATACCCCACTTCAACGAATCACGCCAGCCGGCGAAGATCAGTTGAAGCCAAGGGTCCGAAGAATCAACAGAGCGACATCGCTCGATTCAACCTTTATAGCCCAGTGTCCATCATTGGCCTGCGGCGTTCTGCTGGCGCACCGGCAGGCATTGATCGCGTAATTCCTGAAGCCAGCGCCGACATCGATGCCTGGGCGGGTTCCAGCGACAGCGGTTATACCTTTGCGGGTCCCTGGAACGCGCGTATGGGTTTGCGTGTCGATGCCGCGAGCGGTGATGAGGATGTCGATCAGAGGGCCGGTACCTTTGATCCATTGTTTCCCAAGAGCGCCTTCTACGGTCAGGCATGACCACAGCCCCCCGGAACAACCATCAGCAGTGGAAAACGCTTGGGCACCCTGTATCAGGCCAACGCCAATTGGACGGCGGCCACGTTTCGCTTTTAAGCATCAAGAACATCCGGCAAGAACGCTGCTCGGCAATTCGTTAATTTTGACGTCGACAAAAACGTTGCCTGCGCGCACCAGATTGATATCGGTGAATCGTCGCGGCTTTGCAACAGCAAGGCACTTTGGCCACGACATTCATCTTAAATACAAGTGTTTTAATGTATCACCCTGCAACCCATCTGATATGGTTTTTTTTCGATCGCCTGAGCCTTTTTCGTCAACCAACAGTCTATAAAGTGCACGCCCGATGCTCTTTAAAACAACAAAAAAGCAGCCAACTAATTTTGGCTCTTGGGCACACTGACGCGCTCAAGAATTTAGACCATCCCAGGATCAACAATAGAACCCCGTTTATTAGAAAGAATGGGATAAATAACTATTCACTTGTTTTGGAGATGGCCTCTGTGCGAAAGCTGGGCTTGGGCTTCCTGATAACTGGCGTTTTGGGGCAACTGTCTGCACTCCTATGGACCTACATGTCTACGGGACCCACCTGTCAAAATAACGTCAACAATTCATACAT
>Ga0302217_10000209_pt1 | contig 15374 bp, 16 predicted proteins | sample II_Fen_N3_3_FD_198779 | JGI IMG/M metagenome (GOLD analysis project Ga0302217, IMG submission 198779) | Peat permafrost microbial communities from Stordalen Mire near Abisko, Sweden - II_Fen_N3_3 | ecosystem: Environmental > Terrestrial > Soil > Wetlands > Permafrost | place: Sweden: Abisko... | reverse complement strand
GGGGTATCAGTTCCGCCTCAATTGACGAAGTGGCAGGCCTTACTTCGTAACGTTCATGTGATGCAGGTCACAATCCTGTAAAAGCGGAAGGCTTTGCTGAAACTGGTCGGCTAAAAACCGGCCGGCGGGGATATCTTCCCTACATGACTCGTTTGTGGGCATTGGTGTTTTTGATGATCGGAAGCTTGATCAGTGCTCACGAGCAGGTTTCGGCAGATTCTTTGTGGAGCTGGCTAGCGTGGCCCAATGCGCCGCTAGTGGTGGATGTGCGCGAAAATGCCCAATGGCAGGTCGGACACATTCCTCAGGCCATTTTGCTGCCCTGGAATTCGGGAGAACTGCGCACGCGCTGGCGGGAGCTGCCGCGCCTCGGAAAGATCGTTCTGGTGGGGGATGAGCGCTCTCAGCGGGCGGCGGCAAACTATCTGGAAAGCCTGCGCGATGTCGGTGAGACGGCGCGGATTTACCGGCTAGAAGGCGGCATGGCGGCTTGGAACCATCCTGTTTCCAGTACGCTTCCAAGTTCGCCCAAGAAGAAAGCCAAGACCTCCACCCTCGATCTGCTCGGCCGCCTGCGCGCCTCGGTTCAGTAGGCGGGTCCGTCCTTGACGGTGTGCGAGGTGACCTGCTCCCGAAAGCGCACGTATACCCAGCTCTGGTAGGCGATCACCACCGGCAGGAAGGTCAGCACCACGCCCAGCATGATCTTGAGGGTGAGCGGGCTGGAGGCGCCGTTGAAGGCTGTCACTGAGGCGACCGGGTCGAGGCTGGAGGCGACGATGTTGGGGAACATTCCCGCCACTCCAAAGAGCGTGGCCGTCAGGATGAAGATGCATGAGGCTCCCCAAGCTTGCCAGAAGCGTCCCTTGAAAAGCAAGATGCGCGAGGCCACGAGGCCTCCGGCAGCAAGCAGGGGCAGGATGAGGAAGAGGGGGTGCTGGAGCAGGTTCTGCCACAGTCGGGTGGCAAACCAGGTGTAGCCCAGGAAGAGGACGGTGATCAGCAAGGTGGCGATCCAGAGTCCAGCAGCGGCATGGGCCGCCCGAATGCGGAGCTTGTCTTCTGACTTCGCCAAGAGCCACAGTGCGCCGTGATGCGCAAAGGCCAGCACGAAGAAGATGCCTCCCACCAGCCCGTAAGGGTTGAGCAGGGTCAGCAGTGTGCCGTGGAAGGTGCCTTCGCGGTCCACAGGAATACCAGCAAAGAGATTGGCAAACGCCACTCCCAGAAGCAATGCCGGCAGGAACGAGCCCACGACTAGGCAGGTGTCCCAGACCTTGCGCCAAGCGGCGGAATTCACTTTGCTGCGAAATTCAAAGGCCACTCCGCGCAGGATGAGGGCAAAGAGAAGCAGCATCAGTGGGGTGTAAAGAGCGGAGAACATGGTGGCATAAGCGACGGGAAAGGCCGCGAAGGTCACGCCGCCGGCGGTGATCAGCCACACCTCATTGCCGTCCCAGAAGGGGCCCATGGTGTTGACCAGAATGCGTCGCTCGTCGTCGCTCCGGCCCAAGAAGGGAAGTAGCGTGCCGAGTCCCAGATCGAAGCCGTCGAGCATGAAATACACAGCCCAGGCGACTCCCCAAATGGCAAACCAGACGGTTTCAAGCATGATGTCCTCCTTCTGCCGTTTCCGGCAGCGGTCCTTTGCGCGCGTAGGTCCAAAGCAAGTAGAAATCCACGGCTCCTAAAAGCGTGTAGACCAGCACGAAGGCACCCAGGGATGTGGCGACCTGGGAAACGGCGATCTTCGAGACGCCCTGTTCGGTGCGCATGATACCGTAGACGATCCAAGGTTGGCGTCCCACTTCGGCCAGCGTCCAGCCAAGCTGGTTCACCAGGTAGGGAATTGGAATTAGCCACGGCAGAATCTTTAAGAGAAGCGGTTGGGCCTCAATGGTCTTGCGCTTCCAAAAGGCCCACAGAGCCACCCAGAAGAGCAGGATGCCGAGTCCCACCATGGCTCGGAAGGAGAGGAATACCGGAAGCACGGGAGGACGGTCCTGCTTGGGGACGCTATCCAATCCTTTGACGGTGCCGTGGGGATTGTAGTGGGCCAAAAACGACATCATGCCGGGGATGGGCAAGCCTTCAACCAGGTTGCGTCCGTTCTTTTCATCGGGCCAGAGTAGGAGATGCATGGGAACGTCGCCCGAGGTCTTCCAGAGCGATTCCATGGCGGCAAGCTTGGTTGGCTGAGAGGTGGCCAGGACCTCGGCGTTGAGGTGACCTTGGAACATCTCGAAGATGCAGGCAAGCAAGGTCCAGATGGCGGCCACGCGAAAACTCTTCTTGAACATCGCGACGTGCTGCTTGCGGGCCAGGTGCCAAGCGCTGATTCCCAGCATGAAAAAGCCGGCCAGGATCCAGGCGCCGCCGACGGTGTGGACGAATTCCAGAAGCGCGAACTTCTGAGTGACCACGGCGACAAAGTCGGACAGTTCGGCTCGTCCGCCCCGGATCACATAGCCAACCGGATGCTGCATCCAGGCGTTGGCCACGATGATCCAGAAGGCCGAGAGGTTGGAGGCAAAGGCCACGATCCAGATGGCGACGCAGTGGAACGCAGGCGAGAGTTTCTTCCAGCCGAAGAACCACACCGCGATGAAGGTGGATTCCAGGAAGAAGGCCACCGTCGCTTCCACTGCCAGGAGCGATCCGAAGATGTCCCCGACAAACTTGGCGTAACTGGACCAGTTGGTGCCGAATTGGAATTCCAAGGTGATGCCCGTCACCACGCCGACGGCGAAGTTGATCAGGAAGAGCTTCCCGAAGAACTTGGTGGCGATGCGGTAGTCCTCGTCTCGGGTGCGCACGTAGAGCAGCTCCAGGATGGCCACCAAGAGCGAAAGCCCCAGCGTGAGCGGCACGAAGAGGAAATGGAAATAGGTCGTCGCGGCAAACTGCAGCCGCGAGAGGGTCAGTGTATCCACGTCGGGTTCCTTTCAGGGCTTGTGGAGTGGCCTTGGGCCAGTTCGGAAAAGAGAATTGCGCGCAAGTGATTATCTAATAAGTTAGAGGCTGCTGTCCAGGCTTTATGGACGGAACAACCAGGAGCAAAGCCGCAGGCCTCTTCGTCGCCCACGCACTGGTTGAGCCGGATTCCTCCTTCCATGGCCGTCACCACGTCCTGCAGCGAGATCTCCGTTGCGGGACGTCCGAGTCCAATGCCGCCATGTTTGCCGCGCACGGTGCGCAGGATTCCTGCCGCTACCAGCTTTCCCACGATGCGGCGCACGAAGGGGATCGGCAGTTGCTTTGCCTGGGAAAGTTCGGGAATGGCAACGCGCTCTTCAGGAAGGCTTGCCAAGTGCAAGACAATACGCGTTGCGTAGTCGGTCTGTCGAGCGATGGAGATCATATGATTACCAAATTTGTAATCTTATGCGGCGAAATTGCAAGCGCGAATCTCGGTATTTCGATGAAATGGTGCTTGCCGCAGTGCTCGCAAACGGGCATCTGGCCACGTCTTGAGCCATGGTTGCATGAAATTGAGGACGATGTATATTTTTGCCATGATTTCGCGAAATGGAGCCTCCTGTGCCGTCTGATTTTAACGAAGTGCGATATGGAAGCTCTTGCCTTGATGGCCATGATTTCTTGCGCAACGATCGGATGCGCATCATGCTGGGGCTCGTAAAGAACTCGAAAGCCAAACGCATTCTGGATGTCGGCTGCACGGATGGCTTCATGTCCATGCTTTTTAAGGACATGGGGCTCTATACAATTGGTGTAGATGCTTCTCCTAGCGCGATTGCTTCTGCCCAGGGACGCTGCGATGAGGCTTATGTCGCAAACCTCGACGGTCAGCCCTTGCCACTTCCTGATGGTTCCGTGGATCTGATTTGGGCGGGCGAGATTGTCGAGCACATCTTTTCGACTGAAAATTTTCTGCGCGAGCTGTTGCGAGTGACCACACCTGGTGGACGGCTTATCCTGTCCACGCCAAACCTTGGTTCATGGATCAATCGCATCGTCCTGCCGTTTGGACTGCAGCCATTCTTTACTGAAACTGGCGTCGAGGATTCAAACAACGGGAATCCCTTGCGCAAGGTTGGGTCTCCGGCTGGTCACATCCGCTTATTTACGCTTTCCGCGCTCAAACATATGGCGCGCAAGTGTGGCTGGGAGATTGAGAAGGCTTATGGGGCCTCCATCCTTGAAGATCACTCGGTTAAGTGGCTGGATCTTGCGATCAGTCACTTGTGCGCGGGGATGGGGACGGATATGGTCCTCGTATGCCGACGTCCCAATTGACGCTTTCGCCCTCTTAGGCTTTGAAGGTTTAGTCTGCGTTAGCGGCTTTTGCTAGGCTACCTGCAGAAAGCCAGCGGATGCCTATCCAAATCGCTCCTGTAGCGGCAAGCATCAGAAGAGAGGTGTAGCCAAGGACGCTGACCGTGATGATGCCTTCTTTCGAAAGCCCGCCGATCCCCGTGAAGAGAGCAAGGTTAAGAACCTCTCGAATGCCGACGCCTCCGATGGAGAGCGGGAGGAGAAGGGCAACGAGCACAATCGAATTAAAGAGCGTGATCTGCCAGAAGTCTGGATGTGGAAATACTGAGTGGAAAAGCATCCAAGTGCTTACGCTGGTTTGGAGCTGGATCAAGAGCGAATGGACAAGCACCTTGCGCAGTACCGTTCGATCAGACAGCGAGTCGAGCAGAGCGCGGATCGTGATGTTTCGTTCGCGATTGCGCCAGATGTACCCGACAGCCACAAGGCCCAAAATGCACGCTATGGCAAGTAGCGATACGGCTTTCCAGGACACTTGCCAGTGAATGCCGCGAATGAGGGCGTCGCGGTAGAACCAAGCTCCGGCGGCAGCGAAGACAAGTAAAATTGCAAGTCCGACGACTCGTAGCGCCACTGAAATGCCGATGTTCAAGCCGACATTCCCATAGCGGCGTCCGAAAGCGGTCGAACGTATGAGATCGGATCCGACTTGTGAGGGAACGAGGAGATTCAGTGCGTACCCCATGAAGAGGTAATAAGCAAACTTGCGAGTTGGAATCTCCTGGCGTCCCAAGATGCTCTTCCAGCGCAATGCCTGCTGCCATGTTGAGACCAAGAGGAGCGCAAACGATCCCGTAAACCACCAAAGATTTGCGGAGCGAAGTCCAGCAAGGGCGGATTTGAAGTTTACAAATGAGGCGACGATAGCGAGTGCCGCAGCCGTCAGGGCGATCTTAAGGACCAGGAGAAGGCGTTGCCTTCCTTTCGATGGTTGGTGATTAGAAGGGGGCTCGGTCCGCATAGAGGAGGCCAATATACTTCTTGGGGCTTACTTAGTGGGAATCGCGCAGGGATCGGGCTTTGCGGAATGCCCACGCCGCGAGTGGGCCACCTGTCAACGCGGTTGCAAAGCAGAGCTTGTGGACGAAACTGCGCCCCATCCCGATGGATCGAAGCGAGCGAAATAGTTCTAGGACTTCGGTGCGGGGGCGCCCGACGAAGTCTTCGTAGACGTGGAAGATTTGGCGTGAGTCCAGCTCTTTGCAAATCTCTTCGGTCATCAATGAGCCATGTTCCCGATCCAGGTGCCTTGCGATCTCAAGGACAGAGCGGTACATGCCGGTGCGGCCACGAACTGCGATTCTTCCTGGAGCATGCTCACGCTTCTCTGTTGCTGCGGCACCGAAGAGTGGAACTCCTCCACGACGGCTTCCGACGATCGGCTCTGACACGTAGCCGATGCCTCCTTCAATCCAAGCGCAGGCTGCGAGGTAGACTTGGTAGAAGAGCCCCCCGTCGAACGTGTCGGTCTCTCGTTCCAGAGCCCAGGGACGATTGACAATGGTTCCGCTGATAAAGCTCGAAAGCTTAAAGACATTCCCTGCCCCGGTGGAGACGACGACGTCCTTGTCGAAATGGCGGGTCAGATGCAGCGGCGCGTCCGTGGCGCCGTCGAATTGGACGTAGGCGCAGGAGAAAAAGCGTGTGGCGGGAAACTTTTCCAAGACGTTTCGTACAGGATGCATGCCGGTCTTGAGGAGTTTGTCGTCGTTTCCCATCCACATGACGAAGTCGCCGGTGGCATTGCGGATAAGAGCCTTCAGGTTGCGATCAAAACCGAGGTTGTGTTCGTTCTCATGCCACGTCAACGTGGTTCCACGAGCGTGGAAGGCTTCAGTCAGCTCAAGGACCCGGGCGCGGATCTCCTCTCTTTGTGGAGACATGTCCTCGCAGAGAAGCACCTCGTCCGGAAGGTCATCAGCGGCGAGAATGGATTCGAGCAGTGCACGGGTCTCCGCGGGTCTCCCGTAGGAGGGAATCGCAAGCGTTATACGTGAAGCGGACATGAGTGGCCTTTACAGGGAGGGTGATACGGCGGTTGCCGATTCTTCGACTGACCAGGATTGATAGAGCGCTTCCTCAGGGGGCACTGGGAGCGTCCTCGCAGCAGCGGAATCCTACCGCATTGTAACGGTTCTGGGGATAGAAGCTGTGCTTGACTTCCTGGCACGATGCCTCAGGGCCTTCGCCGTAGTACCCGCCGAAGACCCAGTAGGCGTTCTTGTAAGGGCTGGAGGTCCATTCCCAGGCGTTGCCGACCATATCGTAGGCGCCCCACCAAGAACGGCAGCCAGGATGGTCATGCCCGTAGGTGACGTCGCTTCCGCCATCCTGGCAGTAACCGGTGACGTGTTCTGGACCGTAGGGATATTTCCAGTCCTGCGGCCCTTGGCAAGCCAGCTGCAATTCGTCGCGGCCGCACAGGTGCTTGCCGAGCCGACCGCACAGCGCCGAGGCTTCCTGCCAACTGACCGAGGTGCGGGGGATCTGGTGCGGATCGTTGGGGTACTCGTAGGCGTCGACACACACCGAGTGGGTGTCGGAGACGGGCACCAGCACGCGGTGGGGGCCGCAGCGGGAGGCGTCGGGATCGATGCGGTAGACGAGCTTTTGCAGCGGAGCATGGCGCCCGGCAGAATCCACCGCCGAGATCCAGAGGGTCCGGTCGCGATCAATGCGGACGAGGTTGCGGCATGCTGTGAGTCGGGTGGAGTCGTCCAGGGCGCACAAGGGCGTGACCGACATGCGCAAGGTCATCACCGCTACGTCTACTGGAGCCGGGTGGACGCCGCCGGCCGGGTCGGCCACCACGTAGAGATCTGTTGCCGCCCGCGCCAGGGCCGAGAGTGAGTCGGCCACCCGCGCAGAGTCGATACGACGCAGCGAATCGGCACGGGCGGAGAGACGCAGGGAATCGAGGCGCTTGGCCAGCGAGTCGTCAGCTCCGCTGGCGCGGCCATGCCTGCCGCCCCCGTGCTTGCGATGGTGCCGGGCTCCGCGGTGCGAATGAATGCCGGCCAGCGAGTCGAGATGCCGCTGTCGCGCGAGACCCAAGGAGTCGTTGCGCCGGCGGGCCAGGGCATCCAGCGAGTCCTGCCGGTGCCGTGCCAGCGAGTCAACGCGCGCCAGCGAGTCGCGCCGCCGTGACGCGTCGTCTCCACCGTTTCCTTTGCCGTTACCACTTCCCCAATGCTGGAAGAAGCTGCAGGTGCCCACGGCAAGAAAGAGCAGCAGGAGCAAAATCCACCACGGGCGTTTGCGCTCCTGCTCGTCCTTCTTGGTCGGGACAGATTCTGTCATGCCACGTCTCCGCGGCAGGCCGCAGCCACAAGCAGCGCCTCGCGGGTGGCGGCCACGTCGTGGACGCGCAGGATGTCGGCGCCGGAAAGAAAGGCCGTCACCGCGGCGCCAAGGCTTCCTGCCAAGCGGTCGCTTCCCGCCGGGACGCCCGGGGTGCCGGCGATGAAGGACTTGCGCGACATTCCCAGGTACCACGGGCTGTCGGGAAAGGCCCCCCGCAATCGCCGGGTGGCGGCCACCAAGGCGTGGTTGTGGACGGCCGTTTTGCCGAAGCCGATGCCGGGGTCTGGGGCGAAGGCCGCCTCGGGAAGTCCCGCCGCGCGCCAGCGCAAGAGGGCTTCGGACAGAAACTGTTCGACCTCCTCGACCACGTCGTGGTAGGCGGGGGCGCTCTGCATGTCCTTCGGGGTGCCGCGCATGTGCATGGCGCAGGCGCCGGCGCCATATTGCCGGCACAGCTCAATCATGCAAGGATCGCGCAGGCCTTCAATGTCGTTGATGGCCCCGGCCCCGGCCTTTAGAGCCGCTGCCGCGACCTCGGGATGACGGGTGTCTACAGCCACCGCGCAGCCCTGGGCAGAGAGGGCCTCGATCACGGGGACCACGCGGCGCAGTTCTTCGTCGACGGGGACGATGGCCGCTCCGGGGCGAGTGGACTCGCCGCCCACGTCGAGCTGGTCGGCACCCTTGTCGCGCAGGCGCAGACCGTGGGCAATGGCAGAAGCTGCGTCGGGATGGGCCCCGCCGTCAAAGAAGGAATCCGGCGTGACGTTGACGATGCCCACCAGGATGGGAAGTGTCCCCCCTCCCAGCATGCGGTCGCGGACCTGCCAGAGCCTGGTCATGCCGGCAGTGCGGCCGCGTCTCCGGAGATGTCTTGCGGAGCCTCGGGAGCAGGTGCGGAAGGGGCTGTTGCCGTGGGCGGGACCTCAGGCCGGGTCTTGCGGGGTGGGATAGCTCCCGACGCGAATAGGGTGCGGATGTCGGACTCGTCCACCGACTCGAATTCCAAGAGGGCGTTGCCCAAGAGATCCATCTCGCGCTTCTTGTCGGTGAGGATGGCGCGAGCGCGGGCCAAATTCTCTTCCACGATGCGACGCACCTCGGCGTCGATGGAACGGGCCGTTTCTTCGCTGGTCTCATTCTGGTGGCCAATGTCGCGTCCCAGGAAGACCTGCTGCTCGTTCTTGCTGAAGTGCAAGGGGCCAAGCCGGCTCATGCCGTACTCGCAGACCATCTTGCGGGCCGTCTCGGAGGCGCGCTGGATGTCGTTGCTGGCGCCGGTGGAGATCTCGCCGATGTAGATCTCCTCGGCTAGGCGTCCGCCCATCATGATGGCGATTTGGCCTTCCAGGTAGGCCTGGGTCACGTTGTAGCGATCGCGCTCGGGAAGCTGCCAGGTGAGGCCTAGGGCCCGCCCGCGCGGGATGATGGTGACCTTGTGAACCGGGTCGGCACCTTCGGTGAACCAAGCGACTACGGCGTGTCCGGCTTCGTGGAAGGCGGTCACCTTTTTGTCAGATTCTGTCATGGCAAGCGACTTTCGCTCGGTGCCCATGAAGACCTTGTCCTTGGCGGACTCGAAGTCCTCCATCTCCACCCACTGCTTGCCCGAGTGGGCTGCCGAGAGGGCTGCCTCGTTGCAGAGGTTGGCGAGGTCAGCACCGGAGAAGCCAGGTGTGCCGCGGGCCAGAATTTCAAGCTCGACGTCGGGCGAGAGCGGAATCTTGGTGCCGGTGTGGACCTTGAGGATCTCGGTGCGTCCCTTGACGTCGGGACGATCCACCACCACGCGGCGGTCGAAGCGCCCCGGGCGCAGCAGCGCCGAGTCGAGGATGTCGGGGCGGTTGGTGGCGGCGATGATGATCACGCCGTCGTTGCCCTGGAAGCCATCCATCTCAATCAGGAGCTGGTTGAGTGTCTGCTCGCGCTCGTCGTGACCGCCGCCAAGGCCGGCGCCGCGCTGGCGTCCCACGGCGTCGATCTCGTCGATGAAGATGATGCAAGGAGCGGCCTTCTTGGCCTGCTCGAAGAGGTCGCGCACGCGGCTGGCGCCGACGCCTACGAACATCTCCACGAAGGAAGATCCCGACATTGAGAAGAAGGGCACCTTGGCCTCGCCCGCCACGGCCTTGGCCAAGAGCGTCTTGCCGGTGCCGGGAGGGCCCATCAGGAGCACGCCGCGCGGGATCTTGCCGCCCAAACGGTCGTAGCGGGTGGGGTCCTTGAGAAAGTCGATGACTTCCACCAGCTCGTGCTTGGATTCGTCGCAGCCGGCCACGTCGTCGAAGGTGACCTTGGGCACGTCCTTGCCCATCAGTCGCGCCGGAGACTTGCCGAAGGAGAAAATATTGCGTCCGCCGCCGGCGCCGCCGCCCTGGCGCATCATCATCACCCACAGGATCACGAAGACCGCCACCGGCAGCAGGTAGAGCACGTAGCTCATCCACTGGCCGCCCTTTTCCTTCACCGAGATCTGGATGTTGCGGGTGTGGGCCCAGCGCTGCAGGGTGGAATCTTGCACTTCCAGGACGCGCACGTAGAACTCGCGCGAGTCGGCCTTGCCGAGCCAGCCGCTCTGCTGCTGGGACTGGGTCTTCTCAAGCGCCGTGAGGTCGCGGACGCCGTGGATCTCAAGACCCTCGGGCGACGTGACCACCGTGAGGCTCTTGACTCTGAGCGAAGTGTCGGCCATCAGAGCTTGGAAGCGATTGTAATTGAGCTCGGTCGGCTCGAAGCTTCCTGTTCCGAGGAACTGCACCAATACGATGGCAAGCAGGATGGCTACGACGAAAAAGCTTCCGCCCCGGCGCAGGGGACCGGAGTTCTTGGATGAGTTCGGATCGGACATGACTGGGAAACTAGGAAAAAGCCGCCGTGTGCCGGCGACTCAGCCTTCTAGGAAGGTGCGGTAGAGTTGAGTGGCGGCCTGGTGGTCCGACAGGGCGAAGAGTTCGCGGGCGCTGTGCATGCCTAGCATGGGAGCTCCGCAGTCCACCACGGGAATGCCGAGCGCGGCAGCGATGGCCGGTCCTACGGTGGAGCCGCAAGGGAGGTCAGCTCGCATGGCGAACTCCTGCAGCGGAACTCCGGCCTTGCGAGCGGCCTGGCGTAACAGAGCGGCTGCCGGGGCATCGGTGGCGTAGCGGTAGGAGGCGTTGGTCTTCAGCACCGGGCCGCCGCCTAGGACGGGGGCCAGAGCCGGGTCGTGCTTTTCAGGATGGTTGGGATGGACGGCATGGGCCATGTCCACGGAAAGTCCGGTGCCTTCGGAAAGCCAGGTTAGAAAGCGACTGCGCGAGAGGCCCATGGCGGTGGCGAGGCGCTCCAGCAGCTGGGAGAGCCGCCGCGAACGGGCTCCGGTGGCAATCTCGGAGCCGATTTCTTCGCCGTCAAAAAGCACGAGCACTGGCAGCGTACCCACCTTGGGGCGGGCGTCCAGCAGCGCCTCCAGCAGCGAGTGGCAGGATGCCAGGTTGTCGATGCGTCCCGAAAGCAGCAGCTCGCCCTGGTGCCCGAGGCGCGAGGGCGGCTCGGCAAGCGAGAGGCAGAGCTCCCAGCCGAGGATTTCTTCGGGAGAACAGCCAAGCTCCGTGGCTAGCGAACTTGTCAGCGACCAGTCATGGCCGTCGTCTAGGCCGACCAATGGTGGCAGGTGGCGCTCGCGATTCAATTGCAAGCCCTTGTCGTTCACTTCGCGGTCGAGGTGGATGGCAAGGCTCGGCAGCACCGGGCGCGGCGAGGCAAGGCGCACCAGTCGCTCGACGCCGTCTTCCAGGAAGACGCGTCCGCAAATTTCCAGTTCCCGGTCAAACCAGGTGTGCAGCAGCATGCCGCCGTAGGTCTCCACCCCGAGGCTCCAGGTGCCGTGGCCGCGCCGCTCGGGGCGGGGCTTCACGCGCAGACAAGGACTGTCGGTGTGGGCCGCCGCCAGCCTCAGCGTCTTGGCGTGCTCGGGCCAACGCCAGGCAAGCAAAAAGCCGCCGCTTCTCACGAAGGCGCCATCCCCCTCGCGGGGCCATTCCTCGCGGCGGGAATCCAGTTCGACAAAGCCAGCTTCAGACAGAATCTGTCCAGAAAGCGCTGTCGCATGCCAGGGTGTGGGGGAGGCTCTGAGGAATTCCTCGAGCCCGATCACGGCGCTTGGTCCACGATCTGGTCGGGCCGCAGGGCCTTGAATTGGGACATATTTTCCTCCAGTGGGAGGTTCGGGATGCGCTCGGCGGCGCGCCAAGTGTTCTCGGCGGTGAGCAGCCTGAAGGTCAGTCCTTCGGCCTCGACCTGCCGCAGGGCACCGACGATCTGCCGCATGAGGGCCTCGGTGGGCAGGTAGGCCACCTTGCGCTCGGAGGTCTTGCGCAGGAACTTGCGGGTCTCGACGGTGCGGTCGATCACCACGTAGTCGCTGCTCGGAAAAACGCTTGGGCCCTCGTTTTCCCAGGCCATGAGGGTGACCACCTTGCCGGTTCCGGGGGCCTTCATGAAATGCACTGGCGGGACCTCAGCCGCAATCTTGGCCTGAGCCAAATGCTCACGCAAGACGCCTCGACGACGCGCGTATTCCCACCAGCGGTGGGTTGCCTCGGGGTCCAGAAAATGAAGCTTCTTGCCTTGCTCCATGGCCTCGTCGACGGCGATTTGGTTGCCGCGCTGCCACAGGTCCACGATCTCGCCGAAGACCTCCTGCGAGTCCACTGGCGAGACAAGCGGCATGCCGGTGGCTCCGTCGCCCATCCCGAGTCCCAGGCATTGCGCGAGGCTTGCCAGGATGGGGGCCGCTTCCTCGGCGAAGAAGGTGGGACGCAGGTGGTTGATGGAGGCTTCCAGTCCGCAGGGGCCGGGAGCATCTCCTTCGGTGGGGCGCACCTCGTAGAGGGAGACGACGAAATAGACGCTGGTGTCGGCATTGCGGTACCACCAGGTGCGTACGCCGTCGCGTTCCGCCGATTCTTCAAACTGAGGGATCTCCAGGCGCCACGACTCGATTTCTTCAAACGAGGGGGGCTTGCCGCCCGGGGACAGGTATTCCAAGGCAAAGCTCATGCGGCCAAAATGCACATTCGCAGAGCTATGCGGTAGGGAAACCCGCCATGCGGGCCAGTTTCAGGAAATCATCGGAAAGATTCTGGCCGTTCAGGCGGGCCGAGGCCCACTCGCGGCGCACCGGATATTCGCGGCGCAGGCGGTCAAAGCCGGCGGCGCGCTCGCGGTCGGAAAGCCCCAGAAGGGCGCGCATGGAGGCGTCGTCGCGAGCTGGGTCGTAGACCGAAAGCACTAACGTGGCGAAACCGTCCCAGGCCGAGGCATCGGGCGCGGCGGCGATGGGGACGGGAAGTTCAGGAAGCGCCGGAGGAGTCCAGTCGGGGAGCTGCCACAGGCGTCCCAAGGCCTCGCGGATGTGGCGAGTGCCTTCGATCTTGCCTTCTAGGCTGTAGCCGGCCACGTGGGGTGAGAGCTGACCGACCTTGGCGGCAAGTGCCGTCGGGAAGGCGGGCTCGGGATCGAAGACATCCAGCACTGTAGACAGATCCTGTCCGAAAATGATGGCCTCCAGGAGTGCCGCCGCATCGACCACGGGACCGCGCGAGGCGTTCACCAGCACGGCGCCGGGCTTTAGCAGCGAAAGTTCGCGGCGTCCGATCAGGTGGCGGGTGGGGTGCTCGCCCTCCCGCACCAGCGGCACGTGCAGCGAAACGACATCGCTTGCCCGCAGCAATTCTTCTAGCGGTACGAAATCGCCGCCCTCGCATTCTTGCCGCGGCGGATCGCAGCGCAGCACGGTAAGTCCTAAGGCGCGCGCCACCGTCTCCAGGGCCGAGCCGGTGTTGCCAGAGCCCACGATGCCGATGCGCGGCGCATTTGAGAGATCGAGGCGATGCGCCAAGTGGAGCCGGCAGAGGCTTGCCAAGACAAATTCTGCCACCGAACGGGCGTTGCAGCCCGGGGCCGAGGTCCAGACGATGCCGTTTGATTCAAGCCAGGGGATGTCCAGGTGGTCGGTGCCGATGGTGCAGGTACCGACAAAGCGCACCGGGGTACCGGAAAGCAGGCGCGCGTCTACACGAGTGACCGAGCGCACCACCAAGGCGTCTGCACGGGCGAGGACTTCCCTGTCCAGGCCACGTCCAGGCACCAGCACCACATCTCCCGCGTCTCCAAAGGCCTCGCGGGCCAGCGGCACGTTCTCGTCTACAACGACGCGGCGCGTCACGCCTGCATCCGCATCATTTCCTGGTAGGCGTCCATGGTCTTGTTGCGAATCTCGAGCATCAGATTGAAGGATGTGCGGGCCTCTTCCAGGGCGGAGGTGACTTGATGCACATCCTTGATCTCGCCGGCCACGAACTTCTCGATGGAGGCATCAGCCACGTTCTGCATCGAGTTGACGTCCCCAAGGAACTTCTTGAGGGTGTCCTCAAAGCTCGGGACGTTGGAATCGCCGGTCTTGATGAGGCCAGGTTCGGCGGCAGCGGCTCCCTGAGGAGCGATTCCGGAAGGAATGATTTGGAGTGGATCCATGATTTAGTCCTCCTTCCTCAGATTTCCAGGGCCTTGGCAAGCATGGCCTTGGTGGATTGCAGAGCCGACACGTTGGCTTCGTAGGCTCGTGTCACAGAAATGAGATCGACCATTTCCTGTACGACATTCACGTTGGGATAAGCTACATAACCCTCGGCATTGGCGTCGGGATGACTCGGATCGTAGACCATTCGCGGCGGATTCGGATCCTTTTCGATGTGGTCCACCATCACGCCAGACCCCACCTTATCATTTTGGATGGCAAAGATGTCAGAGGGAATGGGCATGTGGCGATGGTCGGTGCGCCAGCCGGACATGGACGGTTCGGCCAGCACCATGCGCGGCATGACCTCCACCGGATCGGCCCGCAGCACGGCGGTCTGGCGCCGGTAGGGGCCGCCTTCGGTGGTGCGCGTGGTCTCGGCGTTGGCGATGTTGGACGAGATGAGGTTTTGGCGCAGCCGCGTGGCCCGAAGGCCCGAAGCCGAGATGTTGAAGCCGGCAAAGAGACTGACGAGAGGCATGGTTTAAGCCCCCCTTCCGGCGATGGCCGCGCGCAGCGTGGAGTAGCGGTCGTTGAGGAACTTGGCGGCCGACTGGTAGAAGATCTGGTTCTCGGCGAGCTTGGCCGATTCCATGTCAATATCTACGTCGTTGATGTCGCCAGGTAGGGTCGGATCGTTGGGACGGTAGGCCTGGGGCATGATCTTGCCGATGTCCTTGCGGCCGATGTCGAAATGAGCGGGGTTGGTCTTGGCCCCGGAAAGCTGGCGCGGGTCGAGAGCCTTGCGCAGCTCCATCTCAAAGCTCACCTCGATGCGCTTGTAGCCGGGGGTGAGCACGTTGGCAAGGTTGTCGGAGATGGCCTTGCCGCGCAGCGCCGAAGCGTCGAGCGACTTGCGCAGGGCTGGCACCGACATGTGCCTGGAAATGGAGTTCTCGAAGATCACGCTTGGATGGTATGCAAAGGGCGGGCCAAGGTCGAGAAGGCCGGGATCCCTTGGAACCGGCATTCCTTGCCCTATGGAAAAGGGAAAATTCTGCCGGTACGTTTTGTCGCTCGGCAGGAATTTCCTGCCGGAAATGGGCAAAAAAGCGCCAGGGATGCCGCCCGTAGGGACGGGACACCGCACGCCCAAATCCGGTCGTAGGGGTCAGGCATGCCTGACCCTGGAACCGGACGGGCGAGGAGGCCCGGCAGGCAGCCCGGCCCCACCCGTCGTCGTAGGGGCGAGGCATGCCTCGCCCAGATAACGGTT
>Ga0302217_10000200_pt1 | contig 15833 bp, 11 predicted proteins | sample II_Fen_N3_3_FD_198779 | JGI IMG/M metagenome (GOLD analysis project Ga0302217, IMG submission 198779) | Peat permafrost microbial communities from Stordalen Mire near Abisko, Sweden - II_Fen_N3_3 | ecosystem: Environmental > Terrestrial > Soil > Wetlands > Permafrost | place: Sweden: Abisko... | reverse complement strand
AAGGAGCGGGTCCGCCAAATCAAGGAGAAGGCGCTTTCGCGGCTGCGCGCGCGGGCCGGTTGCCTTCCGGAGATGGCAAGCCTCCCGCAAGCGGTCTCCGCTTGATGCGTTTCAGGTCAGCCGAGGTCGATGCCCAGGAAGTGCTTGACTAGGCTCCCGATGGCAAAGGACACGGCGGTGACGCCCAGGCACAGCAAGAGCATCTCCAGGAAGCGCTTCTTGAAGTCCAGTCCCTTGGCCACCGAGATGTAGAAGTTGAAGCCCGCGATGATGGCCACCACCACCGCAAACATGGTTCCCAGCGCCCAGAAGGCCATGGTCTTGGGGAAGAGCAGGTAGGGGAGCACCATCAGCGCCACCGTCACGAGGTACATGACGCCGGTGTAGAGCGAGGACTTGAGGGCATCCGGGTCCTCGTCGGCCTTGGCCGAGAGGTAGGACGAAGACGCCATCGAGAGGGTGGCCGAGATGCCGGTGATGAGCCCGGCCAGGGCCACTACGCGGGTGTCGCGCAGGGCGAAGGTGAAGCCAGCTAAGGCGCCAGTGAGCTCCACCAGAGCGTCGTTCATGCCCAGCACCATGGATCCCACGAACTTGAGCCGCTCCTCGTCGAGCATGCCCACCAGGGTCTCCTCGTGGGCAGATTCCTCGGCGCGCACCTTGGCGACCTCGGGCACCTCGGCTTCCAGGCGGGAATAAACATCCTGCCCCGTCACCTCGCCGTTTTCCAAGAGCTTCACCACGAAGGTGAAGCCCAAGAGGCGTGCGATCAGGCCATACTTCCAGGCGCGCAGGCGGTTGGGCTGGCAGGGGCGTCCGGTGTAGCCTTCCCAGATGCGGGAATGCCGCAGCTCGTCGGCGGCGATGCGCTCCAGCACGGCGCGGTTGGCGTCCTTCACGCTCTTGGCGACGCGCAGGTAGATGGCGTGGCTATCGGCTTCTTCCTGCTGCATGCTGCGCAAGCCGTTCAAGGCAACCTGGGACAAATTCTGGTTAGGCATATAAGGGGGAATCTACTCGCTTTTTGAAAGGGATGGGCGCCTGCCCCGCAACGATCGGGCGGTGCCCGACCCGTGCGGGGCATCGGGCTGCCTGCCGGGCCCCCGCCGTTCGTTGTTGGGGCGAGGCATGCCTCGCCCCTACGCCGGTGGCGGGTGTCCCGGGCCAAAGGCCGGCATCCCTGGCGCGGGTGGTGCCATTTTTGTCTGGTGCCGCTTCATGCTTGGGCGGTCTTTGCAGGCGCTCCGCCCTGCACCCGGCTGTGAATGCTAGGTAGCGCATCGTTCTTCGTGATGGTAACGTGGCCTTCTCTTTTCAGAAAAGGCTAGGAGGTTATTGTGCGAAGGATTGGTTTTATTTTCTCTATGCTCGTAAGCGTTTCGGCTTTGCCGGCGTTGTCTCAGACGATCGCCCTTTCGGGTACGGTCAAGGATTCTGTGACAGGAAATGGTCTATCCGGTGCCAAGGTTTCTCTGGCTACGGCTAAGGACTCCACCACCACGGGCTCTGACGGCTCATGGTCGCTAACCTATTCGAGCTCAACGGGCGTTGGTCTTCGTTCCGGTTCGTCGCGTGCCGTGAGCGGTCACTTATCTCTCCAAGATGGTCATGTGGTATTGCGCTACGAGGGGCATGATCTTCTTGGTCATGGTTCGCGTGGTACTTCCACTGCGTTAGCACCTTCTGCGTCCTTGGCTCGTTCCAGTGCCTCTGTCGTCGATACCCTGCTTGTGAGCTGGAAGGATTCGGTACGGGTGCGCTATGCTCTCACGAGCTATTCGGCTACGGGCCTGCAGCTCGCTTTCGATACATCGAGCACGTTCAAACTCGATACGGGTCATTTCACGGATGCCCGCGATGGCCAGAGTTACAAGTACACGAAGATTGGGTCGCAGACGTGGATGGCTCAGAACCTGAACTACCAAGTAGACAGTTCGTGGTGTGCTGGCGGTGTCGCCAGTAACTGTGCAATCTATGGCCGTCTGTATCAATGGACGGCGGCTATGAAACTAGATACGAGCTATAACCATAAAGTATGGCAAGGAGCTGATAGCGCAAAACATCAAGGAGCTTGCCCGTCTGGTTGGCATGTCCCAAGTGATGCGGAGTGGATCAAGCTGACAGATACGACGTTAAGTTCAGTAACGGCTACGGCTGGAACTGTTTTGAAAGCCAATAGCAGTCTTTGGAGTACAAATACGGGTACGGACGTCTATGGCTTTTCGGTTCTGCCGGCGGCGGCGGGTAGCCACTACGGCGACGGGAGGCTCGACGGCCTCGGCCGTTACGCATACTTCTGGTCGTCTTCCGAGTTCGATGCGTCCTACGCCTGGTACCGGTACTTCCACTACAATAACGTCTACGTGGACCGCCACGGCGACCTCAAGACCAACGGCTTCTCGCTTCGGTGTCTCCAGAATTAGGGCACCTGCCCCGAGACGGGGCACCGGGCTGCCTGCCGGGCCCCCGCCGTTCGTTGTCGGGGCGAGGCATGCCTCGCCCCTACGCCGGTGGCGGGTGTCCCGGGCCTATCGGCCGGCATCCCTGGCGCAGCGGCACCACGCCGGTGTTGCCCCCTCGCCTGCGCAATGCCCTGAGCGCAAGCCGAAGGGTTGAGCAGGAGAGGGGTGCCCCGTAGGGGTGGGGTAAAGTCAGGAATCGGCTCCCCAATGATCCGAGCGTAGCGAGGTTGCCGCGTTAGCGGTCGGAGTGAGGAGGGAACTAACCCTTCGCGGCGGCGTCCTTGCTTGGGCGCTCGCCCAGGGCCAGTCGCGCCATGTGCAGGGCTTCCTGGTATTCGTCCTTGGCGGAGATGGGCAACAGTCGCTCTTCCAGGATCTTGCGGGCCGAGGCGGCGTTCTCCATGTCCACGAGCAAGATCTTGACGCACTGCCACAGCGCCTCTTCGTCGGCCGGGTCTTCCTGCAGAATGTCTTCGTAGCGAAGCAGCGCCTGCTCGGATTCGCGCAAGAGCAGCAGCGCGAAGCCCCACAGCATCAAGGCGGCGCGGCGATGATCGCCCGTCAGGAAAGGCTTGAGGCGCTCAATGGCCTTCTGGGCGATGTGATCGCCCTTGGCGTCGTCGCCGGCTGCGTAGATGTCGATGGCGCGGGAGAGTTCGGCTTCGATGCCGGAAAGTTCAGGTGCAATTTCAGTGTTCACCGGCGGCAATGTAGGAACTGCGACGGTCACTTCCGCATGCGGCAGGCCAGCGTCCAACCCTTCCAGGCTTCAGGCTGCCCGATGCGGTCGAGCTTCACAGGTGGCCGCCCCTCCAGAGGGCGCAGCTCAATGCGCCCGCGCCAAACGTCGGGGGTAACGGAAAGCTTCCAGCCCTCGCCCGAAAGTTCGGGCGGGAAGGCCAAGGCGAGCCGGGCTTCATCGGCGGTCGGCGGACGCGGCAGCCGCAGCGGCGGACGCGGCGGGCGGTGGCGCGAGAACTCCTCTTCTTCCAGGAGCGCCTGCACCAGAAAGGCGCGTTCGTCGCCGGGCGGGGCGATCCAATGGCCCGCATCCAGGCATTGCTGCAGCCACCAACGCGAGAGCTCTTCGCGCACTCGTGCCAGGTCGCCGGTCGGAACCATCCGCACGCAGCCTTGCGCCCACAACTGCGGCGTGTCGGCTGCTCGCACCGATTCTCCCAAAGGCTGCCCGGCTACCACGTGGCGGACCCGCACTTGAAGGGTGCCGTCTTCTTCCCAGGCCTCCTGGACCTCCAGGCGCCCGAGCCCCTCGGAAAGCACCTCGGCACGGGAAAAGCCCTGAGCGGCTTCGGCGTAGTGGACGATCTTGCCGTCGGCGCGGTGGTTGCCATGCACCGAGAGCGCCAGGAGCACCTCGGCGGGCGGAAGCTGGGACTGGAGGCTTCCTTGCGAGAGGTGCAACGCCCGCCCGCCCGGTGCCGACCAGGTGGGCCGTGACGGATTCTGTCGCAAGCGCAGTTGGGAGGGCAGGAGACGGGAGAATTCCAGCGCCAGGGTGCGGCCCTGCGGGTCGCGCGGCCAACCTTCTGGAGCGCATCCCATGCGGTTGCGCAGACGCTCGAACTCCTCGCGGGCCTCGCGCCAGGCTCCGATGTGGACTCCGGCGGCGCGGACAACCTCTTGAGGAGCTTGCACTGCTGCGGCCAGAAATGCGGTGTCCCCGGCAGCGCAGGACAATTCCTGACGAACTTGCATCTGCGCCGTGTCGGGACGCGAGAGGGGAAGCGGTCGTCCCGAAAGGGCGGTGGCCAACGCCAGGCCGTCTTTCCAGGCGGGTGTCCCTTCTAGGCGCACGCACAGGGCGGCAAGCATCGGGTCGAGCGGATAGGCAAAGACGCGACGTCCCGTCGGCGTCAACTGCAATTGTTCCGGAAACTGCCATTCGTCGCGATGAAGTAGCCCAGCCTCTTCCAGCAACTCGATACCGCGGCGCAGGCCTGATGCCAGCGGACGATCAAGCCAAGGCAGCGTCGTCGGGTCGATGCCGGCGGCCACGGCCGGGAGCAGCCAACTGGCGGGGTCTTCTACCAGGATCTGTGGCGGCGAAGTGGAGCGCAGTTTCAGGGCGTGATGCCAGAGGCGCAACGCCCGCCCGGGGCGGGTGCGTCCGGCCCGTCCGGCACGCTGGTCGGCCGAGGCTTGGCTGATGGAGCCCAGGGAAAGGGCGGAGAGCGGCCCGTCGTGTTCAATGCGCCGTTCCAGTCCCGAGTCGATCACGGCCGCCACGTCAGGAACTGTCACGGCACTTTCGGCCACGTTGGTCGCGAGAACGACCCGCAAGCGGCCTGGAACGCTGGGGGCGAAGGCGCGGTCCTGGATCTCGGGGGCCAGGGCCCCGTGCAAGGGCAAGATATCCCAGTCGTGGCGGGAGGCGAGCCAGGCGGCGGCCTCGGCAATCTCGCCGACGCCGGGAAGGAAGACGAGGACGGTTCCTTCGGGCTGATCCAGTCGTACCAGGGCGCGCTCCACCCGTTGCGTCAAACCCTTGGCCTCCGGGCCGCGCTGGCCAGGATCGCAAAGGTGTTCGATATCTACGGGGTATTCGCGCCCGGTGCTGGAAAGGCGCAGGAAGCCCCATTCCTCCTCCAGTCGTCGCGTTTCCAGGGTGGCCGAGAGCAGGACGGTGCGCCCCAGTTCGCCTCGGGCACGGGCTGCCGCCAGGAGCAGGTCGGTCTCGGTGCGGCGCTCGTGGAACTCGTCCAGGATCCAGCTGGAAAAGCGGGAAATCTCCCCCGATCCAAAAAGCGACAAGGCCACTCCGGGAGTGGCGAACAGGAGGCGCGTGGTCTTATCGTGGCGGGCATCGCCGCGGGTGGCGTAGCCCACGAGCCCTCCCACCTCCTCGCCCAGGAGCTCGGCACAGCGTCGCGCCAAGGCGCGTGCGGCCACTCGGCGCGGCTCCACCACCAGTACTGAGCCTTGCTGCAGGCACCATAGCGGCACCAAGGAGCTTTTTCCAGAGCCGGTAGGGGACTGGATCACAAGAGGCTGGTGGCGCGCTCGCGCCGACTCGAAAGCCTCTCGCAGCTCCTCGACGGGGAGGTTCATGCGGGCTGTCCGCGCAGGGCCGGCTCGGTCCAGCCGTCGTAGCCCACGCGTTCCATGGTGAGCCCCGAGGGCGGCAGCCACATGCGCGGCCCCACGTCGCCGCAGCCGATCAGAACGTCGAATTCCTCGCGTCCCATGCGGCCGCGGGCCACGTCCACGCAGAAGCCTGTGACCGAGCGCACCATGCGGTGCAGGAAGCGGTCGCCCCGCACCCACATGAAGACACCGTCGGGATGCAGGACAGCGCGGGCCATGTCAATGCGGCAGACGGTAGATTTCCCGTCTTCGCGAGGAATGCAGAAGGAAAGAAAGTCGTACTCGCCCTCGAACCAGGTGAGCGCTTCGCAGAGTTTGTCCACGTCCAATCGATGAGGACAGGTCCAGCCGGGACCTTCGCCTAGCGGCGTGGGGTGTAGCCAGATGCGGTAGCAGTACTCGCGGAAGTTGGCCGAAAAACGCGCTGAAAACCCTTCGGGAGCGGGTTCCAAATCGCGCACCCGGACGGTGCGGGGCAGCAGGCCGTTAAGGCTTCGGAGCAGCTTTGCGGGATCGAAGTCGGCTGGCGACTCGAAGTGCACCACTTGGCCGCGAGCGTGGACTCCGGTGTCGGTGCGGCCGGCTGCCGTGACGGCTACTCGGTGCCGCAGTGCCGTGGCCAGGGCCGTTTCCAAGGCCTCCTGGACCGTGAGGCCCTGTGGTTGGCGTTGCCAGCCCAAGAAGTCTGCTCCGTTATATGCCACGCGCATGCGCCAGATCTGGTCGTACATTGGCGGCAAAGGTGCAAAACAAGCGGTGTGATCTGCATCACATCGTTTCCCAAACCGCTTGACGTCCCCTCTTTAGACATGTTGATTATTGTGAAGTGGGCACTCCCCCCACAGGAGGTTCGAATGAAACGTCTGCTTGCTTGTCTGGCCCTGGTCGCGACCATCGCGTCGGCCAAGGATCGCCCTAACCCGCATCCGCGTCCGCGTGGCAACGAAGCCTCGTTCATCGAGAGCTACAGCCCTACCGAAGTGACCATCAAGGCCACAGGTATTGGGCAGGAGCCCGAACTTGCCGATGCCGACATCGCGCGCGTGGCTATCGATTTTGTCCTCTTCAAGTGGACTGATCGCCTCGTCTCGGTGGAGACCGAGAAGAAGGGCATCGATCCGGTGCTCGACGAGATCTATCGCGAGCCGCGTCCCTTCATCACCTGGACCGCCGACAAGGTGACGGCCACCCGTAAGCTTGCGAATGGCGAATACGCCATGACCCGCATGATCCGCGTGAGCAAAGGGGCCTTGAACGATTTTCTGGCTTCCAAGGGCGTACTTGCCTCGCGCGAGGATTTGGCCGAGGCGGTAGGAAATCCCTCTATCATGGTGATTCCCGACGCCCCCAAGGGGCAGAGTCCCTTGGATGTCTTCGACAAGAATCCGCTTGCTCAGCAGATGTCTGGAAGCATCGAGAGCTACCTGACGGCTCGCCAGTATGAGGTGAAGAACCCCAGGGCGATCGAGAACATCAACGAGCAGGTTGACGCCTTGAATAAGGTGGGAGGGGCCGATGCGGACGCCTCCTACAAGATCGCACTGCTTTCCGGAAGCGACATCTACATCACCTTCTCCGGGACGGTGCAGAACCTTCCGGGCGGGCGCAAGGCCTCGCTTACCATTCGCGCTTTCGAGACCACCACCGGGCGCACCCTAGGGACCGAGACGGGTTATTCCCAGACCCGGCCCAATACCACGGATCAGGCCTTGGACGAAGAAGCTTCTAATGACGCGATCGACAAGGTGCTGCAGCGGCTCACGAACTACTGGAAGACGGAGGCTCGCAAGGGCGCTCAGTACAAGGTGATCTTCAATGTCGTCGGTCATTTCGACGAGCGGACCCTTGAGAAGATCAAGGACAACATGGAAGATCTCGTGGATCAGGAATTCCCGGGAAGCAAGCAGAACATCTTCACCGACAAAACGATGGATTACACCCTGCTGGCTCCGCGCGCCAAGTACAATACGGCCAACCGCTTGGTGCGCCGCTTGCGCGACAAGCTGGAAATGCCGGGGGTTCGGGTCAAGTCGAAGGCCACCAATGGACGCCTCGTCAGCATTGATATCGTGAACGACAAGTAGCCATTCGATTTCAGCTGCTTCATTGGTCCCCTTTACCGGAAATCCGGGAAAGGGGATTTTTGCTTTGAGAGCTCATGTCGAATCGTTACCTGATGGCCTGCTTTCAGCTCTCTGCTCAGGCTTTACGAGATGAGTGATTTTAGTTTCTTTAGCTTTTACTCTCTTCAAAGTGCCATCCTAACGGTAAAAATCGCTTGGCATATCTTGTGCAATTGGGTATAGTGTTCCTAGCCGGACTTCGTGGGATGCACCGGTTCGGAGTTCACCACTCATTTTCAAGGAGCCGTCCTATGAAGAAATCTAAGGGTTTTACCCTCGTCGAGCTGATGGTCGTCATTGTGATCATTGGCATTCTCGCTGCGCTGGCTATCCCCCGCTTCATGGCCGCCACCAACAAGTCCAAGGCTACCGAATTCAAGCCGGTCTTGAAGAGCATCTATACTATGCAGGTTTCCTACAAGCAGGAGAAGGATGTGTGGGGAACAACAGCTTCCGACATTGGCTTTTCGGCTCCTCCGACCGTTGACGACAAACCAGCTGGAACGTCGCGCTTCACTTATGCTCTTCAAGCAGACGTGAAAGGTACTGGTCTGCTTGGATCGGCAACGCCTGTCAATGGTGATGTTTTGAAGGATATGGACGGCAAGGCCTTGGCGACTGGGACTGATTTAGCTTGCGCAGATACTATGGGCATTCTTTCGGTGAATACGAAAGGAATGGCTAGCGTTACAAACCTTACTATAAATACTTCCTGTAAGTAACTTCTAGTTTTACAACAAATGAAGTGAGGCGTGATTTAATCACGCCTTTTTTGTATCCACGCATCTTCCCAAAGGCTCATTCCATGAATCGTAATGGATTTACACTTGTTGAGATGGTGGTCGTCGTTGTAATCATCGGTATCCTTGCCGCACTTGCCATTCCTCGTTTCATGGGATCAACAAATAAGGCCAAAGTGGTGGAATTCAAGCCGATCCTGAAGCAGATTGTTACCTTACAGCTTACCTACAAGCAAGAGAAGGAAGTTTGGGGAGATGCTGCTGCTATTGGCTTCTCTGCTCCTGTAACTGTTGATGCCACTCCGACGGCAGGAACGTCTCGTTTCAAATATAGTGTTCTAGATGCAACAAATAATGGTATTGTCGGTTCTGCGACTCCTGTTAATGATAAAGTTCTCAAAGATATGAATGGAAAACCTCTAGTAGGAGGGTCGGATATCGCTTGTGCAGATACTTTGAGTAATCTTTTTGCTAATTCTGATGCATTGGTTGGTGTTTCAAATCTCACAAAAAATTTGAATTGTAAATAATTTTTATCTATTTGTGTTTTGGGAAACTTTCCGCTAGTGCCCAGGAACTTGCCACCTTGTCCGGGCTCGACGTCTTGGCAAAGTGCCACTGAAGCGCGTCAAATTCCGCAGTTTCGACTTCTGCGGAAGTAAAGGTTTCGCGCCGCGGCAAAAGTGTCAGTTTTCTGCTAAGTCCTCGGGATGGATGCCGGTGATCTCGGTGATGTCGTTCCATGCGTAGCCCTTGGCCTGCATACGACGGGCATTTTCACAGCGGGCTTGGCGCAATCCTTCTTCCAAGCCTCTCTCCATGCCTTCCGCTTCTCCTTCGGCTTTGACTTTCGCTCGTCCTTCTTCCAGTCCTTCTTGTTTCCACTTCTGGATGATGTACGGCATTTCCATTTCCTTGAGCCTCCTGTCCAAAGTGATCTGTTCTTCAACCTTCAATTTACCCTCCACCACCCAAAAGGCAAAGAACTTACGGTAGCCATTGGCATCATCTTGCCCCTGGAAGGCTACCGCTACCTCAATCACCCGCTCCACGCGGTCAAAGTTGCCACGCATGTTCGGAGTGAACGAGAGTGCCACGCGGTTGCGCGTTGTGCGGTAGCGCTCCATCTCCAGGGTCGGCACCTGAATGATGCGCGTGTGAAAGGCGAGAAATGTCTCTCCAATGGCTCCGCGTGTCACCGTGTCAGTCAGCGCATGGGGGCGGTCATCATCCACCAAGGCGATCGGGAGGATTTCGTCGCCGGGAAAGCGACGACAGAGGTCTAGGTAATACCTGGCGGTCCGCAGCAGGTCCAGCCGACGTGCGTCTGACCAGTGCTCCACCAGTACGAAAAGAACTCCCTGCCCATCGGCAAAGACATAGCGGATGGCTAAATCCATTGCCATGCCAGGGCCTTGCTCGGCGGTGTCGTCCTTGGTCACCGCCGTGTCCAGAAATTCCACCGATGCCGGAGTTCCGTGGATTGCCACGACATCCTCAGCCAGGAATTCCAGGGCCTCAATGGGGTATTCCTTGATAAGATTTTTGACGGCTTGATCGTGCGAGAATTGCTCGCCGGAAGATGCTGCGCTGGGCATGGCTTGAAGATATCACCAGTTGAACAAAAGAGCAATTTATTTGATAAAACAAGTTAAAGTTAGGGCTTAGGATTCGATGACATGTGGCAGGTCTCCGAGGCAAAGGAGCTGCTATTTCGACTCCTGATAGCTCTCTTCGGTGTTCACGTTCCAGATGGCGGCCTTGTCGGTCGTTCCTGAGGCGAAGGCTTCGGCAGCGACCATGGCCGAAAGCATCGAGTGGTCCTGGTTGTTGTAGCGGTGCTGGCCGTTGCGTCCGATGCAGTAGAGGTTGGGAATCCCGTCCAGAAATTGTCGGACCGTGGCAAATTCTCCGTAGGTTCCGAAATACGCGGGGTAGGTCTTGGGAACGCGGATCACCGTGCCGTCCAGGACGTCTTTAGCGGTGGCGACGCCGATCTTCTCAAGCTCCGCGATGGCGAAATGCTTGAAGGATTCGTCGGACTGGCGCCATAGCTCGTCGCCTTCCTGACAGAAATATTCCAGACCAATCCACGCAGTCTCGGGATCCTTGACCAAGTAGGGGCTCCAGTTGTTGAAGACCTGGATTCTGCCAAGCTTGACGTCTGGCTCCTGGACGTAGATCCAGTTGTCGGGAACTAGGCCGTTTTGCGTGGGGATCTTTGTGCGGTTGCGAATCGAGAGCTTGCGCAACAGAAGGCCTACGGTGATGAAGTCCCGGTAGATGAGCCCTTCAGAGACGCGCGCGACGTCTGCAGGAACTGCGGGAAGCGCCCGCACGAGGTCTTGGATGGGCATGGAGGAGAAAAAGGCGTCACAGGGAATGCGGACCTCGCCAGAAGGAGTCTGGGCGATCGCGGCCACGATGCGGCCCTGATCCATTTCCAGATGCACGACCTTGTGCTCGTGGAATATGGTGCCGCCATCGCGTACGATTTCCTGGGCAACCGTCTCCCAGAGTTGACCGGGGCCATACTTGGGATACAGGAATTCCTCGATGAGACTGGTCTCGGTGCCCTTCTGTGCTAGCGATGTCTTGCGGGGCAGCAGGGATTTGAGGGCATGGACCACGGTGCCGAGAACGGAAAGCCCCTTGACGCGCTGAGCGCCCCACTCCGGCTGGATCTGGGAGCAGGGGACTCCCCACACTTTTTCCGTGTAGTCGCGGAAGAAGGTGCGATAGAGTTCGACGCCGAAGCGGTTGATGAAGAAGTCCTCCAGCGAGCGCTCGGGGCCAGGGCCATGCAGGCAAATCTTCAGATAGCTGAGGACAATCTTGACGACGCGCTTGAGGCCAAGTTTCCATAGGGTCGCAAGGCTGAGCGTGATGGGGTAGGGGAAGAACTGGCGCAGGAAGAGGATGCGCGAAAGTCGTGCGCGCACCAGCATGACTTGGTCGACGGCCTCTGGATCGGGGCCTCCTGGGACTAGCCGTGCCGAGCGTCCCAGCAGCTTGTCGTCTTGAGATGGACTGCCCTGGAGGGGCAGGATAGAGCGCCACCAGTCCATGACGCGATCGGACTTTGAAAAGAAGCGGTGCCCCCCGATGTCCATACGGTTCCCGTGGTAGACGACGGTGCGCGAGATGCCGCCGATGTCCTGGGTGGCTTCCAGGAGAATCGGTCTGAAGCCGAGCTTTTGAAGCTCCTTGGCGGCCGTCAGGCCGGCAGGCCCGGCACCGGCGATGACGACGGTTTTCATGGCTTGCCTTCGCAGTGTTGGGGCTTGAATGGAACTTGCAGGTCGGAAAAGAGCAGGAGCTTGCGAACGCCAAAGTTCCATACCAGTACGAGCCCTGTTGTCATGATCTTGGCAAGCGCGAGGGCAAGGTGGAGCTTTCCGAAAAAGAGCGCCATAAAGAGTTCGCTCAAGGCAAGCCCCGCAAGTCCGATGGCGATAAAGAGCGCAATTTCCCAGCGCCTGTCGCCAACGGAACGCTGGGCAAAAACCCAGCGGACAGAAAGTACGTAGTTAACGCATACACCGGCGAGAAAGCCCAAGGCGTTCCCATAGAGGTAGTGCAGGCCGAACACGCGCGTCGCAATGCCTAGCACGGAAGCATCGACGACGAAGCTGATACCTCCGACGGCGAGATAGCGCAGTGCTTGGGAAAGAAGCCCGTGACCGGGACGGCAGAGCGCATGGAGGATAGCCATCTTGGAATGATACTTCGTAAAGAAGCGGGAGCGATATGGAGCAATGTGTGCTGGCCGTTTCGACTTCTGCGGAAGAAACGATCACGCGCCGCGGCGAAAGCGTCAGTTTTCTGCTAAGTCCTCGGGATGGATTCCAGTGATCTCGGTGATGTCGCTCCATGCGTAGCCTTTAGCCAACATACGACGAGCATTTTCAAAGCGGGCTTGGCGCAGCCCTTCTTCTAAGCCTCTCTCCATGCCTTCCGCTTTCCCTTCTGCCCGGCCTTCTTCCAGTCCTTCTTGTTTCCATTTCTGGATGATGTACGGCATTTCCATTTCCTTGAGCCTCCTGTCCAAAGTGATCTGTTCCTCGATTTCTAATTTACCCTCCACCACCCAAAAGGCAAAGAACTTGCGGTACCCATTGGTGTCATCTTGCCCTTGGAAGGCTACGGCCACCTCAATCACCCGTTCTACGCGGTCAAAGTTGCCGTGCATGTTCGGAGTGAACGAGAGTGCCACGCGATTGCGCGTGGTGCGGTAACGCTCCAGGTCGAGTGCCGGCACCTGCACGATGCGGGTGTGGAAGGCGAGAAAAGTCTCTCCAATGGCTCCGCGCGTCACCGTGTCAGTCAGCGCATGGGGGCGATCGTCATCCACCAAGGCGATGGGAAGAATCTCATCGCTGGGAAAGCGGCGACAGAGGTCTAGGTAATACCTAGCGGTCCGCAGCAGGTCCAGCCGACGCGCATCTGACCAGTGCTCCACCAGTACGAAAAGGACTCCCTGCCCATCGGCAAAGACATAGCGAATGGCTAGGTCCATTGCCATGCCTGGGCCTTGTTCGGCGGTGTCGTCCTTGGTTACTGCGGTGTCCAGAAATCCCACCGATGCCGGAGTTCCGTGGATTGCCACGACATCCTCGGCCAGGAATTCCAGAGCCTCAATGGGATATTCCTTGAGAAGATTTTTGACGGCTTGATCGTGCGAGAATTGCTCGCCGGAAGATGCTGCGCTGGACATGGCTTGAATCTATTGTATACTGAACAAAAGAGCAATAGTTTTCCGGCTCTCAGTGCAGAGATTTTTCCGTCAACAGGGTTTCGATGGCTGTGCGCGTGGCAGCCAGGGTGCCGGTCAGGGAGCTCAGCTTTGAACTGGCGTCGGCTTCTTCCTGAAGGCTCTGTTCCATCTGTGCGGCGTTCTCGACGAGGCGCCCCAATCCGAGAATGGCAGCCGCACCCCGCATGCGGTGGAGTTCGAACTTCGCCTCGGTCGTTTCGCGCTTGGCAATGTGGGTGGCGATGCTGGTCGCCGTGTCGCCGATCTCGGTGGCGAATTTCTCCAGGCGCTTACGATAGGAGCTTTCTGATCCCCATAGGGAGATCCCCTGCGCGAGATCGACAAGTTTTGTCTGGGAGGTTTCGTCTGCGGGAGATTCTTCGGGGGCGGTGATCGCCATCCGGTGGGAACGCGCCAATCGTTGGACGGTGCGGATCAGTTCGAGCAACTTGAAGGGCTTGGGGATGAAGTCGTCCATGCCGGCTCTAAAGGCCGCTTCCCGCTCGTTCTTGAGTACGCCAGCACTTAGGGCGACGACGGGAAGTTCGGAAAGGACAGGCCGGGTGCGCAGCGTGCGGGTGGTCTCGTAGCCGTCCATGCCAGGCATCTGAATATCCATTAGTACGATGTCAGCCTCGGCAGGGTGTTCCGAAAGCCAGTCTAGTGCCGCTTGTCCGCTCGAAAGGAGAGTGGGGGTGGCGCCTTCGTTTTCGCAAATGTCCCGCATCAGATCGCGATTGGTTTCGTTGTCGTCGACGATCAGGACGTGGATTCCCTTCAGCCGTTCTTCCACGGGGAGGGAGAGCTGTTCGAAGTTCTTTCCGCTGCGGCGATTGCGAGCCTCTGCCACGGCCTCGTAGAGGCTCGATCCCGTCAGGGGTTTGGTGAGGACGCCGTCGACGCTGCCACGCAACGGGTGCTCTGGCAGCTCGTCTCTGGTGTAGGCTGTCGTCAGCAGGATGATGGGCTGCGCTTTTTCGGAAAGTTTTGCGCGCAGCTGGGATGCCACTTCGAGGCCGTCGAGGTCGGGCATCTTCCAGTCCAGGAGCAGCACTTCGACGCCGCGTCCGGATTCTTGCCGGGTAAGCGTTTGGCGCAACGCCGCCTCGCCGCAGTCCACCGAAGCGACTTGCCAGCCGAGCGATGAGGCGATCTTAGCGATGGTGACTCGGGACGTTGCGTTGTCGTCGGCGATCAGGACTTCGAGGCCGGAAAGTTCGTCGCTATGCACCTTGCGTGACTTCCGTGTCCGCAGCCGCGCCGTGAACCAGAAGCGGCTGCCCTCGCCGGGGCGACTTTCTACGCCGATCTCGCCATCCATCATCTGGACCAACCGCTTCGAGATGGCGAGGCCTAGTCCGGTGCCGCCAAAGCGGCGCGTGATTGAGGAGTCCTCCTGGGAAAAGGCGTTGAAGAGCCCGGCAAGATTTTCTTGTGGGATGCCGACGCCGGTGTCGCGGACTTCGAAGCGCAAGGTGGCCATTCCCTCCGTCACCGAGAGGCATTCGATACCGACCTCCACGCTTCCTTTTTCGGTGAACTTGATGGCGTTGCCTGTGAGATTGATCAGAATTTGTCCAAGACGATGGGGATCCCCGATCAGGCGTCCGGCCTCGGGGGGCGACGGGGCGATGGCAAGCTCAATGCGCTTGGCGCCGGCATTGCCGCCCATGATGGTGGCGAGATTTTCGAGGACGTCGTCGAGCTGAAACTCCGCGGCTTCGAGCTCCAGGTGCCCGGCTTCGATCTTGGAGAAGTCCAGAATGCCGTCGATGATGGCCTGCAGTGAGTCGCCGGCGCGCTGAATCCTGCGGACCAGGCGCTGCGCCTCGGGATCCTGGACGCGGCTTTCTAGGAGCTCCGCCAGTCCCAGCACGGCGTTCATGGGAGTACGAATCTCATGGCTCATGTTGGCCAGGAAATCGGCCTTGGCCTGCCCGGCGGCTAGCGCCTCATCGGTCAGTTGCCGCAGCGCCTCGTCGATGCGGCGATGCTCCGAGAGGTCCACGGCGATCCCGATGTAGCCGACAATCTCATCGCCCCCGTGGTGCAAGGCGCTGACCGTAATAAGCACCGGGACCTCTTCGCCGTTCTTGCGGAGGTAGGTCCATTCCCGGGCATCCGAAATGCCGCGAGAAGGCATGGCGAACAGTGCCTGCTGGGCGCTTACGATTTCGCCGAGCTCGTGCGTCAGTTCTTGCGCTCGCGCTTCGAGCTCCTGAGAAATATGGAAGAGTCTCGGCGTGGCTTTCCCGACGATCTCGTCGGCGGAGTATCCGAGCAGTGATTGTGCCGCGGGGTTGAAGAGCGTCACGATGCCGTTGTGGTCGGTGGCAATGATGGCGGAACCGGCGCTATCCAAGATGGCCCGCTGCAGGGCTGCGTAGGTCTCGATTTCGGCTGTCCGTGCCGTCACCTGCCGCTCTAGGTCGGCGTTCCAGGCCAGCAGCTTAACCTTGGCAATTTCCTGTTCGGTGACGTCGCGAATGGTCGTAGCGATGCCGATGAAGGTGCCTTCCGGAGTGCGGATGGCTACGACAGAAAGAGAAACGTCCCGCGGTGGACTTTCGGGAAGTTCGATGTGAACCGTGAACGGGACGACGGAATAGCCCTCCTTGGCCATGGCGTGCATGTGCTCCAGAGCTTC